>Ga0116141_10002463_pt1 | contig 15856 bp, 15 predicted proteins | sample AD_UKC097_MetaG_FD_89744 | JGI IMG/M metagenome (GOLD analysis project Ga0116141, IMG submission 89744) | Active sludge microbial communities of municipal wastewater-treating anaerobic digesters from USA - AD_UKC097_MetaG | ecosystem: Engineered > Bioreactor > Anaerobic > Digestate | place: USA...
CGACGGAGGAATCCACGCCGCCGGAGACGCCGACCATGGCATCGAAGGTTGCCGGATTCATCCCCGGATCGTTCGCGCAAGCGAAAGGGGATGGCGCGAACCGCCCAGCCAGTCGTTGACCAGTACTTCGACCAGCGGGCTGCGCAGGCGCGCGCGCTGCGCAGCAAGCTCGGCGGGACTCAGCCACAGCGCGCGCCGGATGCCGGAATCGAGCGGGCGTTCGGGCTCGTGGCGCAAGGGCACGGCGGAAAAACCCGCGCGCAGGAATTCCTGACCGTTCGGCGCGCGCCACTGGTAGAGGCCGATCAGATGGGTCAGCCGGACGTGCCAGGCGGATTCTTCCAGCGTTTCCCGAAGCGCCGCTTCGGCCAGTGACTCGCCGGACTCGAGATGGCCCGCAGGCTGGTTCAAAACCAGTCCCTGCGGGCTTTCTTCCTCGACGAACAGCAGTCGTCCTTCGCGGGCCACGAGCGTGGCGACGGTGATGCGCGGGCGAAGTTCGCCCGCTTGGGTCACAGATCGTCCCCGGTGACCAGTTTCTGTTCCATGCGGTCGCCGATGGAGGCGGACAGGTCGATGGCTTCGTCGAGCGTGTCGGCATCGGCATCGGCAGGAATCTTGAGCACCAGCACGGCGTTGCCGTCCGAGCGCGCCCAGGCGCCGAGGATCAGTTCGAAGTTTTCGGACAGGAGGCGGTTGGCGACGTTGGAAGGAATGCGGCGCTCTTCGGAGCGATAGCCGTAGGTCCAGATTTCGCGAATGCGCTGCTTGTCGGTCTCGTGCACCACGCTGCGTACCCAGACGAGCTGGCTGCGATCGTCACCCACGTCGACCAGGATGCGGTAGTCGCCGTCCTCATCGACCGTGAAAGGCGTCTTGCGCGCTTCCAGCAGCGGGGCGATGCTCGGATCGGCGGTGGCCGCCGTTTCGGTGTCGGAAGCCTCGACCTCGGTTTTCGCTCCGGCCCAGGCCGGGGCGGAAAGCAGCAGGCCGGAAAGCAGGAGGCAGGCGGCGGAATTCAGGCGAAAATGCATGGCAAAGATCCATCGTGGCGGGAAACGGATTGTGTGCCCTGCCTCGGAAAAACGCCATGCCCTCGCCAGTGCGCTACTGGTTGAAATCGAACTTCATCTCGCGCTCGGCGGGGCGAGGAAGTTGCCGTACACGTACTGGACGTTGCTGGTGAAAAGGATGGTCATGCTGCCCGCATCCTGTGCACCTTCGGCGATGGTCTTGCGGCCGAGCTGGGCGGCGCGGTCGGTGATTTCCCGCACCTTGGCCTGACTTTCCGGATTGCGGCTGAGGTCCTCGATCAGGCTGTGGTCGATGCCCAGATAGTCGGCGGGTACATGGCTGAGCAGCTGGAAGGAGTTGAGCCCCAGGCCGAACTGCTCAAGGCACAGGCCGCAGCCCATGGTGGAGAGCGCGGCGTGCAGGTCCTGCACGGCCTTGAGGTTGGTGAAGGCCTTGGATTCGGGCAGGCAGAGCACCAGGTTTTCGGCGGGTACGTCGGCCTGTTTGAGATTGGCACCGATCCAGGCGGCCAGTTTCGGGTCCTGCAGGCTTTCGACGGTGACCTTGACGAAGAGCCGGGTATTGCGGCCGCTGCGACGGCGCTGGGCGATGGCGGCGATGGCGCGCTGGAGCACCCAGCGGTCGATGCGCGCCATCATGCCGTGCTCTTCGGCGATGCCCATGAACACGCTGGGCGAGACGATGTCGCCGTTGGGGCCGGTCAGGCGCAGCAGCACCTGATAGGTTTCCTCGGGGTCGCCGGTGAGATGGATGATGGGCTGGAAGAAGGGCACGAAGCCTTCGCCCTTGAGCGCGCCTTCCATGTGCGCGACCCACTGCGCGATGCGCTCTTCCTCGGCGCGGTCGCGGGCGGCGGGATCGAAGACCAGGCAGCGGTTGCCGCCTTCGGCCTGGGCCGACTGCAGTTGGCTGACGGCCTTGTTGAGCACCTGCTGGGCGCTGGCGATCTTCTGGCCGATCTGCACGCCGCCGATGCTCAGCGAGGCGTTGAGCGAGTGTTCGCCGATGTCGAGGATGGTGTTTTCGAACGATTCACGCAGCACCTTGGCCAGATCGCGCGTCTGCGTGTGGCTGGAGCCGCGCAAAAGGACCGCGAAACCGTGGTCGCTGAAGCGGGCGGCGAGGGCGCTGTCGGGAAGCTGGGGCGAGATGCGTTCGGCGGTGCGCTTGAGCAGGGCGTCGGCGTTGGCCACGCCGACCGCGCCGGTCAGTTTGCCGTAGTTGTCCAGCTCCATCAGCAGCAGGGCCTGATCCGAAGCGCCCTCGGCAGCCGCTGCGATCATCACGTCGAGTTCGCCGAGGAAGTGCTGGCGGTTGTAGAAGCCGGTGGTCTGGTCGCGCTGGCGCAGTGCGTCCAGCTCCCTGACCATTTCCGCGTCCATGAGCTGCGGGCGCATCACGATCTGGATGCAGGGCTCGCCCTCGTAACTGGCCTGGGTGAACTCCATCAGGGCGTCGAAGGTTTCGCCGTCGGCACGCCGCGCCTTGAGTTCCAGATCCTTCGGCGGCGGCTCGCCACGGCTGAGGTCCTTGAGCAGGAGCTTGAACCGGTCCGCGTGCTCGGGTCCGACCATGTCGAGCAGCGGCAGGCCTTCGATTTCCTCGAAACTCTCGTAGCCGAACATCTCCAGGTACGCCTGGTTGGCGCGGATGTGCATGCCTTCATGCACATAGGCGATGGGATCGCGCGAGGAAGCGATGAGGGCGTCGCAGCGGCGCTCGGTTTCGCGCAGCGAGGCCTCCAGCCTGCGCACCGTGCGGCGACGCTCGGAGATGCGCGCCTCGCGTTCGATCACGTATTGCAGGAACTTGGCCCGGCCGCGCAGGGTGAAAGCACGCGCGCCAGAGGAGAGGACGTCGTTCACGCTGGCCTCGTCGAGCTGGTCGAGCAGGGCGATCAGCACCACGTCCTTGCCGCTGGCCTGCGCTGCCTCGGCCACTGACTTGAACGGAATGGTCTTGGCCGTGTAACTGGCCAGGATGATCTCGCTGCCGGTATTGGCCAGCGCCGCTTCCAGCTCGGCCAGCGACTCCGGGCGGCTCGGGCGCACCGGAATGCCGCCGTTGCGCAGCAGGCTGATGCTGTGCTCGGCGTCGTCGATCCTGTCGTCGACGAGCAGGAGGCGGATGACGGGTTGCTGCTTGGCCATGGAGAGCTGCTTGGTGAATTCGTCGGATGTTTTTACACGCTCGTCGGACAATGTCCAGCGCCGGGCGTCATGAAGTGCCGGAAAGCGGCAGTTTTGCGGGTGCGCCTTGCACTTCCCGGACCAGTCGCGGCAGGAGATAGCCCGGCAGGCGCGCGCGCAGGGTTTCGTACAGCGCCAGGGCGTCCGCCTCGGGAACTTCGAAGTGCGCGGTGCCGGCAACGCGGTCGAGCTGGTGCAGGTAGTAGGGTTGCACGCCGATCTCGAACAGCTTCTCCGAAAGCGCGACCAGCGTCTCGGCGCGGTCATTCACCCCGCGAAGCAGCACCGACTGGTTGTAGAGCCGCACCCGACGCGCGGCCAGCGCGGCGCAGGCTTCGGCCACCGAATCGTCCAGCTCCTGCGCGTGGTTGGCGTGGATCACCATGACGGCGGGCCAGGGCAGGGAATCCAGCCAGTCCAGCAGCGCCGCGTCCACCCGCGCCGGCAGCACGACCGGCAGGCGAGAGTGGATGCGCAGCCGGCGCAGGTGCGGCGCGGCGCGCAGTGCGTCGGTGAGTTCGGCCAGTTTTGCGGTGGAGAGCGAAAGCGGATCTCCGCCGCTGAGCAGCACCTCGTCGATGTCGGTGTTGGCCAGAAGGTGCTCGATCGCGGCGCGCCAGCCGTTCGCCGCCGCGGTTTCCTCGCCGTAGGGAAAGTGGCGACGGAAGCAGTAGCGGCAGTTGACCGCGCAGCTTCCGGTCGCAACCAGGAGCGCGCGGCCCTCGTACTTGTGCAGCAGGCCGCGGGTTTCGCGCGCGGCAAGATCGCCCACCGCATCGGTGAGGAAGCCGGGGACGTAGCGGGTTTCCTCGTCCAGCGGCAGCACCTGGCGCAGCAGTGGATCGTCCGGGTCGCCGCGCCGCATCCGCGCCACGAAGGCGCGCGGCACGCGCAGCGGGAATCCTGCCGCATCGGCCGGCACGCGGTGGGAAAGGTGTTCCAGGCCCAGTTCGGCCAGCAGTTCGCGCGGGCAGGTGATGGCGTCGCGGTAGTCTTTCCGCCAGTCGGATGGCTGCGCGAGACGGGTGGATGCAGGTATCATGGCGTGCTCGGTCGGCATGATGCCGACTTTTCTTTCCCCCATTGTAGCCGCGCGCGCGGCAGGAACCGGAGTCCGCCTATGGCCACCCTCGGCATGAACGACGTCAAGAACGGCTTGAAGATCATCGTGGACGGCCACCCGTGCGTGATCGTGGATACCGACTTCATCAAGCCCGGCAAGGGTCAGGCCTTCACCCGCGTGAAGTACCGCAACATCAAGACCGGCCGCGTGGGCGAGGTGACGATGAAGTCCACCGATTCGGTGGAGTCGGCGGATGTGGTCGATACCGACATGCAGTATCTCTTCAGCGACGGCGAGTTCTGGCACTTCATGCAGCCGGACACCTTCGAGCAGCACACTGCCGATGCCAACGCCATGGGTGACACCGGGCAGTGGCTCAAGGGCGAGGAAGAGTGCGTGGTGACGCTCTGGAACGGCGTGCCGATCGCGGTGGCGGCGCCCAATTTCGTCGAACTCAAGATCGTCGAGACCGATCCGGGTCTGCGCGGCGATACCTCCGGCGGCGGCGGCAAGCCGGCCAAGCTGGAAACCGGCGCGGTGGTGCGCGTGCCTCTGTTCGTGGGGCAGGACGAGGTCATCCGCGTCGATACCCGCACCGGCGAATACGTCAGCCGGGTCAAGTGATCGACCTTCCGGTCCGGGGCTGAGGTTCCGGATCGGGCTGTGTCGGCGCAAGGCTTTCCGATGAATCCGCGATCCTGCGATCTCCTGATCGAAGCCGGCTGGGTGATTCCGGTCGAACCGCACGGCGTGGTGCTGGAAAACCACGCCGTGGCGGTGGACGAGGGGCGCATCCTGGACCTGCTGCCGATCGCCGAGGCGCGTTTGCGCTATGCGCCGCGCGAGCGGGTGGAACTGCCGCAGAGTGCGCTCTTTCCCGGGCTGGTCAACGCCCACACGCACAACCCGATGACCCTGATGCGCGGGATCGCCAACGATCTTCCCCTGATGCAGTGGCTCAAGGGCCACATCTGGCCGATCGAGGCCGCCGTGCTGGGGCCGCGCTTCTGCGCCGACGGCGCCGAGCTGGCGGTGGCCGAGATGCTGCGCGGCGGCACCACCTGCTGCAACGAAAACTATTTCTTTCCCGATGCGATCGGCGCGGTCTACGCCCGCCTGGGTTTCCGCTGCCGTCTGGGCCTGCCGGTGATCGAGTTCCCCACGCCGTGGGCGCGCACCCGGGACGAATACTTCGACAAGGCCGCCGAAGTCCACGACGCTTTCCTCGGGCATCCGCGGGTGTCGACCGCGTTCGCGCCGCACGCTCCCTACACGGTGAGCGATGCGAGCTTCGAACGCATCCGGATGCTCTCCGACCAGTTCGAGATCCCGGTGCACTGCCATGTGCACGAAACCGCGCGCGAAGTGGAGGATTCCCTGCGGGAGCACGGCCAGCGCCCGCTGTCGCGCCTGCAGCGGTTGGGGCTGGTGAACCGCCACCTGATCGCGGTGCACATGACCCAGCTCACCGAGGCGGAAATCGCGCTGTGCGCGGCAGAAGGGGTTTCCGTGGTGCACTGCCCGGAATCCAACCTCAAGCTCGCCTCCGGCTTCGCCCCGGTCGAAGCGCTGCGCCGCGCCGGGGCCAACGTGGCGCTGGGCACCGACGGCTGCGCCAGCAACAATGACCTGGACATGATCGGCGAGATGCGCAGCGCGGCGCTCCTGGCCAAGGCCGTGGCGCAGGATGCCGCCGCGGTCGATGCCGCCAGCGCCCTGCGCATGGCCACGCTGGATGCGGCCCGGGCGCTGGATCTGGATGGCGAAATCGGCTCGATCGAGCCGGGCAAGCAGGCCGACCTGGCCGCAATGCGTTTCGACGACCCGGAAACCCAGCCGCTCTACGACCCCATCGCCCAGCTCGTCTACGCCGGCGCACGCCAGCAGGTGCACTGGGTCTGGATCGCGGGCGAAGCCAAGCTGCGCGAGCGCGAGCTGACTGGCATGGACCTGCCCGGAATCCTTGCGCGCGCGCGCGAGTGGCGCGAGCGCATCGTGCGCCTGCCGCGACCGGCCTGATGGACGCACGGGCCTTGCGCCTGCCGTCGCGCGGCGGCCGTTCCATCGCGCGATCCGCCGGCGCCTGTCCCGGGTGCCGCGTTCTGCGGGAGATTGAATGAACACGATTGCGCCGCTGGTGCTGTTCGACCTGGACGGAACCCTGGTGGATTCGGTCGGCGACCTGGGCGCCGCGCTCAACGACGTGCGCGCCAGTCTCGGCCTTGCGCCGGTCACGCTGGAACGGGTTCGCACCGCCATTTCCTCCGGCGCCCGCGCCATCCTGGGGCAGGGCCTGCCGGAACTGGTCGAGTCCGAGCGCGAGGCGCAACGCGAGGCCTTTCTGGACTGCTATCGCGCGCGCATCGGCGAGAACGACCGCCTGTTTCCCGGCATCGCCGAGGTGCTGGTTTCGATCGAGGCCGCCGGCTCGCGCTGGGGCGTGGTGACCAACAAGCGCGAGGACCTGGCGCGGCGCGTGGTCGAACGGCTCGCCCTCGACTCCCGCTGCGCGATCCTGATCGGAGGCGACACCCTGGCGCGCTGCAAGCCCGATCCGCTGCCGGTGGCCACGGCCTGCCAGCGGCTGGGCGTGCCGGTCGATCATGCGGTCTTTGCCGGCGACGATCGCCGCGACATCGAAGCCGGGCGTGGCGCAGGCACGCGCACCATCGCGGTGCGCTGGGGTTTCCACGCCGATGCGGACGATCCGTCCCGATGGGGGGCCGATGTCGTGGTCGAGTACCCGCTCGACCTCCTGGGCAAAGGCGTGCTGGACGCGGGTGCGCGGCCGTGAACGAGCCTCGGACCCCGCTGGACGAAGAAAGCCGCAGCCATCTGGACAAATGGCTGGCGAGCGAACCTGAAATGGAAACCGCGCGTCTTTTTCTCGGCGCCGAGCGGCCGCTGGCCGAGCTCTGGGGCGCGGTGCTGGACGAATGGCTCGACGCCTGCTTCGGCCTGTCCGATCCTGGCGTGGCGCGGATCAAGCTGGCCTGGTGGGGCGAGGCGCTCGGGCAGGCCCACGCCGAATCCGCCCATCCCCTGGTGCGCGCCTTCGCGCTCGCCGGCGGCGCTGCGGTCGGGGTCGAAGCCTGGGCGCGCGCGACGCAGGCGGCGCTGGAGCTTGCGGATTCCGAAGGATTGCCGGCCGATGCGGCGGCGCTGCTCGCATCGCGCATGGAGCTGGCACGCGCGCTGGCGCGGATCGAGGCGCTGCTTTGGCCGCAGGCGGCCCAGGCCGATGCCGCCGCGCTGGCGCGTTCGCTGGTGCTCTGGCAGTGGCGCCACCACCGCGCCGGTGACGAACCGCGGCCGGACTGGCTGCCGCTCCAGCTCCTGGCACGCTCTGGCCTGCGGGCGCAGGAGGTCTACGCACGCCCCGGAGAATCCTCCTTTGCGGCATTGCGGTCGGATCTGGCCGCGGCGCTGCTCGGGGGGGCGTGCGCGGCTGCCGGCGCGCGGCTGCGGCGGATGCGCACCCGGCTCGATGCGCTGGCGCTGCACCGGCTCCGTGCCGGGCGCGATCCGGCCTTTCCCGCGAGCGGCCTGCGCGTGCTGTGGCGATGCTGGCGCGCGGCGCGGGGCTGAGCTTGCCCGCGTGGTGGGATGCTGCATCCAGAACCGCGAAGCTCGGGTTCATGCGAGCTTACGCCCCGCTGCAGCATCCTTGCTCGTTCGACTGGAACCGTGACCTTTCGCCATGACCGACTTCCTGCCGCCCAGTGATGCGCCCGATGCCCTCGCCGACGAGGTGGCTCGGATCCATTCCGCGCGGTTCGCGCCGCTGGATCAGGTCGGCATGCGCGGCATCGAGATGCCGGTGCGCGTGCTTCTGGCCGAAGGTCCTGCGCTCTTGCCGGCGCGCGTCGCGGTTGGCGTGAACCTGTGCGACCCGACCGCGCGCGGCATCCACATGTCGCGCCTGTACCGCCTGTGCGACGCGCATCTGTCCGCGCCCGAGGCGCTGGATCTGCGCAGGTTGAAGCGGCTGCTGGACGCCCTGCTGGAGTCCCACGAGGGGCTGTCGAGCGCCGCGCGGCTGACGGTCGGGTTCTCCCTGCCGCTGCGCCGCGAGGCCCTGCTCAGCGGTCTTTCGGGCTGGCGCCAGTATCCGGTGCGGATCGAGGCCGGATTGCGCGAGGGGCGCTGGCACTGCGCGCTGGGCGTGGATGTCCTTTATTCGAGCACCTGCCCCGGATCGGCCGCGATGGCGCGCCAGGTCGTGGCGCAGCGATTCGGCGAACGCTTCGGGCGCGGCGCCGTGGACGCGGCCGAGGTGGCGCGCTGGCTGGAATCTCCCGAAGGTGGCTCGGCCACGCCGCACGCGCAGCGTTCGCGGGCGCGAATCGAGGTGCGGCTGCCTCCGGAACCGGAAGAAACCGGCCTGCCGATGGCGCGCCTGATCGACGCGGCCGAACGCGCGCTGGCCACGCCGGTGCAGGCGGCGGTGAAGCGGGTGGACGAACAGGAATTCGCCCGCCTCAACGGCGCCCATCCGATGTATTGCGAGGACGCCGCGCGCCGGCTGGCCGCGGCGCTGGGCGCGCTGCCCTGGATTGCCGACTACGCGATCGAGGCCGCGCATCTGGAAAGCCTGCACCCGCACGATGCGGTCGCGCGGGTGACCAAGGGCGTTCCGGGCGGGCTGGAATTCCGCTGAGGAAAGCGCGCCGCGAAGGCCTCAGCTCTTCGGCGGCGGCGCCGGCTCGGACTTGGGTGCCGGACGCACGAGGATCGGCGCGCGGAAGCCCCAGCCGCCGTAATAGCCGGGCCAGAACGGATCCTGGAAGTAGATGCGATCCTGCGGCAGGCGTTCGGGCCAAAGATAGATCACCTCGGCATCCAGACGCGGATAGCGGTAGTCGAAATCGCCGATGCGGCGGGTTTCGAAGTCGACGATGCGGCCGGTGATGGTGACATCGCGCTCGCTGGTGAAGATCGCCGGGTCGTAGAAGCCGCTGCGGCAGGCGATGAAGCGCCCGAGGCTGTGGTCGGCCGAGGGCACCGGACGGGCGCTGGAGCCCAGCTCGCGCGCGAGGATCTCGAAGCAGGTCCGCTGCGGCGAGGGCGCGACGTGGATGATGCGCCCGCCCCAGCGCACCGGATCGCCGGCGCGGCCCTCGATGGCGCTCTGTTCGGGGGCCGTGGCCGCGAACTCTCTGCGCAGCGGTTTGGGCGCGGTCGCGCAGCCGGCCAGCGCGGCGGACAGGACGAACAGGATCACGGTGCGGTTCATGGCGCTCTCCTTGCGGCATGGGTACGGGGTCGGAACTGCCTGAGCGCGCGGATCAGCGCCCGGATTTCGGGCGGATCGCGCAGGCCATCAGCGTAGCGCTGCGCGACATAACGCGCGCTAAGCGCATGCAGCTGCGCCGCCTCTTCGGGCAAGGCGAGGGCAGCGCGCGCGATGAACCGGTCCGGCGTTTCCGCCGCGGCTTTTGCCACGCCCGCGGCGGCCAGGCGTCGGCACAGCACCTGCCAGGCCGCCAGCAGCGGGTCGCGGGTGCCGCCGGGACCGGCGCGCCAGAGCAGGGCGAAAGACAGCGCCAGCGACAGCGCGATGGCGGCGATCAGGACCACGCCGAGCTGGCGCCAGTCGTCCATGTCCAGGCCGAGCTTGCGCAGCAGCTCGCGCTGGCGCGCGGCGTTGAAGTCCACGATGACGAAGTTCCAGCCGCGCCGCATCGCGTCCACCAGGTTCCAGAGCGGCTCGCCGAAGCGCGACAGCGCGCCGGGGGGCGGGATCACGCCGGAAAGTCCGTCGCGGATGCGCTCGGGCGCCACCGCCGCGGTCGGATCCACCCGCACCCAGCCGCGCCCTTCCAGCCAGACCTCGGTCCAGGCGTGGGCGTCGGAATTGCGCACCAGCCAGTAGTCGCCGATGCGGTTGTGGAACCCGCCCTGATAGCCGGTGACCACGCGCGCCGGGACGCCGGCGGCGCGCATCATCACCGCGAAGGCCGAGGCGAAATGTTCGCAGTAGCCCTCGCGGGTGGCGAAGAGGAAATCGTCCACGCTGTCGCGCGCCAGCGGCGGCGGGGTGAGACTGTAGGTGAAGCTGCGGTTGAACAGGGCAAGGGCGCGCTGGATCAGTGCTTCGGGGCGCGCGTCCTCGGCCTTCCACTGCGCCATGAGCTGTCGGGTCTGCGGGTTGTAGCCTTCCGGAAGGCGAAGCTGGTGCTGGCGCTGCTGCCCGGGCAGCTCGGGCTCCAGCCGGTAATCCAGCGCGGAACCGATGCGGAACTGTCGTACCGAACGGCTCAGGCGCGCCGCGTACACGGTGTGTCCGGGGCCGATGCGGCTGCCCTGGGGCGCCACGGTGGGAACGTCCAGGCCGATCAGGTAGCGATAGGTCGTGGGTTCCTGCATCACTTCGTGGAACAGGGTGGGACCGTGGGCCTCGATTTCCGGTTTGGTTCCGAAGGCGTCGCCTTCCCAGCGCGACCAGCGCCGGCCGTCGAAGTCCGACAGCACCGGCCCGCGCCAGTACATCGCGCTGGCCGGCGGCGGTTCTCCCTCGAAGGTGACGCGCAGCGCGGGGCTGTCATCGAGCAGCATTTCCACGATGTCGCCCGGGCTCATGTCGTTGGAAAGGCCGGTGCGGGCGCGGTCTTCCGGCCCGGGGCTGCCCCACAGCGGCTCGGGAAAGCGCGGGAAGAGGAAAAAGGTCACGGCGGCGAAGGGCAGCGAGATCGCCAGCAGCTTCGCGCTGGCGGTGAGCGCACGGAGCGGCGTCGGCGCGGGTGGTTGACCGGGAAGCTCGATCCGCGCCAGGCGTGCCAGCGCGGTCAGCACCAGCAGGCTCGCGCCCAGGGCAAGAAACAGGGTCAGCGGCCCCTGGTCGCGCAGGAAGCCGGCCATGACCGCGAACAGCGCGAAACTGCAGGCGCTGCGTCCGTCGCGCACGCTGCCGGTTTCCAGCAGCTTGGAAGCGAGCATCGCGGCCAGCAGCGCCGCGCCGGTGTCCTGCGAGACGCTGAAGCCCGAACCGACCACGGCGGCCACGGCGGTGGCGAGGGTGAGGATCAGGCGCAGCAGGGTGGGCAGGCGACGGCGGCGCAGGCCGAGCCCGATGCCGAGCGCGATGATCGCGACCAGAAATGCCGCCAGCCAGCCGGGAAAGGCCGGCAGCACCGGCAGCAGCGCGGCCGATACCGCTGCGGCGATCCACAGGAAGCTGGCCCGGTCCAGCGCGTCGCGCTTCACGGCTCAGGGCTCCAATGCCAGGGCGCGGAAGCAGGCGTGCAGGTGCGCCTGTCCCTGCGCCGGACCAAGGCGTTGGGACGGCATGTGGAGGGTGGTGGATTCCCCCGCGCGTTCGGCGTCGGCGAGCCAGCGCGCCAGGCGCCGCGCGCGCGCCTCGCTGTCCAGCGGTGCGAGCGCGTCCCACGACAGCAGGCGTTCGTCGCCGGCAGGCTGCTCGTATTCGCGCACCAGCAGGCGATCGAGCCGCGCGCTGTGCTTCCAGGCGATCTGCCGGGTCGAATCTCCCTGACGCCAGTCGCGCAGCGCGATCGGCTCTTCACCGTCGCCGCGCCGCGGCTGCGGCCGGCTGCGGCCGCCGCTGCCCGGCGGGGGCGGCGGGTCTTTTTCCAGCGCGGGCCACACCAGTGGCGCGGCCTCGGGATGCAGCCAGCTCCAGACTTCGAACAGGCCCAGCGGCTGGCGGCAGGAAAGCTTGAATCGCCCGGCCGCAAGCAGGCCGCGGCGCTGCGTGCCGCGCGCCAGCTCCAACTGCGCGGTTTCTCCTGTGGCCAGGCTGAAGGCGGTGCACCGTCCGCCCTGTTCCAGCACCAGCCCTTCGCGCGGGCGGTTTCCTTCTGCGGAGAAATGCAGGTGCAGCGGCTGCGGGCTGCCGGCGTGCACGGGTGCGGCGTCGAGAGACACCAGCCGCACGCCACTCAGGTTCAGATAGCCGCGCAGCAGCGCGCTGAGCATCACCGAGAGCATCAGGAAGCACAGGATCAGCGCCGGATTGTTGCTGTAGTTGAGTCCGCCGAGCGTCATCGTCGCAAGCAGCGCGGCGAAGAACAGCCCGAAGGGCGTGGGCAGCACGTAGATGCGGCGGCGGTGCAGGGCAATGGGCAGCGGCTCCGGGCCGCGCGGCCGGACGAAGCGACGCAGGAGGTGCGGGATGCGCGGGCGCTCGTGCGAAAGCGCGTCGCGCTCGGTCGAAGGCGGTCGGGCGCGCGCGAAACGGTTTGCCACGGAGGCGCGCCGGCTCAGTCGACCGCCACGCCGGCCAGGATCGACTCGGCCAGCGCGGCGCCCGAACCGCCTTCGGCCGCGGGGACCAGACGGTGGCCTGCGACCGGCACGAACAGCGCCTGCACATCGTCCGGCAGCACGTGGGTGCGGCCTTCGAGCAGGGCACGGGCGCGCGCGGCGCGCAGCAGGGCGAGTCCGGCGCGTGGCGACAGCCCCACTTCCACGCGCGCATCGCGCCGACTGCGCTCCAGCAGCGCCAGCACATAGCCCACCAGCGCCTCGCTGGCGTGTACCCGTTCCACCGCCGCGCGCAGCGCCAGGACGTTCCCGGTGTCGAGCTGGGCCTGCGTCACCGCGATCTGCGCGCGGCGGTCGCTGCCGGTGAGCAGGGCGCGCTCGGAATCGGCGTCCGGATAGCCGAGCGAGAAGCGCAGCAGGAAGCGGTCGAGCTGCGAATCGGGCAGGGAAAGGTGCCGGAAAGATCGACCGGGTTCTGGGTGGCGATGACGAAGAAGGGTTGCGGCAGGGTGTGGGTGACGCCATCCAGCGTGACCTGGTGCTCGGCCATGGCTTCCAGCAGCGCGCTCTGGGTGCGCGGCGGGGCGCGGTTGATCTCGTCGGCCAGCAGCACGCGGGTGAACACCGGGCCGGGATGGAAACGGAATTCGCGCGAGGGCGCGTCGTAGACCGAGATTCCCAGGACATCGGCCGGCATCAGGTCCGAGGTGAACTGCACGCGCTGGAATTCCAGCCCGAGCGTGGCCGCCAGCGCCTGCGCCAGCGTGGTCTTGCCCAGGCCCGGGAGGTCCTCGATCAGCACATGGCCGCCGGCGAGCAGGGCGACGAAGGCCAGATCCACCTGTGCCGCCTTGCCAAGGATCAGCGCGTTGACCTGGGCGCGGGCGCGGGTGAGGGCGGCCAGCGGCAAGTCGGGTATCGTGGATGCGTGGGCGGGAGCAGCCATCCGGTATCTCGCGGGAACGGTCGGTCGGGAGTGTAGCGGGATATGCGGGATGAACGAGGCGCGCGGTTCACGTTTCTCGCGCTGTGGATTGCGCTGTGTCTGATCAAGCTGGCGATCGCGGCGCGCCTGCCGCTGTTCGTGGATGAGGCTTTCTACTGGCAGGAGAGCCGGCATCTGGCGCTGGCCTATTCCGACCTGCCCGGGTTGACCGCCTGGCTGATCGCACTGGGCACGGCGCTGGGCGGCGAGAGCGCGCTCGGAGTGCGCTGGCCTTTCCTTTTGATGGGCAGCCTGCTGCCCTGGCTGGTGGTGCATCTGGCCTGGCCGTTCGGTGCGAGTCAGGCCTGGCGCGCGGGCAGCCTGGCCCTGCTGCTGCCGCTTTCGGGTTTTCTCGGCGTGCTGGCGCTGCCGGATGTGCCGATGAACCTTGCCGCCGCGCTGTGTCTTCTGGGCGGCGCGCGCGCGCTGCGCGGCGTGGACTGGGCGGCGGTCGCGTGGCTGGCATTGGGCCTGATCGCCGGGGCCCTGAGCCACTATCGATTCGTCGGCGTGATCGCGGTGGGCCTGGTCGCGCTGCTGATCCTGCCGCAGGGACGTCGCGCGCTGCGCGATGGGCGGCTGTGGCTCGCCATCGCGCTTGGGGCAGCGGCCTGGCTGCCGCTGGTGCTCTGGAACCTGGATCACGGCGAGGCCGGCTGGCGCTTCCAGTTCGTCGACCGCCATCCGTGGCGCTTCCAGAGCGAAGGCTGGCGCTTTCTCGCGGTGCAGGTGGTGCTCGTCACGCCGCTGCTGCTGGCCGCTTTTCTTGCCGCGGGACTTCGTTTTCGCGCGCACTTCGACCTGCACTCGCGCTGGCTGGCGCTGTGCGGCGTTCTGACCGTGGCGGGCTTCTTCCTGCTGGGCTTCGTGGCCGACGCCGAGCGGGTCAGCTTCCACTGGCCGCTGCCGGGGTATCTGGCGCTGCTGGCGCTGGCACCCGCGGTACTGACGACCTGGCCGCGCGCGCTGCGCCTTGCGACCTGGATCCTGCTTGCCGCTGCCTGCGCTGCGACGGCCGCCGGGCACCTGCTGGTCGCCAGCCCGGATGGGCGCGTGCGGCTGGCCGGATCCGGCATGCATCCGGCCAACTTCTCCGGCTGGAGCGAGCTGGCCGAGGCGGTGCGCGCGCGGCGCGCGCGCTTGCCGGAAGGCACCCGGATCGTTGCTGACCACTTCAAGCTCGGTGCCGAGCTGGGCTTTCTGCTGGATGACCCGGACATCGCCGTGCTCGACCATCCGCTCAACCACCGCCACGGTCGCTCACGCCAGCTCGATATCTGGAACCTGCGTCACGACGGCCGACGCGACGATTGGCAGCTGCTCGTGGTCGGGCCGGACGATGTGAAGTTCCGCAGCCTGCTCGCGCACTACCAGTCGCTGTGCGCGCGGCTGGGGGCGCTGACGCCGCCCGAGACGGTCGAGGTGGACGGCGGTGCGCGGCGCTTCCTGCTGCTGGCGCTGCCGCCCGATCCGGCACCTGCGCCCTGCGTCACGCCTGCGGTTGCGCACGTCGATGTGCCGGCGGAAGGCGAGACGGTGGGCGCGAGCTTCCGGGTGCGCGGCTGGGCAGTGAAGGATGGGGTCGGCATCGAACGCATCGATCTGTGGCTCGATGGACGGCCCCTGGCGCAGGTGCGACGCGAGTACGACAACGCCTGGGTGATGGATTTCCTCGGCGGCATCTCGCGCGATCCGGCCGCCCCGCGCGTCCAGTTCGAAGCAAGGCCGGATGCGCGGGGCGCCGCGCCCGGCTGGCATCGCCTCATGCTGGAGCTGCACGGCGGCGATGGCAGCGTGGAGCGTTGGAGCGGACCGCGCGTCTATCTGGATCCGGCGCGCTGAGCGGATCGCTTCATTCGCCGCGGCGGGTGAGCGCGGGCGGTTCGCGCGCGGCCTGTTCCAGCGCCGCCTGGGTGACATCGGCCAGCTCGGCACCGGCGTTTTCCAGCCGTCCGAGCTGGTTTGAGATGGACTCGTAGGCGCGGTCCATGGCGCGACAGGCCGCGTCCAGCTCCTTCTGCGGCGCGGTCAGGCCGTGACGCGAGATCCACAGGCGGTGCTCCAGCACGTCGCGCAGGCCCTGCTGGACCTGGTCCTGGGCATCGAGCGAGGCATGTGCCTGCGCGGAGATTTCCTGCGGTACCCGATCCACGACCTGGCGCATGTCCTTCATGCGCTCGCGGGTGCGGTGAAGGAGCTGCTCGAGCGCGTCGGCGCGATCCAGAAGGTGTCGCAGGCTGCGCTCGCGGCGCAGCCCGCGATGGCGCAGCCAGGCGGCGATAAGGGCCAGTGCGCCCACGGCAAGGATGGCAAGATGGAAGTGGTTCACGCGCGTGCCGGAAAACCTGCGGCCTGAGA
>Ga0116141_10002467_pt1 | contig 15851 bp, 12 predicted proteins | sample AD_UKC097_MetaG_FD_89744 | JGI IMG/M metagenome (GOLD analysis project Ga0116141, IMG submission 89744) | Active sludge microbial communities of municipal wastewater-treating anaerobic digesters from USA - AD_UKC097_MetaG | ecosystem: Engineered > Bioreactor > Anaerobic > Digestate | place: USA...
ATCTGCGAGCGCGCCTACCGCGTGCTGGTGGATGAAGTGGGCTTTCCGCCCGAAGACATCATCTTCGACCCCAACATCTTCGCCATTGCCACGGGCATCGAGGAGCACAACCACTACGCGGTGGATTTCATCGAAGCCACGCAGTGGATCAAGCAGAACCTGCCGGGCGCCAAGGTGTCGGGCGGCGTGAGCAACGTCAGCTTCAGCTTCCGCGGCAACGACCCTGTGCGCGAGGCGATCCACACCGTGTTCCTGTACCACGCCATCAAGGCCGGCATGGACATGGGCATCGTCAACGCCGGCATGGTGGGCGTGTACGACGACCTGGAGCCCACGCTGCGCGAGCGCGTGGAAGACGTGGTGCTGGACCGCCGGCCCGACGCCGCCGAGCGCCTGCTGGAAATCGCCGAATCGGCCAAGGGCGCGGCCAAGGACGACAGCAAGAAGCTGGAATGGCGCGGCACGCCCGACAAGCCTGTGCCCGTGGGCGAGCGCCTGTCGCATTCGCTGGTGCACGGCATCACGGATTTCATCGTCGAAGACACCGAAGAGGCGTATCAGCAGATCCTGGCCAAGGGCGGCCGCCCGCTGCACGTCATCGAAGGGCCGCTGATGGACGGCATGAACGTGGTGGGCGATCTGTTTGGCGCCGGCAAGATGTTTTTGCCGCAGGTGGTGAAAAGCGCGCGCGTGATGAAGCAGGCGGTGGCGCACCTGCTGCCCTACATCGAGGCCGAGAAGAAGGCCATGGAGCAGGCCGGCGCCGACGTCAAGGCCAAGGGCAAGATCGTCATCGCCACGGTGAAGGGCGACGTGCACGACATCGGCAAGAACATCGTCACCGTGGTCTTGCAGTGCAACAACTTCGAAGTGGTGAACATGGGCGTGATGGTGCCCGCGCACGAAATCCTCAAGAAGGCCAAGGACGAAGGCGCCGACATCGTGGGCCTGAGCGGCCTCATCACGCCCAGCCTGGAAGAAATGCAGCACGTGGCCGGCGAGATGCAGAAGGACGCGCACTTCCGCGAGCGCAACATTCCGCTGTTGATCGGCGGCGCTACCACCAGCCGCGTGCACACGGCGGTGAAGATTGCCCCGCACTACGACGGCCCCGTGGTCTACGTGCCCGACGCCTCGCGCAGCGTGGGCGTGGCGCAGGGCTTGCTGGGCGAGGGCGCGGCGCAGTTCGTGGCCGAGACGCAGGCCGACTACGAAGCCGTGCGCCAGCGCCACGCCAACCGCAAGCAAACGCCGGTGTGGCCGCTGGACAAGGCGCGCGCCAACGCCACGCGCATCGACTGGGCCGGCTATCAGCCGCCCGCGCCCAAGTTCATCGGCCGCCGCGTCATCAGGAATATCGATCTGGCCGAAGTGGTGCGCTTCATCGACTGGACGCCGTTCTTCCAGACCTGGGATTTGGCCGGCAAATACCCCGCCATCCTGACCGACGAAGTGGTGGGCGAAGAAGCCACCCGCGTCTTCAATGATGCGCAGGCCATGCTCAAGAAAATCGTGGAAGGCCGCTGGCTCACCGCGCACGCCGTGGTCGGCTTCTGGCCTGCCAACACGGTGCGCAGCGACGACATCGAACTGTATGCCGATGAATCGCGCCAGCAGGTCGCACTCACCTGGTACGGCCTGCGCCAGCAGACCGTGAAAGAGGAAGACGCGCAAGGCCAGATGCGCCCGAGCCGCTGCCTGGCTGACTTCATCGCGCCCGCGAATGCTATTGAATCAGGAGCTTCATCCGCAGGACAGAACAGCGCTGGCGGCCTGAAAAGCGTCAAAGACCACATCGGCGCCTTCGCCATCACCGCCGGCATCGGCGTGGATGAAAAGGTCGCCGAATTCATGGCCGCCCACGACGACTACAGCGCCATCACCTTGAAAGCCCTGGCCGACCGCCTGGCCGAAGCCGGCGCCGAATGGCTGCACCACCGCGTGCGCACCGACTGGTGGGGCTACGCGGCGGGCGAGCGCCTGACCAACGAAGAACTGATCGCCGAAAAATACGTCGGCATCCGCCCCGCCCCCGGCTACCCGGCATGCCCCGACCACCGCGTGAAGAAGCCGCTGTTCGAGCTGCTGAACGTCGCCGAGATCGACATGGGCCTGACCGACAGCTACGCCATGACACCCGCCGCCGCCGTCAGCGGCTTCTACTTCAGCCACCCCGACAGCACCTACTTCAGCGTCGGCAAGATCGACGAGGATCAGGCGCGCGACATGGCTGAGCGCAGCGGCGCGCCGCTGGCCGAGGTGGAGCGGGCGTTGGCGCCGAACTTGGGGTTGTGAGGGCCGGCGTCAGGTGGCGGGGTCACTTGACGCGTGATCTGCCAAGCCGCGCGCTAATTGCGCCAGGCGCGCTTTCATAGGAGCGTCGACAGGCAGCGCCTGCAGGCGCTCCAGCAGGACATCCAATTCAATCAGGCGGTGCTTCAACAACGTTTGAACGTAGGGACCGTCCTTGGCGCGGCCGGCCACCAGCTTTGATGCGGCCAGATCGTGCGGCTCAAGGCACCAGCCAATCTTCAAATCGGTGTTTTCGTTCTGCAGCCTGATGAGCCGCCGTTCCCAACCGACGGGCAGCACGGCTGTCTCTGGTCCGACGCCTTGGGCGTAGTAGCCAAAACGCTCATGAAAGGGCGACAGCTCGCCAATGGCGCCGTCGATCAAGTCTGCCAGATCGGGGTGTTTGAGCGGGTAGCAGTCTGCCTCCATCGATTGCAGCAGGGCCGCCGGCGGATTCGCCTCCGCGCCCAGAATCGACTGGCTGCCGATGACGACGATTTCGTACTCGTTCGTGACCGCGGCCGCAGCGCGTATCAGGTGTTCAAGCTCATGCCGCCGCATGACTTTGCTTTTCGCGCCAAGCGTTCAGCGCGGCAAAGCGCTCCGCGTTGCTCAGCAAACCCGCGAACGGCGACGCCTGGCGCAACGCCGCGGCACGCTCGGAGTCTTCCAACATCACATCAATGCAGCTTTGCACACCGCCCGCCAAGATCACGTCCCAATCCGCCAGATACGGCGCAACCCGTGCGTCGGCATGCAACCGCCAGCGCGCCAAAGTCGCGTGCGCGCGCGACAAGGCTTCGGGCTCTCGACGCAGCCGATCAGCGACCAGCCGGTGCAGGGCCAGTGAGCGGGCGTCCAGGTTGCGGTGGTGCATGAGCGGAGTATGGCGGATATTCAATGTTTAGATCTATGCTGCCATCGCTTCATACCGAATCAATTGGGGTGCGCGTGGATGATCGATTTGATATGACGGGCCTGATTGACCGCTGGCCCGGCAAAAGTCCGGTGGCCGATGGCGAGCAGCCGCATCCGGCGGCCTACCACATGCTGGATGTGGCCGCAGTGGCTGAATGCCTGCTGGCCTACGAGGTGCGCTGGGGCCAGCCCGTGCGCGCCGCGCTGGCGCTGCTGGTCGCCCTGCACGACCTGGGCAAGATCGGTGAGCCATTTCGCGCCGCGTTGCTGGATGACACGCCGCAGCAGCATGGCCGGCATTGGGAGGCGACGGAGCGGCTGCTTGAGCAGCACGATGAACTGTTGCAGCACCTGGGCGGCACGCCGAATCAGCGCTTGAGTTTGTACACGGCGGTGGCGGGCCACCACGGCAAGCCACCGCATCGCGAAGGCCGTGCCTACGACAAGCTGATGCAGGCCTGTGGCGTGCAGGCGTTGCAAGACAGCGCGACGCTGGTGCAAGCCTATGCCGCTCTGTGGCCCGATGCGTCGCTGGCCGGGCTGGACAAGCGCCAGTGGCTTGCGCTGTCGTGGTGGCTGCCGGGGCTGACGGCCGCTGCGGACTGGATTGGATCGAACGCCGAGTGGTTTGCGCCACAGAAGCCCGACCTGCCGCTGGCCGACTATCTTGCCCGCGCGCGAGCGCTGGCGCGCGTGGCCGTGCAGCGCGCGGGGCTGGATGCCGGCGCACCATCCGATGCGCAGCTGTTCGACTTTGCGCCGCGCCCGATGCAGGCCGCTTGCGCCGACTTCGAATTGCCGGACGGCCCGACGCTGGCCTTCATCGAAGACGAAACCGGCGCCGGCAAGACCGAGGCCGCGCTGCTGCTGGCGCAGCGCATGATGCGGGCGGGCAAGGGGCGTGGCATCTTTTTCGCCCTGCCGACCATGGCCACCGCCGACGCCATGTTCCGCCGCGCGCGCGACGTGGTGGCGCGCATGTTCGCCACGCCGCCCAACCTGACGCTGGCGCATGGCCGCGCCCCGCTGTCGCCCGACTGGCGCGAGTTGCGCGAGCACCGCGCCGCGCACGAAGACATGCCCGGCTGCACCGACTGGCTGGCCGACAACCGCCGCCGCGCGCTGCTGGCGCAGGTGGGCGTGGGCACCATCGACCAGGCGCTGCTGTCGGTGCTGCCCACGCGCTATGCCACGCTGCGCTACTATGGCCTGTCGTCCAAGATTCTGATCGTCGACGAAGTGCATGAAATGGGCGAGGCGTACCTGGCCGAGGAGTTGAAAGCCCTGCTGCGCGCACACCGCCAGGCCGGCGGCTCGGCCATCTTGCTCACCGCCACCTTGCCGCTGGGCCTGCGCGCGGCGCTGGCGCGTGCGTTCGACGCGCCCGCGCCCGAGGCGCCGGCGTATCCGGCCTTGAGCGTCGCTGGCGGCGCGGTGCGTCACGGCTTTTTGCCGGCCGCGGGTGGACGCGGGCCGGTGGCCGTGCAGCGCCTGCCCGATGCCGAGGCGGCGCTGGATCTGTTGGCTGACAAAGCCAGCCAAGGCGCGGCCTGCGTCTGGGTGCGCAACGCCGTCGATGACGCGATCGCCGCTGTGCAGGCGCTGCGCGATCGCGGCATCCAGGCAGACCTGCTGCACGCTCGCTTTGCGCTGTGCGACCGGCTGCGCCATGAAAAGGCGGCGCTGGCGCGGTTTGGCAAGGACGGCAAGCATCGCGCGGGGCGGGTGCTGGTGGGCACCCAGGTTTTGGAGTCGTCGCTGGATCTCGACTTCGACGTCATGGTGTCCGATCTGGCTCCCGTGGCCGCCCTGATCCAGCGCGCGGGCCGGCTGTGGCGGCACATGGCCTTGCGGCCCGCCAGCGCGCGACCCGTGCCGGCGCCGGTGCTGCACGTGCTGTCGCCCGACCCCGACGCGGCGGACGATCCGCGCTGGCTGCATTCGGTGCTGGACAAGGGCGCCTACGTTTATCCGCTCGAGGTGCAGTGGCGCACGGCGCGCGTGCTGTTCGATGCGGGCGCCATCGACGCACCCGCCGGCCTGCGCGCGTTGATCGAGGCCGTGCATGGCGAGGGCGAGCTGGTGCCGGTGCCGGCGCCGTTTCAGACCGCCGAAATCAAGAACCTGGGCAAAGAGCGTGCCGCCGCTCATCACGCGCTGTCGAACGTGATCGACTGGGGCAAGGGCTATCGTCGAAGCCAGGGCCTGCCCGACGTGGACTACCCCACGCGCATCGGCCCCGCGCAGCGCACGCTGATGCTGGCACGCTGGCACGATGGCCAACTGCTGCCCTGGGCCAGCGGCGGCGATACATCAGTCGACGCCACACGCGCCGAGCGCGAGGCGCTGTCGGAAGTGCGCGCCAGTGCCGAGCGGCTGAAGGGCATCGAACTGCCGGCGCAAAACTCGGCTGAGATACGGGCGTTGACCAAGGACTGGCCAGACTGGAAACGGGACAGCGTGACGGTGTGCCCGGTGGCCAGCGATGGGGTGGTTTGTGCGGGATTGCGCTACGAGATACCGGTAGGGTTACGGTTCGAGCCGGTGGTTTAACGTATGCTGACGCCGCTTGCGTGTTCCCCGCCAGAGTGGGGATGGGCCATCTTAGGCGTTGCTAACGGAGCTGTTCCCCGGGTTCGGGGATATCGTGTAGGTGGCGACAAGCCACAATAAGTAAATTTAAAGTCTTATGCCTTGCTATCAGTGTGATTGACGAGCTCGCGCACACGGAGCACAATTGGTTGCATGCCGTCACTTCCCAGGAGGCTTCATGAGCTTGAACCTTGTCCGCGATGCGTGGATTCCTGTGCTTCTGAGCGACGGCACACGCCGGACCATCGCGCCTTGGCAAATGGCCGATACCGAAATCTTGGCCTTGGACTGGCCGCGCATGGATTTCAATATTGCCTGCCTGGAAATGCTTATCGGCCTGGTCTTTCTGGTCGATCCGCCCGAGGACGTGGACGAATGGCAGGCGCGCCGTGCGCCCGACGCCGAGCGTTTGCGACACAGGCTGGCATCGTTCGAAGGTGCGTTCGATCTTTTGGGCGATGGACCGCGTTTTTTGCAGGACCTGGAGGCGCTGCAGGGCGAGGCCGTCGCGCCCGACATGCTGTTCATCGACAGCGCGGGCGAAGCGACGGCTAAAAACAATGCCGACTTGATGACCTGGCGTGGGCGCTACCCTCGTTTGACACCGCCGCTGGCTGCCATGGCGCTCTACACCTTCCAGGCGTTTGCACCTTCCGGGGGCGCTGGCAATCGCACGTCGATGCGTGGTGGCGGCCCGCAGGTGACGCTGGTGGACCCCGGCGGCGGGCTTTGGGCGCTGATCTGGGCCAATGTGCCCTGCGCCCAGCCCGCGCCGTCGCCCGATGTGTTGCCGTGGATGCAGCCCACCGTGGTGTCCACCAGCGAAGCCAAGGTGTGGTCGCAAGACCGACACCCGGCAGAGGCGTTCTTTGGCATGCCGCGCCGGTTGCGGTTGGTGGAGGATGCGGGTCTCATCGTCGGCGTGGTGCAACGGCCGCATGGCAACAACTACGCCGGCTGGCGTCACCCGTTGTCACCCTATTACCGGATGAAAGTGGGGTCGGAACTGCTGCCCCGGCACCCGCCCGCCGGGCAGTTCGGTTATCGCCATTGGCTGGGTGTGGTCGCCGCCAGCACCGATCAGGAGGAAAGCGGCTTGCGCCAGCGCGCCGGTACGGTGAAGGACTGGCACTCGCGCCGGCCACCAGGGCAGTCCGCGCAAGTCATCGTCGCCGGGTGGTCCATGTCCAACATGAAGCCGCTGGATTTCAGCTATTCCATGGCACCACTGCTCCAGTTGAGCGCCGCCGCCGAAGATCGGCTGCCCGGCCTGGTGCTGGCAGCGGATCAGTTTGCGCTGGCGCTCCGGCAGGCGTTGCGGCCCGTGCTATCAGAAGGCGAAGCGCGCGAGGCGGTGCGCGAGGAATTTTTCACTCGCACCCAGGCAGCGTTCGAGCAACAGGTATTTCAGCTTCAAGCAGAAGCCGACCTTGCCGACGTGGCCGGGCAGTGGCGCGACATGCTGCGCCGCACGGCACTGGATTTGTTTGACGCCCAAGCCTTGCCTGGCCTTGCTGACCGCGCGCTGGAAGATCAGGGCGACATCATCCGGGAGCGGCAAATACTGCTGGCCAATTTCAGCGGACGCGGCAAATACGGCAAAGCGGCGTACGCAGAACTTGATCTCGTTCCCCCATCGACACCGAAATCCGACAAAGAGGAGGCTGCGTTGTCATGACCGATGCTGAAACCCGTGATTCCAAGCCCCGGCACGGCCAGATCATTCTCAAATGGTGGGCCGCTGCGATGGGTGAGCGCAATGCGGCGTCGGCCAAGGCGCTGTCCGCGCGCCTGCGCCGCGCCGGTGCCATCGAGGCCCTGGCCGAGCCGGCCGTGCATGTACTGGCACAAAAGCTGGAGCTAAAACCTCTGCCTCATGACGCGCAAAAGCTATTGCGCGTGGCCTGCGTGCTGGCTTGGGTGCGTGAACACGATGCGGCCAAACTGGCCGAGCGCCTGGGACGCGGCGAGGCGCCACTCATGTCACCGCTGCGCTTTCAGGCGCTGATGCGGGTCGAGGGCGACGATCTGCTCACCGCCATGCGCCGTGCCGTGACGCTGGCCAAATACAAATGCAATGTCGCCGCGCTGGGCGAAGACCTGCTTGCCTGGAACGATGACACGCGCACAAAGTGGTCGTTCCAGTACTTTGGCGCCACTGCGCCGCACCCCGATACCGATCCATCTCATCCGCAGGAGCCCACGCCATGACCACCTTCGTTCAGTTTCACCTGCTGACGGTGTACCCGCCGTCCAATCCCAACCGCGACGACACCGGCCGCCCCAAGCAGGCGCTGGTGGGTGGTGCGCCCCGGCTGCGGCTGTCTTCACAATCGCTCAAGCGCGCGATCCGCGAGAGCGCCTACTTTGAAAGCGATCTGGCGGGCCATAAAGGCACGCGCACCAAACGGCTGGGGATTGAGTTGCAAAAGCGTTTGATCGAGCAGGGCGAAACCGAAGACAAGGCGCGCGAGATCGCCAACGCAGTGGCTACCGTCTTCTCCAAACTGGAGGCGCCCGCGAAAGGCAAGCCACAGGAGCCCGTCACAACGACCTTGGCTTTCATCTCACCCGATGAGTGGAAGCTTGCCGAAGAGTTGGCCGAGCGCATCCGCAAGGGTGAGAGCCTGCCCAAAGACAAGGATCTGAAAAAGCTTGTGCTGCGCCATGCCGACGGTGCCGTCGACATCGCCATGTTCGGCCGCATGCTGGCCGACGACCCCGAGTTCAACCGCGACGCCGCTGTGCAAGTGGCCCACGCCTTCACCACGCACCGCGTGGTGGCCGAAGACGATTGGTTCTCAGCCGTTGATGACTTGAAGACCCGTGACGAGGACGCGGGCGCCGGCCATATTGGCGAACACGCGTTTGGCTCCGGCGTTTATTACCTCTATGCCTGTGTCAACGTCGATTTGCTGGTCGAAAACCTGGGCGGCGACCGCGAACTGGCCGCGCGCGGCCTGCAATCGCTCACCCAAGCCTTGGCCAAGGCCACGCCGCGCGGCAAGCAAAACAGCCATGCACACCACCCCCGCGCCGCTTACGTGCGCGTGGAGCGCGGCAGCGCGCAGCCCCGTGATTTGTCGGGTGCGTTCTTCAAGGCGGTGCAGGGCGACGACCTGCTGACCGCATCCATCGAGAAGCTGGATGACATGGTCAAGCAAATCGACCGTGCCTACGGCCCAGCCTGCGACGAAACCGCCGTGCTGGACATGACCAAGAGCACGGGCACGCTGGACGAATTGGCCGCGTTTGCCGCCCAAGCCGCAGCGCCAGGCCCGCTGTCATGACCGACTATCTCGTCTTCACCCTCAGCGCGAATCTGGGCGCGATGGGCGAGTTTGGCGGGCACGAGCGGCGCGGCAGCCTGGACTGGCCGGGGCGCTCGGCCATCATCGGCCTGCTGGGCGCGGCGCTCGGCCTGCGGCGCAGCGACGATTTTTCAGAACTGGAACAACTGAAAATGGCGGTGGCCGTCTTTGGCGACACGGCGCCGCTGCGCGACTACCACACGGTGCAAACCGTGCCCACGGCCAAGGCGCGCCGACCGCAGTCGCGCCCACAGGCACTGCGTGACGCCCGGCAAGATCTGAACACCATCATCACTCTGCGCGATTACCGCTGCGCGCCGCTGTTCGGCGTGGCGTTGTGGACGCTGACCGACGCGGGCGACTTGCTGTCGCGCGTGCAGCAGGCGCTGCTGCAACCTGGTTTTGTGCTTTATCTGGGGCGCAAAAGCTGCACCCTGTCGGCGCCGCTGGCGCCACGGCTGGTACAGGCCATGCAGCCCCAGCAAGCGTTGCACCATATCCAGCTGCCACCCTGGCGCCAAAGCGAACGCGCGCAGCGCATGTTGTCGGATGCGGTGATCGACGCGCCGCGCCACGAGCTTCGGCAGGACCAGGCCCTGGACCGCCAGCGCTGGCACTTCGCCTCGCGCAAGGTGGCCATCGTGCCGGTGTCGATCGCGCCTGGGGAGGCGGCATGAGCGGCTACTACCTTTCGCGCCTGCGCATCGCCCGGCAGCCGCAGGTGGCGGCGCTGGCGCAGTTGCTCAATCCCGATGACGCCAGTCAGCGCATGGATGCACACCATCGGCTGCTGTGGTCGGCTTTCTGCGGCGACTCCAAAGCCACGCGCGATTTTCTGTGGCGCGACGAGCGACGCGGCGCTTTTTTGGTGCTCTCGGCCCGCCCGCCCGTGCCAAGTCCTTTTTTTGACGCAGCGGACACGCGTGAATTTGCCCCCGCGCTGCAAGCGGGTGACCGCCTCGCCTTCGTGTTGCGCGCCAACGCCACACGCACGGTGGACAGCGGCCGCCAGACTGCGCGCGGCAAACCGCACAAATCGCACATCGACCTGGTGATGGACGCCCTGCACAGCGTGCCGTCCGGCGAGCGCGCGGCCCAACGCATGGAGGCAGCACAGACAGCGGCGCAGGACTGGTTACGCCGGCAAGGCGAACGCCACGGCTTTCAACCGGTCGACGTGGTGGTGGAAGATTATTCGGTGCACGCGCTGCCGGGCCGGGGCGGGCCACGCAAAAATCAGCCGCAGTTTGGCGTGCTAGACATCACGGGTCAACTGGCCGTGACCGACCCCGGCGCCTTCGTTTTGAAAGTGACCCAGGGCTTTGGCCGCGCCAAGGCGTTTGGCTGCGGGCTGATGCTGATTCGCAGGGGTTGAGCGATGGCCCTGTCCGGCCTCCCGCCGCCCAAACCGATTCCGCTCAAGGAGCGCTCAAGCCTAGTGTTTGTCGAGCGTGCCAAGCTGGACGTGCAGGACGGCGCCTTTGTTGCCATCAATGCCGATGGCACGCGCACCCACATTCCTGTCGGTGGTTTGGCGGGCCTGATGCTGGAGCCGGGCGTGCGCATCAGCCACGCCGCTGTGGCCCTGGCGGCGCGCTGCGGCACCTTGCTGACCTGGATCGGTGAGGCCGGCGTGCGTCTGTATTCGGCGGGCCAGCCCGGCGGTGCGCGTTCCGACAAGCTGTTGTGGCAAGCGGCCATCGCACTGGATCCAGAGGCGCGCCTGCGCGTGGTGCGGCGCATGTATCAAATCCGCTTCAAGGAAGAAGCGCCGTCGCGCCGGTCTGTTGATCAGTTGCGCGGCATCGAAGGCGCCCGCGTGCGCGAAACCTACGCCCTGCTGGCGCGCCAGCACAGCGTGAAATGGACGCGCCGCGACTATGACCCCTCCGAGTGGAGCGCCAGCGACGTGCCCAATCGCTGCCTGTCATCGGCCACAGCCTGCATGCACGGCCTGGCCGAGGCGGCGGTGTTGGCAGCGGGCTATGCACCGGCCATTGGTTTTTTGCATACCGGCAAACCGCTGTCGTTTGTGTATGACATTGCCGACCTCTGGAAGCTGGATACGGTGGTGCCGGAGGCGTTCCGCATCGCCGGCCAGCATGCCAAAAGCCAACTTCGCATGGAGCCCGACCGCGCCGTGCGCCTGGCCTGCCGCGACGTGTTTCGCCGCACCGGGTTGCTTGGAAAGATGGTTCCGCAAATCGAGGAAGTGCTGTCGGCGGGCGAACTGCCGATGCCCGAACCGCCGCCCGAAGCCAATCTGCCAGCTTTTAACGATCCGGAGCCCTCGGGCGATGATGGTCATCGTGGTTAACAACGCCCCGCCGCGCCTGCGCGGGCGGCTGGCAGCGTGGCTGCTGGAAATCCGGGCGGGCGTGTTCGTGGGCGACTATTCGGCGCGCACCCGCGACCGCATCTGGGAGCAAGTGACCGAGTACATCGAACAAGGCGACGCCGTGATGGTCTGGACAGCGCCTACGGACCAAGGCTTCGATTTCAGGACGGTAGGTAGAAACCGTCGCATGCCGGTCGATTTCGATGGGTTGAAGCTGGTGTCTTTTTCTCCTGACCCCGCCCAATGAAGGCAGAATCAGCCCAGCGCCATCGCGCGGTGAGGTTTGAGCTTTCCATTTTCTCTTTAAAAATCAAGTACTTTTTTGAAGACTGTTCCCCGCGCACGCGGGGATGAACCGTGCGCAGGGCACGATGGAATCACACGCTTCGGCTGTTCCCCGCGCACGCGGGGATGAACCGTGGCACCACCATCGGCAGAGGTGATGATTTTCCTGTTCCCCGCGCACGCGGGGATGAACCGGCGCAGCGTCCTTGTTGACCGACGTGTTAGGGCTGTTCCCCGCGCACGCGGGGATGAACCGCAATGCACGCGCTGATTGTTGAGCCACCTTGGCTGTTCCCCGCGCACGCGGGGATGAACCGTCTTGCGCGTCTTTCAGCGCCGACTTGTATTTCTGTTCCCCGCGCACGCGGGGATGAACCGATCGCCCGCAGCGTTTACAGCAGGGGGAGTGCCTGTTCCCCGCGCACGCGGGGATGAACCGATGTCCCCGGCCTCGTTCGCAAGCTGCTCGCCCTGTTCCCCGCGCACGCGGGGATGAACCGGCGCGTCAAAACCCTTTTTCAATACCCTATCACTGTTCCCCGCGCACGCGGGGATGAACCGCCGTTCTCGATGTTGATGAACGCGCCGTGGGCCTGTTCCCCGCGCACGCGGGGATGAACCGCTGCCGACGTGTGACTGCAACCAATGGCGTTCCTGTTCCCCGCGCACGCGGGGATGAACCGCGCTACCTCATGCCGTTCAACCGCTCGCAGGCCTGTTCCCCGCGCACGCGGGGATGAACCGGTTCCGGTGAGGGTGATACCCAGGTCGCTGATCTGTTCCCCGCGCACGCGGGGATGAACCGGGCATTACGGTAGGCGCTGACGGTGCAGTTGTCTGTTCCCCGCGCACGCGGGGATGAACCGGATGCTGGCACGTGCACCACCCTATCAGTTCCCTGTTCCCCGCGCACGCGGGGATGAACCGGTCCTCTACCGTGTTTTCCATCACGCCGCCCTCTGTTCCCCGCGCACGCGGGGATGAACCGCTGGCGCGATGCCATGCCGTCAGACCGGCAGGCTGTTCCCCGCGCACGCGGGGATGAACCGACGCCCATCCCCGTAGTGGTGTCAATTGGCTCCTGTTCCCCGCGCACGCGGGGATGAACCGGTATCGACGTGGTTTTGCTCACCCAGAACCCGCTGTTCCCCGCGCACGCGGGGATGAACCGTTGGCTGACTTGCTGCGGTTGGCGTGGTTGGCCTGTTCCCCGCGCACGCGGGGATGAACCGGGGCGGGGATGAGCGACATCACTGAACTGGCGCTGTTCCCCGCGCACGCGGGGATGAACCGCACAGTGTTAAGTCGCGGTTCTCTTTGTGCGACTGTTCCCCGCGCACGCGGGGATGAACCGCCCGCGCGGCGTCGGTCACGCAGTGGAAAACCCTGTTCCCCGCGCACGCGGGGATGAACCGGGACTGGACATCAGAACATTCCGGGCCGGTGACTGTTCCCCGCGCACGCGGGGATGAACCGCATTCGCCCACTCCGAAATTAATAGCAGTCCGCTGTTCCCCGCGCACGCGGGGATGAACCGGTGCCGGCGCGGCGGTAGAGCTTGCGGTTGAGCTGTTCCCCGCGCACGCGGGGATGAACCGCCGACCGCGTGCGCGCCGTGGCTCGCTGGCTCCTGTTCCCCGCGCACGCGGGGATGAACCGGCGGCCGATTCGCTCAACAAGCCGATGACCGGCTGTTCCCCGCGCACGCGGGGATGAACCGGAGCAGGAGCGGCAGGCGGCGGCCGCGGCGATCTGTTCCCCGCGCACGCGGGGATGAACCGGGCATCAGCAACCGCGAGCGGCAGGCACGTTTCTGTTCCCCGCGCACGCGGGGATGAACCGTCCTCCGCCATCGCGGCCATGAATGCGTGCGTCTGTTCCCCGCGCACGCGGGGATGAACCGCGAATCGCGCTAGCCACTGGCGTGCCTGCGTACTGTTCCCCGCGCACGCGGGGATGAACCGTTGCTCTGCGCCGTGTAGATTGACCCCAGGCTCTGTTCCCCGCGCACGCGGGGATGAACCGGTGACCGCTTCCTTGCCGGGGCCTGCGCCGACCTGTTCCCCGCGCACGCGGGGATGAACCGTCGCCACCGGCCAGGCTGCCCTCGTACAGCTTCTGTTCCCCGCGCACGCGGGGATGAACCGAAGGAAAGCCCTACCATGGCCACCTCGCTCCCCTGTTCCCCGCGCACGCGGGGATGAACCGGCGCATGGCCGGATGCCACTGACGCGGCACGCCTGTTCCCCGCGCACGCGGGGATGAACCGAAGCCCGCCGCCAGCAGGCCATCCTGAACGAGCTGTTCCCCGCGCACGCGGGGATGAACCGCCCTACACCATGCAGGACGCGGAATGCCTGCTCTGTTCCCCGCGCACGCGGGGATGAACCGATTCAGGCGATGACCGAGCCGGCGCTGCTGTGCTGTTCCCCGCGCACGCGGGGATGAACCGTTTGCGATCTACTGCGGACAGGGTATGTACGTCTGTTCCCCGCGCACGCGGGGATGAACCCAAGTGGGTGTTCGACTTCGTGGCCGCCATCTTCCTGTTCCCCGCGCACGCGGGGATGAACCGATCATTGACGATGCCGGCATAGACCCCGGCGACTGTTCCCCGCGCACGCGGGGATGAACCGTGGCAGTCGAAAGCCTGACGCCAGAGGGCATCCTGTTCCCCGCGCACGCGGGGATGAACCGGCGTTCCACATCAAGTCGAGCAACCCGGTCTTCTGTTCCCCGCGCACGCGGGGATGAACCGGCGTATAGGTGGCGGTGGCGTTAGGAGCGCCCCTGTTCCCCGCGCACGCGGGGATGAACCAGAAAACGAGTCCGCCTACAACTCCCTCATCAACTGTTCCCCGCGCACGCGGGGATGAACCAGTGGATGGTTTCGTTAGGGTAGAGGGGGTGCTCTGTTCCCCGCGCACGCGGGGATGAACCGTGCTGAGCCGTTTTGCGCAGCACGTTTTGCGCCTGTTCCCCGCGCACGCGGGGATGAACCGAATGTCGCCCGAACGCAACGAGCGCAAACAGCCTGTTCCCCGCGCACGCGGGATGAACCGGTGGCCATGCTCGGCATCATGAGCGCGGCCCTCTGTTCCCCGCGCACGCGGGGATGAACCGCGGTTTGCGGACGTGTCGGCGTGGCTGGTGCGCTGTTCCCCGCGCACGCGGGGATGAACCGCTGCCGAACTGGCCCGTTTTGCCGACTGGGCGCTGTTCCCCGCGCACGCGGGGATGAACCGATCGGCTATCACGTCACCCCCTCTGCGGCCTGCTGTTCCCCGCGCACGCGGGGACGAACCGGGTGCTTTTGCTGGTCACAGGACGGCACAAAACTGTTCCCCGCGCACGCGGGGATGAACCGTCAGAGGGACTCCAACCACTGCCAGCACAACGCTGTTCCCCGCGCACGCGGGGATGAACCGAAAACCTACGCCGGCCGCGACGATTGCGACTTCTGTTCCCCGCGCACGCGGGGATGAACCGGGGCGCAGCGTACCGAACAACGCGGCTTTGACCTGTTCCCCGCGCACGCGGGGATGAACCGGAAACGGCGCGGGTGGGCGCCATACGGGTTCCCTGTTCCCCGCGCACGCGGGGATGAACCACAAGCCAGACACCTACGCTGGTTTCCACGGTCCTGTTCCCCGCGCACTCGGGGATGAACCGGCTTCATGAGCCTTGACGGCGCGTTGTAGGTGCTGTTCCCCGCGCACGCGGGGATGAACCATCGGCGAACACCGCCGCGCCATGCGCTGGGCCCTGTTCCCCGCGCACGCGGGGATGAACCGGCGGCAAGGGCCTAGCCGAGCAACTGCGCGGCCTGTTCCCCGCGCACGCGGGGATGAACCGAGCGGCAACGGCAAAGCGGCCAACATCACTTACTGTTCCCCGCGCACGCGGGGATGAACCGGTGAAGAAAACGGAGCGGCAGGGCTTGCGGCACTGTTCCCCGCGCACGCGGGGATGAACCGCCTAATTTCCCTAATCGCCATCGCAATGAGTCCTGTTCCCCGCGCACGCGGGGATGAACCGGCACCGAGATCAAGCTCAAGAGCGCGTGCAGCCTGTTCCCCGCACACGCGGGGATGAACCGACCACCAAGCGCTCGG
>Ga0116141_10002474_pt1 | contig 15835 bp, 8 predicted proteins | sample AD_UKC097_MetaG_FD_89744 | JGI IMG/M metagenome (GOLD analysis project Ga0116141, IMG submission 89744) | Active sludge microbial communities of municipal wastewater-treating anaerobic digesters from USA - AD_UKC097_MetaG | ecosystem: Engineered > Bioreactor > Anaerobic > Digestate | place: USA...
CACCATGATCCCCAGCGACGTGGATCAGTTCACAACCGACGGCGAGCGGCAGTTCTACCGCTTCCTCGAGCGGGTCGCCCGCCCCGACAGCCGCTACCTCTCCTGGTACCTCCCCGACATCAGGGGCAAAGAGCCCGATTTCCTTCTCTTCTCCGACGAGGTGGGCCTCGTCATCTTCGAGGTCAAGGACTGGGCCCTGGAGCAGATCCGCGAGGCCGACCCCCAGTACTTCGTCCTGGACATGGGCGGCAAGACCGAGAAGCGCCGCAACCCCCTCAGTCAGGCCCGCGAGTACTTCGCCGACGTCATGAACCGCATCAGGGAGGACGGCTATCTACTCTCCTCCGACCCCCGCTTCAAGGGCAAGGTGAAGATCCCCGTGAACTGCGGCGTCGTCTTCCCCAACATCAACAAGTACGAGTACAAAGAGAAAGACCTCCACAAAGTCATCGACCCCGACAAGATCTTCTTCTGCGACGATCTGCACCCCCAGTCGGACCACTGGGCCGACCCCTCGGGCCGCTGCTTCCTCGAGGCCCTCAAGCGGATGTTCATGCCCCAGTTCAGCTTCCAGGTCACAGGCAAAGACCTCGAGCGCCTCAAAGCACTCCTCTTCCCCGTCGTGCGCATCGAGCTGCCCGACCGGGGAAAGGCGGACAAGCTCGAGGAGGACAGGCGCCGCCTCCGGGTCCTCGACCACAACCAGGAGGCCCTGGCCCGCAAGATCGAGGGCGGCCACCGCATCGTCACGGGCCCCTCGGGCTGCGGCAAGACCCTCGTCCTCGTCCACCGCGCGGCCCTTCTCAAACAGTACAACCCCGGGGTCAAGAACATCCTCTTTGTCTGCTACAACATCACCCTCGTCAACTACATCAAGAGGCTTTTTGCCGACAAGAAGGTGCCCCTGGGCGAGGGCGGCGTCGAGGTGATGCACTTCTTCGAGCTCTGCGCGAAGATCCTCAATGAAAAGATCCAATACGAGAAACAGGACCAGGCCTACTACGACACGGTCGCGCAGCTGGCCCTGGACAAGGCACAGACCAGCAACCTCAAGTACGACGCAATCCTCATCGACGAGGGTCAGGACTTCAGCGACGAGATGTTCAAGACGGTCATAAGCCTCCTCAACCCAAAGACCGACAACCTCATGATCGCTCTGGACGACAACCAGAACATCTACCGAAATGGCCAGGCCTGGAAGAATCTGGGCATCAAGGCCCAGGGCAGGGTGCACAGGCTCAACTACGTCTACCGAAACACCGTCGAGATCGCCCGGTTCGCACAGAGATTCATGAGCGAAAGCGGCACATCTCCCTCTGTGTCATTCCGTGCAAGCGAAGCGCGACACGGAATCCATGCCGACGACCAGACCGAGCTCTTCCCCGACTACTTCGACTACCACGGGCCCAAACCGGAGCTAAAGCCATTCACAAATCTTACAGAAATTATTAATTATACGGCGGAAAGCGTGAAGAGGCTTGCGGATTCGGGCATGCCCCTCTCCGAGATCGCCGTTTTGTATACGGTCAAAGAGCCCTACGAAAATGAAACGGCATTTCTGCCGCTCGCCATTGTCCAAACCCTTGAGTCCAAGGGCATCCTCTCCAACTGGATCTCAGAAGACTACAAGGCAAAGAAGAGCTACGACATCACCACCAACCGCGTGACCGTCTCCACCATCCAGAGCGCCAAGGGCCTGGACTACGCCTGCATGTTCCTGCTGGGGCTGGATTCGCCGAGGGTGGAAGAGTGGCCGGCAGAGGTTGCGAAGAACCTGACCTATGTGGCCGTTACGCGGGCAAGGGAAGAGTTGGCAATCCCTTGGTTGAGAAAGACGCAACTGATTGAGCGGATCGAGACATCCCTATGAAGTTCATCCACGCCGCCGACATTCACCTCGACAGCCCTCTCGTCGGCCTCCAGTTCTACGAAGGGGCGCCCGTCGAGGAGATCCGGGGGGCCACCCGAAGGGCCCTCGAGAATCTCGTCGAACTCGCCGCCGCGGAGAAGGTCGATTTTGTCCTGCTCGCGGGGGACCTCTACGACGGCGACTGGAAGGACTACAACACGGGGCTCTTCCTCGCGAGCCAGATGTCCAGGCTTCGCGAGGAAGGCATCCGCGCATTCGTCATCTCGGGCAACCACGACGCCGCAAGCCAGATCACGAAGCACCTGAGGATGCCCGACAACGTAAAGACCCTCTCCGTGCGGAACCCCGAATCAGTCCACATCGAAGACCTCGGCCTCGCCATCCACGGTCAGGGCTATGCCGCCCGGGCCGTCACCGACGACCTGGCCGGCGGTTACCCCCTCGCCACGCCCCACCACTTCAACATCGGGCTTCTTCACACCAGCCTCGACGGCCGGGAAGGGCACGAGTCCTATGCGCCGACAAGTGTCGGCAGCCTTCTGTCCAAGGGCTACGACTACTGGGCGCTGGGTCACGTCCACGCCCGGGAGATCGTCCGCGAGGAGCCCTGGGTCGTGTTCCCCGGCAACCTTCAGGGGCGCCACATCCGGGAGACGGGGCCGAAGGGCTGCATGCTTGTCGAAGAGCAGGACGGCCGCATCGTCCGCGTGGAGCACAGGGAGCTTGATGTCATGCGATGGGCCGTTGCCGTCGTCGATGCGGGCAGGGCCGCCCGGGGGGATGACGTGATCGACGCCGCCATCAAGGTTCTGAAAAAAGCCGTCAAGGAAAACAATGAAATGCCTCTCGCGGTGCGCGTCGAGATCATGGGGGCCACGAAGGCGCACCGGGAGCTGCTCGCCAACCCCGAGCGCTGGAAGAGCGAACTGCGGGCCGTCGCAACGGATATCAGCGGCGGCACGATGTGGCTCGAGAAGATCCGGTTTGCCACCCGGGAAGCGGCGGGTACAACACTGGGGGCAAAAAGCGAGGCCCTCGTGGAGCTGATGAGCGCCGTCGACGGCCTTTCGACCAATGCGGATCTCGTCAGTGCCGCTGTCGAGGCGCTGGGCGATCTTCACGAGAAGCTGCCGCACGAGCTGAAGAGCGGCGACGAGGCGATCCGCCTCGACGACCCCGAGACGGTCAAGCGGGCGGCCGAGGGGGTCAGGCAGGTGCTGATGGAGCGAATCCTGGCCGGGGGGGTGGAGCTGTGAAGATCCTCGAGCTCGACCTGCGCGCATTCGGGCCCTTCACCGACGTCAGGCTCGACCTGGCCGAGGGGCATGAGGGGATGCACATCCTCTACGGGCCCAACGAGGCGGGGAAAAGTTCCGCCCTGCGCGCCCTCAAATGCCTGCTCTACGGGATCCCGAAGAACTCGGCGGACAACTTCATCCACGAGAACAAGGCCCTCCGCATCGGCGGCCGTTTGCGCAACGCCGACGGCTCCGAGTTCGCCTTTCTGCGGCGCAAAGGGAACAAGGACACCATCTTGAGCCCCGACGGAAAGCCCATCGACGAACGCGACCTCGACAGGTTCCTCCACGGCGTGACGGAAGAGTCCTTCGGGTTTCTCTTCGGCATCGACCACGAGGCGCTTGTGCGCGGCGGCCGCAACATCCTGGCGGGAAAGGGTGAGACCGGCCAGAGCCTCTTTGCGGCGGCGCCGGCGGGGCGAACCTGCGCGCCGTGCTCGAAGCCATCGAGGCCGATGCGGAAGCCCTTTTCAAGAACAAGGGGCAGCTCCCGGCCATCAACAAGGCCGTCAGCCGCCACCAGGAACTCCGGAAGAGAATCTCCGATCTCTCGCAATCGAGCCGGGAATGGGCCGAAAAGGAGAAAGAGCTCCGCAAGGCGATGGCCGAGCGGGACAGCGTGAAGAAGTCGCTGGAGCGGCTCACAGCAGAGGTCAACCGGCTAAAGCGCCTCATCGAGATCGTCCCCAAATCCGGCCTCCTCAGGGAGACGCGCGCGAAGGTCGAGGCCATGGGGGAGGTCATCACCCTGCCCGAGGACTTCGCCGCCCGGCGCCATCAGGCCGAGAAGCAGCTCAACGCCGCCATCGAGGTCAAGCGAAGGGCGGAACTGGATCTGGAACGTCTCCATGCCGACATCGCAAAGATCGTGCTGCCGCAGAAGCTTCTGGACCAGGCCGACGCCATTGAGGCGATCCGCGAACGGCTCGGCCAGTACCGCAAGGCAGCCGTCGACCTCGGCACGCTCAAGGGACGGCTTCAGCAGAACAAGGCGGACATCCGGGTGCGGCTGCAGGAACTGGCGCCGGGCCTCGACGCGGAGTCCGTCAAGGGCATGAGGCCCAGGGCCGCCGTAAAGACCCGCATCCAGAAGCTCGCCAGCCGCTATGAGGCTTTGCAGGCGGAGCAGGCGAGGGCGGCAAAGGCCCTCCGCGATGCCGAACAAAATCTCAACAGGCTGAAGGACGACCTGAAAAGCCTCGAGGCCCCGAAAGATTCTGCCTCCCTCAAGAAATCCCTCGCGAAACTCGCGAAAAGCGGCGACCTGGCCGCAGCCCTGCAGGAAGCCCAGAAGGCGCTTCAAAACGAAGAGAGGCAGGCCCGCGGCCTGCTGCAGCGCCTGCCCCTCTGCAGCCGTTCCTTCGAGGAGGTGGGCCGGGTGCCCGTTCCCTCGTCGGAGACCGTCAGCCGTTTTGAAGACAACTTCTCCCGTGGGAAGGCCCTCGTTGACAATCTGGACAGCCGGCTGGGCGATGCGCGGTCGGAGCTGCAGGGGGTCGAACAGAAGATCGACGCCATCCGACTGGCCGGGGCCGTGCCGACCGAAGAGGACCTCGAAAAAGTCAGAGACAGGCGGCAAAAGGGATGGGGCCTCGTGAAAAGGGCCTGGCTCGAGGGTGAAAACATCGAGGAGGAAAGCAGGGCCTACGACCCCGAGCGCGACCTGGCGGCGGCCTACGAGGCGTCCGTCGAGCAGGCCGATGACACCGCCGATCGTCTCCGCAGGGAGGCCGCCCGGGTGGCGGAGTATGCCGCCCTTGTCGTGCAGGCGGAAAAGGCAAAGGAGGAGATCGCCCGGCTGGAGCGCGAGCGGCACGACGCGCAGCAGGCGACGGCCCGCACCACCGAGGAATGGAAGGCAGCCTGGGCGCCCGCCGGCATCGAGCCCCTGACGCCCAGGGAGATGAGGGCGTGGCTCGAGCAGTACGGAAAAATCCTCCAGCGGCTCGAGAAGATGGGCGAGCAGAGGGCCCTGATTGAAAAGATCCAGGGGAAGATCGGCGAGCACCGGGAGGAGCTGAGCCGACATCTCGAAGCCTTGGGTGAAAAACCCGCAACGGAAGAAGAGACATTCGGGCAACTCGTCGAGCGCTGTGAAATGACCCAGGAGTGGCTGGAGAGGCTTGCCCGGCGACATGCGGATCTGGAGACGAAGATCTCCGCTATGGCCGACGAAATAAAAGCGCACACGCAGGCACAGGCCGACGCGGAGAAACGGCTGGCGGACTGGCGCAACGAGTGGTCGGAGGCCGTCAAGATACTGGGGATGGGAGAGGGGACAACCCCGGACGAGGCGCTTGTCACGCTCTCGAAGTTAGACGAGCTGTTCAAAAAGATCGATGAGAGCGATGACCTGGAAAGGAGGATATTTGGCATCAACCGCGACGCCGAGCTGTTCAACGCCGATGTGAAGGCCCTCATCGGCCACGTTGCCCCCGATTGGGAAAGACTGCCGCCCGATCAGGCGGCGGCGCAGCTCAACGCCGAACTCACCCGCGCCAGGGATGCGGCGACCCGGCACACGCAGATTGCTCGGGAGATCGAGCAGAAAGGCAGGGGGCTGCGCGAGGCGGAAAAGGAGATCGCCCTGGCAACGGAGAAGCTCAAAAGCCTGTGCCGGCAGGCCGGTTGCGATACCCCCGATGAGCTGGAAGCCCGGGAGAAGCGCTCGACCGACTATCAGGAATTGAAACAGCGAATCCAGGTCCTGGAAACGGATATCGTCGAGCGCGGCGGGGGCGCGACCCTTCAACAGATACTGCATGATGTCGAGGAGGTTGATGTCGATGCGCTGACCGCGCAAATGAAGGAATTGGAGAGAGAACTCTCGACTTTGAGAGAGCGGCAATCCGAGCTTGACGAGCGGGTCGGAAGCCTGCGCAGCGAGCTGGGCCGCATCGACGGCTCCTCCGCGGCAGCCGAGGCCGCCGAGGAAGCCCAGGGCGTCCTCGCCTCCATCCGGGATCACGTGGATGACTACGTCAAGCTGCGCCTTGCCTCCCTGGTTCTCAGACAGGCCATTGAGAACTACCGGGCGAAAAACCAGGGGCCCCTTCTGGAAAGGGCGGGCACTCTCTTTGCCCGCCTGACGCTCGGGTCCTTCTCCGGCCTCAAGACGGACTACGGCGAGAACGACGAACCGGTCCTCCAGGGAGTCCGCCCCGACGGCAATGTGGTCGACGTTGCCGGCATGAGCGACGGCACCCTCGATCAGCTCTACCTCTCCCTGCGTCTGGCCACACTGGAGAAATACCTGGAAACCAACGAGCCCATGCCGTTCATCGTGGACGACATCCTGATCCGCTTCGATGATGACCGGGCAAGGGCAACCCTGGAGGTACTGGCGGATCTGTCGGAAAAAACGCAAGTCTTATTCTTTACTCATCACGCGCGACTCGTTGAACTTTCGAGCAAGGTGCGAAGCAAGTGCGGCTTGTTGTTTCATCAGTTTAACAGCGCCACGTTCAAAGACAGCGTGGTTACTTCAGAAGAGCTATAAAAAATGATCCAACTGTTAAAATCCGAACCTGGTTTTACTCGAAACAATCTTCAAATCATTGCCTGTGCCGGCTCTGGCAAGACGGAATTCGTTTCGCTGCGGATTGCATATCTGATTGCAGAACATTTGGCCAGGCCTGAGAATATCGTGGCCTTTACCTTTACGGAAAGGGCCGCACAGGAGCTAAAATTTCGCATCCGCAGCAAAATCAGGCAATTGATTGGGCATCAGCCAGACATAGGCGATCTCTATGTCGGCACCATTCACAGCTTTTGCTATGAGCTTCTCAAGGAATTCGTGCCTGGTTATCGAGTATTCGATGTCCTCGATGAGGGAAAGAGATTTGCATTTATCAATGCGCATCGATTCGATCTCGGTTTTAAGTCATTAAAAGAATGGCTAGCCTCAGAAGGGCTTCGTCAACCATACGGTGTCATGCCGCTTACCTGGGTCTTAAATACCTTCATCCGCGGTGTCGATATTGCCCGCGAGGAAATGCGCCCGCCGAAAGAGATCTCACAATGTCGCGATTTCATAGTTTCTTTTCAAAAATATGAAGAAAAGCTCAAGGAACACCGATTCCTCGATTTCAGTTCCATGATGGCCATTGCCGTTCGTCACCTGGAGGAGGATCGACAACTTCTCAAGGAGGTCAGGAAACGCTTCACGCACATTACAGTAGATGAATACCAGGATATCAATCCTATTCAGGAGCGTTTAATTCGCCTCCTGACCGGGCCGGAAACCAACCTCTGCGTCGTCGGCGATGACGATCAGGCGATCTACCAATGGCGAGGCTCGACGGTCGAGAATATCCTGACCTTCACGAAGCGGTATAAGAAAGTATTCACCCACCATCTGCCTATCAACTACAGATCGACGAATCAGATCGTCCTATGCGGCGCCAAGCTGATTCAAAAAAACAAGATACGCCTTCCCAAAAAAATGGGCGACTCCGGTAAAAGGGCGGAAAAGGGCGACCTTTATAAAGTCGAATTTCTCTCCCAGACCGCGGAAATCGAATTCATCGTTGAAAGAATTCAGCACCTTTTGGGTGTCCAGTGGGAGGAGAACAACGGCAAGAAACGGGGATTGGCTTATTCCGATATGGCCATTTTTTTCCGTTCCGTTAAATACGACGGACAACCTTATCTGGAAGCCCTGGACGAGGCAGGGATACCTTACGCGGTATCAGGCATCGGCGGACTCTTTGAGGCCAGAGAAGTGGATGTCATATTCAGCATCTTTGCCTATCTCGGCGGTTTCAAGAAGCTCTGGGATTCAAGGGCCGGGGAAGGAGAAACGCCGGACCCTGCCGATATTTATGAACAGGCGGCGGCGATCTTTCACCGACCGACAAAGCGCGAATTCGTGAGGAACCTTGAACACCTTCGAGATGCTTTGCAGAAGCAGCGCCGTCTTCAATTACAGGGACTATATGGGGAGATCCTGAGGATGCTCGGCGTTGATGATGAGGAGTACCATAACGATGCGCATGAGATCGAGATGTACAATCTGGGCCGCCTGAGTCAGGCGATCTCCGATTACGAAGGCACCAGAAGCTACTGCACCTTTAAGGACATCGAGCGGTTCTGCTGGTTTATCCGCCATTACGCCGAGGGGGCGTATGACGCGGGTGCCGGTGAAGATCCGACCCGCATAATCAATGCCGTCCAGGTCATGACACTCCACGGGGCCAAGGGTCTTGGTTTCCCTGTCGTTTTCATGCCCTATTGCATCGAGCGGCCTCACCGCAGCACCCCGCCGGGCTTTCTTGATCCGGCTACATTTGATTTCTCCCGATATAGTGGAAGTGTAGAAGATGAACGGCGACTTTTTTATGTCGGCCTGACGCGGGCAAAAAAATTCCTCTTTGTGACAACATCCCGGAAGCCGGTAGGAAAGGTCCACGAGAAAAGGCCATTGCAATACTTTACCGAACTGACTGATGAGGGATTTATAACATCTGCCACCGCCGATCCGACAAAAAGAAAACGTCTGCCGCCGGAGCCGTCGCTAGAGGAATACCGTTTTCCCACAAGCTACTCGGAGCTGAGCGACTACATCCGGTGCGAATACGACTATAAGATGCGCTACGTTTATGGTTTCAATCCGGTCATCGTTCAGGCACTTGGCTATGGCAACCAGGTCCATAATCTCCTAAATCTGCTTCACAAGATTGCGCAGCAGACGGGTCAGGTGCCCCTGGATGAAGAGGCGGCAAAGCTGCTGCAGGAACATTTTACCCTTCGTTATGCGGCGAGCGAACAGGAGGAAACCCTTAAAAAGAGCGCCCTGCGCAGCATCCTCCGTTATCTGAACATGTGGCGGGAGGACTTTTCTCTTTCTGTCAAAACGGAGCGAACCTTCGAAATGGATCTCGACAACGCGCTGCTCACCGGGACGATCGACCTGCTGAAACGCGAAAATGGCAGCAGCGACATTTTGGAAATTATTGATTTCAAGACCGGAAACGACCGCAAGGATCGGGAGGCGCTCGATCTGCAGGTCCAGCTCTACACATTAGCAGCGCGCAACGCACTGGATCTCAATGTCCGCAAGGCCTATGTCCACTTCTTGGATGACCACAAGCAGCCGCGCCTGGAGATCCTTACGACGCCGAAACAGCTCGAACTGGCGATGCGGACTCTTTCCGACGCGGTCAAAGGCATCACAACCCGCCGCTTCCAGCGGAATCCCCGCAGCAGCAAATCATGCACGAACTGCGACTGGGAGAAGATATGCCCGAAGAAGAAAAAATAGAGGCGCCGGATTATCGCGGCCACCGCTCGAGACTCAAAGCGCGCTTTGAGAAGACAGGCTTTCAGGGGTTCCACGATTATGAGGTATTGGAATTTCTTCTCTTTTTTGCTCTTCACCGGAAGGACACGAAATCCATTGCCAGGAAGCTTCTGAAAAGATTCAAAAATTTCATCGGCGTCATCCATGCCGATACACGGGAATTGAAGGAGATCAAGGGAATCGGTGACCATACGGCGCTCTATTTGAAGGCCGTCGGTGCCGCCGTCGGCTTCTACTTCGACGAACGGGCCAAGCAGGAGGATTTCCAGTTCACCAACGTGAATGAACTGGTCGATTATTTCCGGGCCGCCATCGGTGGGAAGCCCAACGAGATGCTGCGTGTCCTCTATCTGAATAGTAACAACACCCGAATTCATGCGGAGGACTTGAGTGAGGGAACGGTCACGGAGGCCGCTGCCTTTCCCCGAAGGATCGTCGAGGGCGCGCTGAAATACCGTGCAGCATCGGTCATCATAGGCCACAATCACCCGGGCGGTGTTCCTGAACCATCGGAGAACGACAATGCTATCACCGGCGAAATCGGAAAGGCCCTGAAAACGGTAGGCGTCACCCTTCAGGAGCATGTCATCGTTGCCCCGGCTGGCTTTTACAGTTATCGAAAAAATGGGTTTTTCGACAACGGGTTTTAATCATGGAACATCCTTTTAGAGAACTGGGAGGCTGATAAGGTGACTGAAGAAATCAAGAACATGCCCACGGGACTCTACTGGCAGGGGAAAAAGACGGAGGTGGAGCGGATTGTTCTGCCCTTCCAGACCATCGAGACCATCAACGAGAGCCGGGCGACACGGGAGAAGGAAAAGAAGACTGGGCCTGACATCTTCAAGACTGAAGCAGAGAAAACCTGGCATAACCGCCTCATCTGGGGCGACAACAAGTACGTCATGGCTTCCCTTCTGGCGGAATTCGCCGGCAAGATCGACCTGATCTACATCGATCCGCCCTTTGCCACCGGTGCGGATTTTTCCGTAAAGATGGAGATCGGCGATGCGGAATGGACGAAAGAGCCCTCCGCAATTGAAGACAAGGCCTACCGGGACACCTGGGGCCGGGGCCTCGATTCCTATCTGCAGATGATGTACGAGAGGCTGGTTTTGATGCGGGAGCTGCTGAGCGAGAAGGGGAGCATTTATGTCCATTGTGATCATAGAGTCAATAGTCATCTCCGGATATTACTTGACGAAATATTCGGTGCATCGAATTTCCAAAGAGAGCTCATTTGGACAATGAGCGCTGCGTCTGGTTATAAGGGGATGGTTCAGAATTATGTTCGTGGACATGAAACTATTTTGTATTACTCACGTGGTGAAAATGTGACCTTTAATAAGTCTTATCTTCCGTATTCGAAAGAACAACTCGCTCGCTTTTCGAGTATTGACGAAAATGGTCGGCATTATAAAGTGATTACAAAGACTCGTCGCCTTTATTTAGACGAGGCAAAAGGTGTTCCATTACCTGATGTATGGACAGATATTGCTAACTTTCAAACAATAGTAAACTCACCTGAAATATTGGGATATGAAACGCAGAAACCGGAGGCCTTACTAAAACGCATCATAAATACATCTTCCAACGAAGGCGATCTTGTCGCCGACTTCTTCTGCGGCTCCGGTACAACCGGTGCCGTGGCAGAGAAGCTGGGTCGACGCTGGATCATGGCCGATCTGGGGCGTTTCGCTATCCATACCACCCGCAAACGTCTTCTCGGTATCGAGGGATGCAAACCTTTTATCGTTCAAAATTTGGGTAAGTACGAGCGCCAGTACTGGCAGGGCGTGACGTTTAAGAAACGGTCCGACGAACAAGTTCCCCTCTACGAATACATCCAGTTTATCCTGAAGCTCTACAACGCCGAGCCTCTTTCCGGGATGCTCCACCTTCATGGTCGGAAAGGTAAGCGCCTTGTACACATCGGTGCTGTGGATGCCCCCGTCACCTTTGCGGAAATTCAGGAGGCGGTTGCCGAGACGAAGAAAACCGGGCAGGATTCCCTCGATGTGCTCGGCTGGGAATGGGAGATGGGGCTGCATGACGTAGTCGAAAAGGCCGCCAGGGCAAGCGGCGTGCACCTGCGCCTCTTCAGCATTCCGCGGGATGTGATGGATCAGCGCGCCGTCGAGAGGGGCGAGATCACCTTCTACGAGCTGGCCTATCTGGAAGTGGAAGCCCTGCAGGACAAAGCGGGCCGGTTTGTCGTTGAGCTGAAGGATTTCGCTATTCCGAATCTCGACCTCATCCCCAAGGAGGTCCGGAAAATCGTCAAGAAATGGTCCGATTACATTGACTACTGGGCCGTGGACTGGGACTGGAACGAGGACACCTTCCATAACATGTGGCAGTCCTACCGGACGCGGAAGGAACGGAAATTGGACCTGAAGTCCGATGTCCACGCCTATGAGACCAGAGGGAAGCACCTGATCATGGTCAAGGTGATTGACATCTTCGGCAACGACACGACAAAGGTCTTGGAGGTGAAATCCTGATGGCAAGGAGAAGCAAGGCCAAAGCCGATAAATCAAAACCCATCATCGCCCTTGAGCAAAGACTGCCGGAAGTCCCGGGGCGCGATCCCTACTCGCCGCCAACGCAGCACCTTGTCAAGGACGATAAAGGCGGCTACCTCGTTGAAAAGTTCCGTCGCCCGAGCAAAACTCTCCTCGTGGATCAAATTCGAGAGGAGGTAGATCAGTGGCGAAGCAAGGGCTATAAGGCGCCTGCCGGGATTTCGCCGACCTCCCAGCGCCTGCTGGAGTGGTGGTTTGACGAAACTCACCGCTTCGAAAGCGGCGAGTCTTTTCAATATTACTTCGCGCAGCGTGAAGCAATCGAAACGATCATTTACCTTTATGAGGTCAAGAGCTACCGCGACGTGGCGGACATGATCCTCAGATACATGGACCCCAACGCTTATAAAGAAGATCTCTTCACCCGGAGGAAGACCATAGAGCAGACAGTCCGTGATGAGCGGATTCTTACCCGCGTCGTTCCGGAGACGGGGCTTGTCGCTCAACAGGAACTGCCCCAGCCGGATCATTGCCGTTTTGCCTTAAAGATGGCGACCGGTTCAGGAAAGACGCTTGTCATGGCGATGGCCGCAGTCTGGTCCTATTTCCATAAAAAGTATGAAAAAAAATCCGATCTCAGCCGCACGTTTCTCGTGATCGCTCCCAACATCATCGTTTTCGAACGGCTGCGAGAAGACTTCGAAAACGGGCGGATCTTCAAGGAATGGGACTTGATCCCCCCTGAATGGCAGCACGATTGGCAAATGTCCTGCATCTTGCGGGGGGAATCGAGGAAGACGACAACAGAGGGGACCCTTTATCTGACGAACATACACCAACTCTACGAAGATAAGGGGAATAATCAGCCGGATGACCCGGTCAATCGCCTGCTGGGTCCTAAACCCAAAGAAGCCACCGGTTCGTGGGAAGAGGATATTCTGGATCGGGTCCGTCAACACAAGGATCTGCTCATCATCAATGATGAGGCCCACCATGTCCACGACACGGATCTGGAGTGGTACAAGGTGATCCTCAACCTGCACAAAAACCTGAAAGAAAAGTATGGTGGCCGACTCTCGCTGCAACTGGATTTTACTGCAACGCCGAAGGATCAGAACGGCACCTTCTTCCCGTGGATTGTCTGCGACTACCCCCTTGCTCAGGCAATTGAGGACCGCATCGTCAAGGCGCCCCTGATTGTCCACAAGACGGAAAGGGCAGACCCTGATAAGTATTCCAAGGCAAGCGTTGCCTATGCAGAATGGATCAACATCGCCATCTCCCGCTGGCAGGAACATTTTGATGCCTACAGCAAAGTCGGCAAGCGCCCGGTGCTGTTCATCATGGCGGAAAACACGCGGGATGCCGACGACATTTTCGATTTTCTGAAAGGGAAGGCGGAATTCAAAGGAGCCGGGCAGCTTCTGCTCATTCATACGGACAAGACCGGCGAGGTGAGCAAGAAGGATCTGGATGCGGCTCGGGAGGCAGCACGATCCATCGACTTGCCCAATAACAGGATCAGGGCGATTGTCAGTGTCATGATGCTCCGGGAGGGCTGGGATGTCCGGAACGTCTCCGTGATTCTGGGGCTCCGCCCTTTCAGTGCCAAGGCCAACATCCTGCCCGAACAGGCCGTCGGCCGGGGTCTACGCCTGATGAGAGGGGTCGGACCCGATTACATCCAGATCGTGGAGATAATCGGAACGCAGAAATTCGAAGAGTTCGTAAAAAATCTGGAGGTGGAGGGCGTTGGAGTCGGCATCACGAAAGACCCGCCGCCCTTAGGTGTTCATATTTATCCGATGAAGATCAAGGCGGACTACAACATCGAAATTCCCATCCTCACCCCTGTGCATACGCGGGAATTCAAGGGATTGGATGATTCGGTCATCAAGGGATTGCCGGCTAATCCGAAGGGTCTCGAACCGGCTTCTGTCGGTGGCGTGAAGGTCAATCTGGTGGAAACGGTTACCCAGAAGACCGTTGCCCAGAAGCAGGTGACTATCGATACAGGCATACCGGAGATCAACGAAATCCTTTCCCACCTGACCAGCAGAATCTGCAAGGAGGCCCGGATTGATGGACAGTTTGCCGTAGTCTATCCTATCGTGCGAAAGTACGTTAGGGAGATCTTCTTCGGTCAGGAAGTGGACTTGGAAACGGAGCAGATCCGGCGCTTATTGTCGCACGCAGTAAACCGAGATCACATCATTTCGACCCTTGCGAAGGCGATAGGCGACAAGAGCATCTCCAAGATCACCTCGACACTGCGATCCGATCCTCTTTCTCTGATGGAGCTGGATGGCTTCTACTGGCGGCGGGAATGGTGCGAGCTGGACAAAACCATCTTCAACGTGACACCCTGTTTCAATCCTTTTGAAAAACACTTCGCCCAGTTCCTGGAGCAGGCTGAAGATATTGACCGGTTCGCAAAACTGGCCGAGTCCTACACGAAATTTTCCATTGAGTACCTGAATCACAAGGGCGCCATTTCGACGTATTACCCTGATTATGTGGCAGCGCAAAAGGCAGGAGACGGGACGACCATCATGTGGCTCATCGAAACGAAGGGGTGGGAGCAGGCCGATGTGCCTTTGAAAGACGCCCGTGCGGTGGAATGGTGCCGCGATGCATCGAAACTGACAGGAACAGTCTGGAAGTACTTGAAGGTAAAGTATGCCGATTATATGGCCATGACGGCAAACCTCGGAAAATGGCCGGCACCTTCATTCGGGGATTTTCTGGATAGACTCATGATAGATTCCAAGAAGAAACAACCCGCATTGATAGAATAAGTATTCCAAGGCACAGTCGTCAAAGGAAGGAAATGGCCAATTACGAGAGACAGAGAGCTGTGGTCAGGTCTTGTATTTCAACATGATGGTGTCAGACACGCATCATACGCATTGATTGAATCGCCCCGGGCCACGAGAAGACGCCGCTTACCGACGACATAAAATCAAAATGTTGGAATACAAGCCCTGACCCCATTCTCTCCCTGTAGAGCTTATTGCATTTGATAGATTGATGAATGATGCTGAAGTAAAAGACTTGACTCCAATTCTTTGCAGCCGCCTAAGGCGGATAATTGGGCTGGGCCATCTGACACATAGAACGTAAGGACGAAGTGCGTATGGTAGAAAGAAGTGAACTTGCAGACAAAATCTTAAAGTTACTTGAGGAGAAGCCGGGACAAAAGGCCCGAGACCTTGCCACAGCGCTGAGTGTGGACAAGGCGGAAATCAATTCGATTTTGTACGGTGTTCTTCGTGGCAAGGTCGCGCAGGACAAAGCCTATCGATGGTGGCCAAGGGAATCGAAGAATGTTGAAGGGCCGGATTCAACACTGACCCAGAAATTAGACACCCCGTTGAGCCGCATCTGTTCCTATTATCTCGATTGCCTGAATCATGACGATCAGGGTGGCGTGAGTGTATTTGCATCGAGCAACTTCGGGTTGGATTACGCCGAGCTGACGAAGATGCCGGCTTTTTCCGGGAGTTCGGAGGAATTGTTTGAAAATGAGGCCGTCCGTAAACTTCTCTCAAGAGTTCGGCGAGACCGTGGCCGGCTCTCGCTCGCCCTGGGCTATCCAGTCCTTCTGAAGAAGATTCGCAGCAAGAAGGGTTGGGAAGGCTTTATCGTTGCACCGATATTTCTTTTCGGGTTTCGAGACGATGCATCCAGTCGATATGCGTCACCCGCCCTGACAGACGAGATGCCGCAGATCAATAATACGGCCTTGCGATAGTCACGGGTGGAAGTGTAGGAGGCAGCCAGCAAATAAATCTGAAGGGGATTCAAGGTATCGCCTTTGTCCAGCTTCGGCTGCAGCATG
>Ga0116141_10002477_pt1 | contig 15812 bp, 13 predicted proteins | sample AD_UKC097_MetaG_FD_89744 | JGI IMG/M metagenome (GOLD analysis project Ga0116141, IMG submission 89744) | Active sludge microbial communities of municipal wastewater-treating anaerobic digesters from USA - AD_UKC097_MetaG | ecosystem: Engineered > Bioreactor > Anaerobic > Digestate | place: USA...
CAGCTCAACGCGCTGGCTGCGATCGCCGCCGCCGAACACGTCGGCGTGCCGCCCGAGCGCGCGGCCGCCGCCCTGGCGCGGTTCGAGAGCGTCAAACGCCGCATGGAGGTTCGCGGCCGCATCGCCCGCGACGGCGGCGAGATCGTCATCTACGACGACTTCGCCCACCACCCCACGGCGATCCGCACCACGCTCGACGGCCTGCGCCGCCGCATCGGCCCGGGCGAACGCATCCTTGCCGTGTTCGAGCCGCGCAGCAACACCATGAAACTCGGCACCATGAAAGCCCAGTTGCCCTGGGCCCTGGAGAGCGCCGACCTCGCCTTCTGCCATGCCGGCGGCCTCGACTGGGACGCCCGCGCCGCGCTGGCCCCCCTGACCTCACGCGCGCAGGTCGCCGACGACCTGCCCACCCTCGTGCACCAGGTCACCCACGCCGCCCGCGCCGGCGACCACATCGTGTGCATGAGCAATGGGAGTTTCGGGGGGGTTCATGGGCGGTTGATGGAGTCGCTGGTCGCACCCCGTGACGACGCCCGGCTCGCCGTTGCCCTGCCCGGCACCTGAGAACGCGAGCATGCGCGACGCCATCGCCGACGCCTACGACCGCACGCCCTACGAGTCGGGTTGTTTTCCGTTCACCCACCCCGCGCGCATGGGGGCCGTGGCGCGCCTGCATGGCATCGAGGCACCCTTACCGCAGAACTGCCGCGTGCTGGAGATCGGCTGCGCCATGGGGCAGAACCTGTTGCCGCTGGCCCTGCAGTACCCGCAGGCGCATTTCGTCGGTGTGGACCTCTCCGTCGTGCAGATCGCTCGCGCCAAGGCGGCCGCGAAGGAATTGGCCATCAACAACGTCGAGCTTCTCCACGGAGATATCCGCGCGTTGCAGGACCAACTCCGCGGCCCGTTCGATTTCATCATCTGCCACGGCGTGTACAGCTGGGTGCCGCCGACGGTGCGTGACGGCATCCTGCGCTGCTGCGCAAGGCATCTGGCGGAACATGGCGTGGTAATGATCAGCTTCAACGCGCTGCCGGGCGGCTGCGAGTTCAGGCGCACGCGGGATCTGGTGTTGAGCCTCACTGCCGGCATCGATGCATCCGACCTCCCGGAGCGCCACCGTCAGGCCAGAGCCACCCTCGAAAAACTGCTCCGGGACACTGGCGAACACGTCGATGCCGCGATGCGCAGCGCCATTCAGACCTTCATCGACGCCCCCGCAAGCTACGCCATTCACGAATACCTCTCTGACTACAACGAGGCGTTCAGCCTCGGCATGTTCGCCGCCGATCTCGAGCCACATGGCTTGCGCTACCTGGCCGATGCCCAGCTCGACATCGACGGTGCGCGCGAACGCCTGGCCCAGCGCAGCGGTTTGACCACCCGAGGGATGAGCCCGCTCGCCCTGGAAGAAACGCTGGATGCCCTCGTGGGAAACGCGTTCCGGCGCGCACTGATCGTCCGAGACACCGCCCATCACGGCCGTTACCCGGACCTGGAAGCGCTTCGATCCATGGCAGTTGCCTGTCGGTTTGCCGAGGTCACGGAAGCCGCAGATGGCACCGAGATCACCGCGCCCATGGCCCTGCAGACACCCGCCGGCCGCACCCTGCGGCTGCTGCTGCCGGCGGCCAAAGACGCCGCGCGACGGGTCCTGCGGGGGCAACCGTGCTATGTCCCAGTCGCTTCCGTGTTGGCGGATCGCACCTCTCCCGAGGCCGAAATCGTCCTCAAAACCCTGCTCCGCCTTGCAACGGAGGGTTTCGTCGACCTCGTCACCTCGCCACTCGCCATTGCCGCTGAACTGCCCGACCCACCTCGCCTCTGGCCGTGGGCGGCGTACGCTTTGCGCAGCGGAGCGGGAATGTTTTGTGGCACCACGCACGAACCGCGCGAGATCAGCCCTGAGATGCGCTTGCTTGCGCAGGCGATCAACGGCAAAACCCCTATCACCGAGTTGACGCAGAGGTGGATCGCGTCTCCCAATCGCGCGATCGGAGCCGTAGACCCAGAAAGCTCGCCATCCTTGAAAGGGGAAACGACGGAGAGCCCGCCGTTAGTTTTACTGCTCCAGATGCTTCACGCCCTCGGCGCCGTCGCCTGAGCGCGGTCAGGTGACCCCATCCAGTGCCGCCGATCCGCCGTACTCGGACCGCGCGAGCACCCAATCGGTTATCAACCGCAGGGATGCTTCTTCGTGCAAGTTGCCTTGTTCGCCGCGTTTGGCTTCGCACACGTTGGCGCGCCCTATGTGTAGTACCAGTTGGTCTCGGGGATGGTACCCGCTCCCGCGCGGGTCGTCGCCGCCAGCGACCCGAGGTTCATCAAACGCGGTGCTTGCCACGCTTGCTTCGACGTTTGGTTTGCCAAGATACCCATTGCTCACCCACTCCGTTCCGCGATTTCGTCAGGATACTTCACCGACATCCAATTTGAGCCAAAAAAGACCGTCGGCGTGGCACTCCGGACAGACGGAACACAAAAATTCACACCGAAACAACGATTCAATCGCTGCCCGGCAGCCGAAACTTATCAGGTCGACGGTATGCCCGGCCCGGACCGCCAGCCAAGACCTCACATGCAAGGGTATCGCGTGCCGTTGAAATTGCAGATCGTGACCATGCCCACCATGAACCACACCCCTTCGTTTTGCGTGCCCATGCCGCTCATCGTCGCCTTGGTCAACGAGCCGAAATGAGTGAGTGAGGGTCGCACCCAAGGCGTCAAGTTTGGTACTTCGCCACTGGCGTACCGCTTGCATTGTGCAACAGATGCATCATCCATTCTCACAACCTCCGGATTTGATGTTTTGTCGAGTGGAGCGTCAGCCGCCCAAACTATACCAGAGTTTGTTTACAAATTGACGCAGATATCGCAGTTCCCGCACGGCGATCCCCTCGCAGCCCCACCGCGTGGCAGCCATCAGGACGGCTGCTCGACAAATGACAACTGGTCGACGAGTGCCTCCTCCAGATCGCCAGCGAACCCCGACACGTCATAGAGCGAAGAACGCCGGATTCGCTCAACCTCCCGTTGCTTGAACGCATCGACCGCCCCGCGGTCCCTGCACAGGTTCAGCAGACGCCCGCGGTAGTCCGTCGCATCCGCAGCAACCCATTGCGAACCGCCTGCCGCGTCGAGGATGCTGGCCGCAACCCGCCCTGCAAAACGTGGCCCAGATCGGGTCAGCGTCGGCACCCCGGCCCATATCGCATCGGCCGTCGTCGTGTGCCCGCCATATGGCCATTGATCCAAAGCCAGGTCGAACGCCGTCAGGCGGTCAAGGTGGGCAGCGGGCGGTAGCGCAGGGGCAAAGCGCAAACGCCGGTCGGCATTGGCCAATCCACGTGATCGGGCGTAGGCGAGCAACCGATCCTCCGCATCGCGGCCAGGGTCAAGCAGGGTGAGCGTGCTTCCCTCGCTTTGCGCGAGGACATCGACCCACAAATCGAACACATCGCGCCGCCATTTCCAGGACTGATTGAAGTTGCACAGGGCCAGTCCATCAGGGGGGAGACCCACATCCGCGCGCGTCAGTTGCCGCGGAACGTGCCGCTTTGGGTCATTGGGTTGGTAGCAACGCGGCAGGCGAATCAAACGCTCCCGGAACTCGGCCTCGCTTCCGGGCGGCAGGGTGATGTTGTCGCCGATGAAACCATCCAGCCCCTCGACGCTGGTGCTACCCGGGTGGCCCAGGAAGTGCAGGTGCACACGCGCTGGCCGCCGCGCGGCGATGCCCGGACGCCCGCCGATGTTGTCGGCGTCGAGGTCGATCAGGACGTCGATGTCCGCTTCGTGGATCCGTCGTGCAATCGACGCGTCGCTCTCAGCAAAGGCGTCGACCCAGTGCTCGAAGGCAGCTTGACAGCGTTCGCGGTACCGATCATCGCTCGAACCGCCGAGGTTGATGGCGAAGGTTTCGACGCGGCTTTGGTCGTGCGCCTCGAAAAGACCGGCTGCCAGAATTGCGGTGGCGTGTTGCCGAAAATGCGCACTCTGATACGCCACCCGCAAACGACCAGGCCGGCGCAATCGACGCGGCGCGAAACGTGCGACTGGCCCCGAAACGGGATGGGTGGGCAGGTCGCGAAAGATCGAGACCGGCCAACTCTCCGGCATTCCCAGCAGGGTGTAGCGCGAGACCCGCGCGGCCCGTTGGCGGTTGATCTGTAGCGCACTGAGCAAACGCGGCTCGAGCGCCTCAGCCGTGTCCCAGTCCAACGTGGACTGCGCCTGCCACCAAAGGGCGGACAGGGCCACGGGGTCCTCAGGGTGGCGTAGCAGCAGTTCGTCCCAGATCTGCATGGCCTGCACCGCACGCCCCATGGCCTGCTCGATCGACGCCAACGCCTCCCAGCCGAGCGGGTCCTGCGGCGCCTGGTCGACGGCTCGCTCGAATGCCCGCCCAGCGGCTTCCAGCCGCTCGAGCCGAAGCAGCATGAAACCCAGTTCCATCCAAACCGCCGCAACGGAACCATCGCGGGCACACATCGACTGGAGATGAAGCAATGCGCGCACCGATTGCCCACACGCATCCAACAGTTCGGCATGCCGCAGTCCAAGAGATACGCCAGCTTCGGGGACGGGCACAGAAGACTGCAGCGCCTGCATAGCCGCGGCGCCATCACCGCGAGCCAGCAAACGCTCAACCTCGTCAAGCAATCGCATTCGTGCGCTGCCGTCGCCTTCGAGCATGTCGCTTCCCATGTTCATTGGCTGCGCAAATTCACCTGTGCGGCGTACCACTGGCGGCGATGGCTTCCATCGCTTCCACCAATCGAGTGCACAGCGTCGCAAAATGAGGCGAGGACCGCCGGTACGCGACACGCCAGGCCGGGGCCGAGCGCGCGAGTTGACTTCCACGCTCGAAAGCCGCTCTGAGGCGCTGCGGCTTGGGGAGCGACAGCAGAAAGCAAGACTCCACCCACGGCGTGATGGCCTGCATCGGAGACAGGCGCGCCCAACTCGGCGCAACCGTTCGGCTGCGCCCCAGGAAACACACGGCGGCAACCTCCACCCCTTCCGCGGGCACTCCGACGACGGGCGTTGTATGGACGCGAAAGCGCGGCAGTCCATACCGACCAGGACGCTGCCCGCGCTGCGACGCACCCAGCAAGAAACTTTCGCCGCGCAGCCGCGCGCCCGGATAGCCCGGCCAGACACGCACGCAGCCTGCGGCATCGACCTGCACGCGAACCACGTCATCGCTGAACACGGGGAGTCCACGCGCGGCGAAGCCGGCGGCCAGGGTGGATTTGCCCATGCGACTCTCGCCTGGAAACAGAAACGCCCGACCTCCCACCGCGACGCAAGCCGCGTGAACCAAGGTATGCCCATGCAACACCAGCGCCAGTGGCACGAACGCATGCAACACCGTGTGGTGGAACAGATCACGCGAAATACCGGGCGCCCGCGCAATGTGCAGTGTGGCGCCCTGCGCCGAGGCGTCGGCTGGCAACCAGGCGCGCGATCCACAATACGACTCGAACACAGTGCCCCACGGGCCGTGCGCCACGGACAGCGACCCGGTTCGGTGCACGCTCCACTGGCGTGCGGAGGGCTCGGGCAGGCCTTGTCGCGCCTTCCGGAGAAGCAACAGGTCGACATCCGACCCATGCCCAGGGGGTAGTTCGCAACCGCTCAATTCCGTGAAATCAAAGTCTGACTCGATGCACAGTCCGTGCACGCGGTAGTGGTTCGATCCCGTCGCTTTACTCATGGGCTGAATCGGACGCGGTTGACTTTGAAGTCCGGCTGGCGATGCCGTGAACTCCTGACGAGGAAAGCCCATCCATCCAGGCAAGCAGTCTTTCCGCCGCCTCGAACACACCCGAGGCATCCTCCGGGAATCGAACTCTCGCGTTGCCCACCTGCGCTTGAAACGCATGGACGGCGGTCGTTGCATGCCGCAAACCTGCCACATCTGACCGATCGGACCGCATGCCGGCGTCGTTCGCGCGGATGGGAAAGCCCAACAAGTGTCCCAGGTGGATCTTGTCGCTACGCCACACGCACACATCCGGCAGCGCCGCGCTGGCCCATCGGCGGGCGATGTATTTCGTCCAGCCCTCGCGATCCCGCCAGTGCAGGGGCAGCGCAAGGCAAAACGAAATGAGCCGGCGGTCGGCCAGGGGATCGCGCAGCTGCACGCCATGCCGGCCGGCGACGCGCTCGTAACCTTCGAGCCCGCGCACCACGCCAATCGGAAACAAGGCCTGCAGATGCTCGCGCACGAGGCGCGGCTGGCGCCAGGCGGCCCGGTCGTCGCGCAGGCTGGCTGCCTGCATGCGCTCAGCCAGGCCGAGGGTGCGGCCGATGTCGCCCGCTTCGCGAACCCAGTTCAGGTCGTGCCCGCGCTGCCAGCGGCGCACGCGGCGCCAAAGCGCCCTGGCCGCCGGCGGCGCGAGGTCGGCGTAAAGAGCCCGCGCAAGCTGGTGCAACGGCGAGCGCCCTTGCTCATAGGTGTGGTGCTGTTGACGCAATCGCGCCTCCCGCCAGGCGGCGTGCCAGCCATGCTCCCGGGCGGTGCGCAGCAGCGTGTCGCCCGAGGCATAGAAGCAGAGGTCGCCCGTTGCGCCGTGCAGCAGCACCCGCTGACCGCGACGCTGCGCGGCCAGGCACATCATGCCGATGAGCGAAATACCGTCGTCGACCGGGTGCGGGCGCGCAAAGAACGCGGCCACGTCGGCTGACGACACCGGCCCGCGCATGGACGGCACGCGGTGGTCGATGAGTTCGGCGTCCAGCGTCCGTGCCAGCTCCTCGATCGCGCGCGACTCGATGCACTGGCTGGGGTCGTCCTGTACGATCGCGAAGAAGCGCAGCGGCCGGCCCGCGCGCACGCGAGAGGCGCCCACGGCAACCGTGGCCGTGTCCATGCCGCCGCTGGTGATGAGGCCGATGGCATCCAGATCGCGGGTGCGGTCCCGTACCGACTGGACGACCAGCGCATCGAAAGCCTCCAGCGCCTCCTCATCCGACGCAAACCGGGAAATTTCGGGCACCGGCCAGTGCCACCACGTCCAGAGCTGCTGCGTACCATCCGCCCCGATGCGCAAGGCAGACCCCGGCATGAGGATGCGCACCTGTGCGAGCCACGACACGCTCCAGTCGAAATCCGTGAAGGCCGGGCACAGCGCGTAGGCGATGCGCTCGATGTTGGGCACCGGGCTGACGCCGCCCGTGGCCAGCAACGCCTCGTCCTCCGACGCCAGCGCGAAAAAGCCGGGCTGAACGGTGTAGTACAGCGGCCGCGCGCCCATGGCGTCGCGGGCGAGGACGAGTTCGCGGGCCTCGGTGTCCCAGATGGCAAAGGCGAAATCGCCCAGCAGGCGGGGCAGGACTTCGGCGCCGAAGGCGCGCCAGAGGTGCAGCAGCAGTTGGCGGTCGTCCTCTGCCACTTCGCGGGGAAGGTGCTCGCCCACGCCACGCAGGGCGGCGATCAGCTCATCCCGGTTGTCCAGGCGGCCGTCCCAGATGAGGATGAACCGGTCGAGCCGGGCGATGGCTTGCCGGGCCGAGGGCCACTCGGACAAGGGCACGGCATTGGGATGCAGCAGGCGCTCGCCCAGCGCAACCGGCCCGTCGACAAGGTGCCGCTCGCCATCCGGGCCGCGGGCCGCTTGCGCCTGCAGCACAGCCGCAAGCGCCTGCGCATCGGCCGCGCGGCCGCCGAAGGACAGCACCGCCGCCAAGGCCGTCATGCGGCCCTCCGGAACCTGGCGCCGTGGCGGGCACGGCCAGCAAGCTCAGCACCCATGGCTGCGGGCGATTGCATCGACGAAGGACTGGGCCTCGCGGGCATCGGCGAAGCGGCGCGGATGGCGCTCACGCAGCAGGGCCGCGATGTCGGCGCGGGTGCGGCTGCCATCCATGAGCGCAAGCGTATGCGCCAGGACCTCGCCCTGCTCGTTGCGCCGGGGCCGATGGTCCAGCGCCATCGAGCGCAGGTCGCTGGCGCGCAGGGCCTGGCCGAGAAAGGTGGAATGCCGCTGGCTTCTGGAGCCGTTGCCAAGCGTCCACGTCCAGTCGCCCCAGGGCGGCCGGCGCAGCGCGAAGTCGAGCCGATCACCGGCCTGGACCGGCCACGGCGGGTCCAGGGGCATGAGCTGGGGCGTCCAGTGCAGGGGTGGGTCCTGTGGGCCGGTGCCGACCCATGCATCGCCGAGGTGCAGCCGGATCCAGCCGAGCACGCCGCTGCACGAGCCGGCGCGGTCGATTCCGAAGGCCGCCTGGTGGTCGAGCACCGTGTCGCTCGCGGTGTGCAGGTCGGCTTCGGCCAGCACCTCGGGTGGCGCCAGCAACGGCCAGCCGCTGGATTGTTCGCGCGAACCCGCGAGGAAGCGGTTGGCCGCAAAGCGCCGCAGGTGGGAAAAGTCGAAGCCCAGGTGCGGGCGCGACCAGGCGCCGATCCACTCGTCATGAAACCCGATGGCCTCCACCGGCGCAACCACGAGCTGCGCTGCATCGGGAATCAGCACCCCGCCGGGTTTCAGCCAGCGGTCGCGCGCCCGGAACAGCGAGGGCAGCAGGTCTTCCATGTACAGCATGTTGCCGGTGAAGACGGAGACGATGACGTCCACCTTCTCGGGCAGTTCGATGTCCTCGATCCGCCCCTGAAACGCCTGCACGCGGTCGCCAAGACCATTGCGCTGCGCGACTTCGAGCGCCGAATGCACCACCACTTCGGGGTCCACGAAATACACCTTGCGCGCACCCGCGCGCGCGGCCACCAGGCCGTGAATGCCGAGGCCGCAGCCGAGGTCGAGCACGACCGAGTCCGGGGTGACGACGCGCTCGATGGCGGCAGCATAGGCGCGGTTGCGGATTTCGTCGAACACCATGGAGTGGTGGCCGGCGACGTCTGCGTACGACATGGCGTTCGGGATGGAAGCTCGAAAGCTGGCGTGGCTCAGAGCAGGTTGGTGTAGCGGCGGCTGGCGTGCTCGCCCCCGATGAGGACGCGGCCCTTCCAGCAAACCCAGGCATGCGCACCGAAGCCTGCGTCGGCGTCGAGGGCCACGCCGATCTTCAACTCGCTGGGTTGGCCGCCGTGGGTCAGCACCGCATGCAGCAGCAGCGCCTGGCGCAGGCAGGTGGTGGGCCAGGGCGTGTAGCGCGCAGCCAAGCTCACGGCCCGCGCCCAGTCCAGCACCTGCGACTCCGCGAGCAGGGGGCCGCCGCGCGCCGGAAGGCGCTGCGCCAACCAGTCTCGGGTGGCCGCGTAGCCTTGCCGCCGCAGCCGCAGGTCCACCCGGGGCAGCCAGAGCAGCGCCCACAGGTACGGGCGCCAGGGCACGGCGCGCAAACGCTCGGGCGTGGGCAGGCGCACGGCCATCATGGCGATGGGCGGCCCGCCACTCAGCCGGCGCCGACCCGCAGGAGGCCGGCGTCCACCAGCTCGGACAAAAGCGTGGAGAGGTCGGCCTGCAGCCGCTCCGGCGTGACCTCGAACTCCTGCTGCAGGCGCGCCATGACATCGGGCGCACGGCGCGTCTCGACCAGCAGTTGCCAGACCCGCGTGCCCACGGCATCGAGGCCGAAGTACTGTTCGTTGGCCAGATTGAGCAACACGGTTTCACCGCCGAGCTCCTGGTGGAGCACGTCGGGCGAGGGGGTCAGTTCCTCGGTCCAGAGGTCAGGCATGGGGTGTGGTGGGCTGGGAAGGGGTTTGCGAAGAATTTAGCACGTCGTGCACCTGCGGCCGAGGGCCGGTGGTGGGCGCACCCTCTGCCGCTGCGCCCAGGCGGATCACACGGTCGGCCAGGGCCAGACTGGCGGGGCGGTGGGTGACGAGGATCACGGTGCGCCCGCGGAACAGGGTGGCGCAGTCGCGCAGGAAGTCGAGTTCGGCCTGGGGGTCGAACATGGACGTGGCTTCGTCGAGGACGACGATCCGGGGTTCGCGCAACAGCGCGCGCGCCAGCGCCAGGCGCTGGCACTGCCCGCCCGAGAGGCGCACGCCGCGGTCACCGATGGGGGTGTCGTAGCCTTGCGGCAGCTGCGCAATGAAGCCGTGCGCCTGCGCCAGCCGCGCCGCGCGTTCGATGGCAGCGAGGTCGGCACCGGGGCGCCCGAAGGCGATGTTGTCGCGCACGCTGGCGTTGAACAAATAGACCTGCTGGGGCACGAGCGCGATCTGCTGGCGCAGGCTGTGCAAGGCCACCGTGGCGACGTCCTGACCGTCGATGGTGACGCGCCCGCCCTGCGGCACGGCCAAGCGCAGCAGCAGGGCGATGAGCGTGCTCTTGCCCGCACCGTTCTCACCCGTGACGGCGAGCGTGCGGCCGCCTTCGATGGCGAGGCTGAAATCGTGAAACAGCGGCTCGCGCCCGGGGTAGGCAAAGTCCACGCGCTCGAAGCGAATGGCGCCACCGGCCACCTGCAGCGCGGGTGCATGCGGCTGGTAGCCCTCGGGCGGCTGCGCGAGGATGTCGAGTACGCGCTCCAGCGCGGCACGGGCGTGCTGGTACTGGCCGTAGGTTTCGCTGAAAGCGCCAACCGGCCGCGTGAGCAGCGACACGTACAGCAGGAAAGAGACCAGCGCGCCTTTGCCCAGTTCACCCGCAAGCAGGCGCTCGCCGGCCAGCGCCAGCAGGCCGATGGCCGCCATTGCGGCGACCCAGTACACGCCGGGGCCCAGCGCGGAATCGACCCAGTGCTGGCGCAGCGTGAGCCGGCGCAGCTCGTTCACCCGATCGGCATAGCGGGCGGACTCCAGCGGCTCGCGCGAGAACGCCTTGATGGCCGGCATCATCTGCAGGTTTTCGTCGGCCGTGGCCACCATTTGGGCGTAGGCCTCCTGCTGGGCCTGCGACAGCGGCCGCATGCCGCGGCCCAGCCATTTGACGAGCAGGTAGAACACCGGCACGGCCACCAGCGCCAGCGCCGCGAGCACGGCGTCGATGCCCAGCATCATGAGCACTGCGCCGGCGGCGGTGGCCAGCATGGGCAGCAGGCCCACGACGGTGTGGCTGAGAAACTGGCCGACGACGACCACGTCGTTCGACAGCACGGCCAGCATGCGGCCGTGGCGGTTCTGCTGGAAGTAGGCGAGCGGCAGGCTTTGCAAATGGTCATACGCGGTTCGGCGCAGCTGGGCCAGCACGTCGGCCACGCGCCGCGCGGCGAGGTAATTGCCAAGCGCCTGCAGCACGACCTGGGCGCTGACCAGCGCCGCCAGCCAGCCCAGCAACATGCCCAGGCTGCCCGGTTCCATGCGAAACAACACCTCGGCGGCCTGCCCGCCCACCCAGGGCACGGCCAGCGACACCGCGGTTTCCGCCAGCAGAAACACCGAACCGGCCCCGAGCATGCGCCGGTGCGGCCGCGCCAGGCGCGCCAGCGTGCGCACGAAGCCCGGGAAGTCCAGCGAGATACCCGCCGCGCTCATGCGCGCCGCCTCCGCCGCAGCCGAGCGGCCAGCGCCCGTGCGAGGTCGCTCGGGCGCTCGTGAAAGGCCAGGGTAAAGCCCACGGCCACCCAGGCGTCGTGGCGACCGGTCCAGCGGCCCGGCCAATCCCGGTCCACCCACAGGCCAAGCCAGCGGCGTCGCCCGTCGCCCGGCGCCCAGCGGTCGAGCGCCTGATCGGGCCCCGGGCCCTCGGGCCAGACACCCAGGTGGCGCAGCCAGCGGGCCATGGTCCAGGCGGCCGGCGCGAGGCCGGTGGCCTGCACGCGGTCGGCCACGATCGTCCAGTCGGGCGGGCGGACCTGCACGAAGCGCGAAAAATCCACCACGCGGTTGAGCCCCACATGGGGTGAGCACACGTATTTGGTGACGGCCGGGTGGATGAGCATGAGGGCGACTGTATCCGCGTCGTCCAGCCGCCAGCCCATGGGCGCGCGCACGCGCCGGTCGACCAGCGCATCGGCCATCGCGCTGCGCGTGCGGCCGGGGGCGAGGATGTCCCAGTGCAGGTCAATATCCAGTCGGCCGCGGCGCCAGGTGGCTTCATGCGCACTGGCCCCCTCGTCGATGCAGCGGTAGCCCAGGCCGGCCAGCGCGTCGGCGGCCCGTGCGCGCTGGGCGGGGCGCACCAGGATGTCTATGTCGGTGGCGCTGCGCTGGTGGGGGGGATCGTGCAGGAGTTCCCGCACGGCGCAGCCCTTGAGCACGGCATGGTCGATGCCGGCCTGGTCGAAGGCCTCGCCGATGCGGCGCAGCGCATGCGACTGCAACAGGTACTGTGCCGCGTCCGCCTGCTGCTGGGCCTTGAAGCGCTGCACCCGCGCGGGCGGCAAGCCCGCAGCCAGACCGTGCGCGACCAGAGCCTGCCACCAGAACCCGGTGAGGCCATGGGCCAGGAGGAAGTCGACGAAGCCCTCCGCGTCCGGGCTGGTCAGCGCTGCTTCGAGCGCGCTGGCGGGCAACTGGCCGAGCGCGCCCGCCACGGCCAGGCGGTGCCGGTCCCACACTGCGCTGGGAGGTGGCGCCATGCGAGCCCCTACGTGGCGTGGCGCCGGCCGCGCGAACCGCACCGGCACCCCGCGGGCGCCGACGCCCGCACGCGCACCCGAGGGCATGCGGGCAAGCACCCCCTCAAGACATCAAAAACAATAGCAGACACTGACCATTTGGCGCTGGGATTCAGGCCGTTTTTCTCAAAATCGCGCCCTGTGCGCCCGTCACGCGCCGCGCTGGGGCCAAACGGGCTCAATACGCCAGCGTGGAGGTGCGCAAATCCACCGTCACCAGGGGCTGGCCCAGTGCGGCGGTGGCGGCTGCGGCGAAGCCGCGCGACCAGGTGGCGTCGGACCAGCGCTCGGGGCCGGCGGCCTGGGCGACGGCGAGCACCTTGTCGGCCAGCAGCACCTTGCCGCTGGCGCGCAGCGGCTCGCATTCGAGGGCGATGAACTGCGCGTCAAGCCAGGCGCGCGCCGCCTCGGGCGTGCTGCCAGCCTCGCCGGCGTCGAGGGTGAGGGTTTGCCGGTCGTCGATGACCAGGGAAACGCGGGGGTGCATGGTCGATCTCCTTCGGAAGCGTTCACGTCGGATCGGGCGCGCGCCGCGCCCCGAGCCTCATTGTGCCCGTGCGCGGCGCGCCTTCACACCGTCGGCCAGGGTCTGCAGCACGGCGCGGGAGTCGTCCCAGCCGATGCAGGCGTCGGTGATGCTCTTGCCGTATTCGAGGCGCGAGGGATCGTCCTTGCCGGCGGTGAACTTCTGGGCGCCGGCTTCGATGTGGCTCTCGACCATCACGCCGAAGATCTGTCGCGAGCCTGCCGCGAGCTGGCCGGCGATGTCGCGCGCGACGTCGAGCTGGCGCTCGTGCTGCTTGGCGCTGTTGGCGTGGCTGCAGTCCACCATGAGCGTGGGCGGGAGCTTGGCGGCTTCGAGTTCCTTGCAGGCGGCGGCGACGCTGTCGGCGTCGTAGTTGGTGGTCTTGCCGCCGCGCAGGATGACGTGACAGTCCTTGTTGCCCTGGGTGCGCACGATGGCGACCTGGCCGTTCTTGTGCACCGAGAGGAAGTGGTGCGGCCGCGCGGCGGCCTGGATGGCGTCGATGGCGATCTTGAGGTTGCCGTCGGTGCCGTTCTTGAAGCCGATCGGCGCCGACAGGCCCGAGGCCAGTTCGCGGTGCACCTGGCTCTCGGTGGTGCGCGCGCCGATGGCGCCCCAGCTGATGAGGTCACCGATGTACTGCGGGCTGATCACGTCGAGGAACTCGCTGCCCGCGGGCAGGCCCAGGCGGTTGATTTCGATGAGCAGCTGGCGTGCGATGCGCAGGCCTTCGTCGATGCGGTAGCTCTCGTCGAGGTAGGGGTCGTTGATCAGCCCCTTCCAGCCCACGGTGGTGCGGGGCTTCTCGAAGTACACGCGCATGACGATCTCCAGCGTGTCGGCATGGCGCTCGCGCTCGGCCTTGAGGCGGCGGGCGTAGTCGATGGCCGCGGCCGGGTCGTGGATGGAGCACGGGCCGATGACCACCAGCAGCCGGTCGTCCTTGCCCGACATGATGTGGTGGATGCGCCGGCGCGTGTCGGCGATCAGCGCCTCCACGGGCGTGCCGCTGATGGGGAAGAAGCGGATCAGGTGTTCGGGCGGCGGCAGCACGGTGATGTCCTTGATGCGTTGGTCGTCGGTCTGGCTGGTGCGATCGGCGGGACGCGGCGACCAGACGTCGGTGCTGGCCTGGGGCTTGGGGGTCATGAACGGCTCCTGCAATGAAAAGATGGAACGGTGGAAATTCGCGACCCCCAAGAAAAAACCGCCGGGCTGTGAAGCTGCGGCGGTTTCAAGGGAGGGTCTGGATGCTTACGCGTTCGCCTCTCGTCCGCCGGGGACAGAGAACCAAAAGTAAAAACCAAAGGCGAAACGCGAAATCATGACCGGCAATGTAGCACAGGATGGCGGCGGCTGGCTTACGCCGTGCCGCCCACGGTCAGCCCGTCGATGCGCAGCGTGGGCTGGCCCACGCCCACGGGCACGCTCTGGCCTTCCTTGCCGCAGGTGCCCACGCCGGAGTCGAGCCGCATGTCGCGCCCGATCATGGAGACGCGCTTGAGCACGTCGGGCCCGCTGCCCACCAGCGTGGCGCCCTTGACCGGGTACTGGATCTTGCCGTTTTCCACCCAGAAGGCCTGGCTGGCGCTGAAGACGAACTTGCCACTGGTGATGTCGACCTGCCCGCCGCCGAAGTTGGTGGCGTAGAGGCCGCGCTTGATGCTGGCGACGATTTCCTCGGGCTCGAGCGAGCCGCCGAGCATGTAGGTGTTGGTCATGCGCGGCAGCGGCACGTGGGCATAGCTCTCGCGGCGGCCGTTGCCGGTGGGCTTGACGCCCATGAGACGGGCGTTGGTCGCATCCTGGATATAGCCCTTGAGGATGCCGTCCTCGATCAGCACCGTGCGCTGGGTGGGCTGGCCCTCGTCGTCCACGTTGAGCGAGCCGCGCCGGTCGGCAATGGTGCCGTCGTCGAGCACCGTCACGCCCTTGGCCGCCACGCGCTGGCCGATGCGCCCGGAAAAGGTGCTGGAGCCCTTGCGGTTGAAATCGCCCTCGAGGCCGTGGCCGATGGCCTCGTGCAGCAGGATGCCCGGCCAGCCCGAGCCCAGCACCACCGTCATCTCGCCCGCCGGCGCGGGCCGCGCCTCGAGGTTGGTGAGCGCGGCCTGCACCGCCTCGTCCACGTACTGCGCGATCAGCGCATCGTCGAAATAGCTCAGCCCGAAGCGCCCGCCGCCACCGGCGGAACCGACTTCGCGGCGGCCGTTCTGCTCGGCGATCACCGTCACCGACAGGCGCACCAGCGGCCGCACGTCGGCCGCGCGCGTGCCGTCGGCGCGGGCGATCAGCACCACGTCGTACTCCGCGGCCAGCCCCGCCATCACCTGCACGATGCGCGGGTCGCGGCTGCGCGCGAGTTGCTCCACCCTGGCCAGCAGCGCCACCTTGGCGTTGCTGTCGAGCGTGGCGATGGGGTCCAGCGCGCCATAGAGCTGGCGGCTGGGCGCCACCTTGCGCGCCGGTGTGCGCACGCGAGCGCTCTGCGCGGCCTGCGCAATGGCACGCACAGTGTGCGCGGCGTCCATCAGCGAGGCTTCGGAAATGTCGTCCGAATAGGCAAAGGCCGTCTTCTCGCCGCTGACGGCGCGCACGCCCACGCCCTGGTCGATGCTGAAGCTGCCGGTCTTAACGATGCCCTCTTCCAGGCTCCAGCCCTCCGAGCGGGTGTACTGGAAGTACAGGTCCGCATCGTCAACCTGGCGCAGCCGGATGTCGGCCAGCGCACGGCTGAGGTGCGATTCATCGAGGCCAAAGGGTTCGAGCAGCAGCGCCTGCGCCGTGGCGAGCCGCTCCAGGGTGG
>Ga0116141_10002480_pt1 | contig 15791 bp, 15 predicted proteins | sample AD_UKC097_MetaG_FD_89744 | JGI IMG/M metagenome (GOLD analysis project Ga0116141, IMG submission 89744) | Active sludge microbial communities of municipal wastewater-treating anaerobic digesters from USA - AD_UKC097_MetaG | ecosystem: Engineered > Bioreactor > Anaerobic > Digestate | place: USA...
ATGCGCGCCACCGAAGACACGAAACGCATGGCCAGCTGGGTGGCCGGCATTTCCAGCGAAAAGATGGCCACCGGCAGGCCCAGCTCCACCGCGACGTTCTCTGCGATGTTCAGCGCAAAAGTGGTCTTGCCCATGGCCGGGCGGCCGGCCACGATGATCATGTCACCGCCCTGCAGGCCGGCGGTCTTGGCGTCCAGATCGGTGTAGCCGGATGGCACGCCGGTCACGTCCGACGGGTCGTCACGGTCGTACAGTTCCTGGATGCGGTTCACCACCTCGACCAGCACAGGCTGGATGGCGACGAAGCCGCTGGAGCCGGATGATCCGGCTTCGGCGATCTCGAAAATCTTGGATTCGGCCTCGTCGAGCAGCACCTTGGCATCGCGACCGCGCGGGCTGAGCGCGCTGGCGGCGATCTCGTCGCCGACGCTCACCAGCTTCCGCAGGATGGCGCGCTCACGGATGATTTCCGCGTAGCGGCGGATGTTCGCGGCCGAGGGGGTGTTGTTCGCGATTTCACCCAGATAGGCCAGACCGCCGGTGTGCTCGGCTTCGTCTGCCCGTTCTATCGATTCATAGACGGTGACCACGTCGGCCGGTTTGCCGGTTTCGATCAGGCGGGCGATGTGGCGAAAGATGCGGCGATGGTCGTCGCGATAGAAGTCCGCCTCGTTCACCTGGTCGCCCACGCGGTCCCAGGTGCTGTTGTCGAGCAGCAGGCCGCCGATCAGAGACTGTTCTGCCTCGATCGAATGTGGCGGCAGCTTCAGCGCCGCGATCTGGCGATCGGGCGCAGGCGAGGCATCCTGCCCGCCGGGAGGGTTACGCACGGTACTCATGGTGTCCTGTTCATGCCGGCTGGGCGCCGGACGCAATCCTGCAATCTAGCCGCCCGCCCGGTGCGGGACAACTGGACAAGCTGTGGAAAAGCTGTGGGATTCCTGTGGGCGGACGCCCTCAGGGCCGCTGTCCGCGCGAGCAGGCGCCGGTCAACGAAAAAGGCCACCCGAAGGTGGCCTTCCGATCGCTGCCCGGAGGCCGTCGATCAATGCTCGCCGACCACCGCCACGGTGATGTTGGCGATCACGTCCGAGTGCAGCGCGATCTCGAACTGGGACTCGCCCACCGCCTTCAGCGGGCCGTCCGGCATGCGGACCATGGACTTGTCCACCGTAAAGCCCTGGGCAACCAGCGCTTCGGCGATGTCGGCGGTCGACACCGAACCGAACAGGCGGCCATCAACGCCGGCCTTGCGGCTGATCTGGGCGGTGAAGCCTTCCAGCTTCTCGGCCACGGCCTTGGCGGCAGCCAGACGTTCGGCAGCAGCCTTTTCCAGTTCGGCACGGCGGGCTTCGAAAACCGCCAGGTTTTCCGGGGTCACGCGCTTGGCACGGCCGGTCGGGATCAGGAAGTTGCGGGCGTAACCGTCACGCACCTTCACCACATCGCCCAGATCGCCGAGCTTGGCGACCTTGTCCATCAGGATTACTTGCATGGTCGTCTCCCTCGATTACTGGTGCAGGTCGGTGTAAGGCATCAGGGCCAGGAAGCGAGCGCGCTTGATGGCGGTCGACAGCTGGCGCTGGTAGCCGGCGCGGGTGCCGGTCAGGCGGGCCGGCATGATCTTGCCGTTTTCGGAGATGAAGTCCTTCAGGATTTCAACGTCCTTGTAATCGATCTCTTCGATCTTCTCGGCGCTGAAGCGGCAGAACTTGCGGCGCTTGAACATGCTGCGCGAGCCGCGATCGTCCTTCTTCTTGCCATTCTTCGGTCTGAAAGCCATGGTGGTTTCCTTCCACTGTTGCGACGCCGGGCTTAGCTGCCCGAGGTCACGAATTCGATACTGGTTATGTGCATGACGCCCTGCCTGCTTTTTGCACTGCGGGCGGCCATGAATCCTTGCGCGATCAACGACGTTCCGAGCGGGGCCTGAGCGAGCAGCCTTGCCAGGTCTCCCAGCAGCACGAAATCGGTTTCAAACCTGACTTCGCGTGGCGCACCGTTTTCGATCTGCTGCGAGAAGTGCTCGAGGCATCCACGCAGTAGGGGCACGCCGGCCGGGGTCTGTCTCAGTGCATCGCGTTCGATCAGCGTGGCGGACAGCGCGAAGCTGTTGGTCGCCGGGCTGGTCGCGCCCTGCCCTTCGGTCAAGCTGCCGGCTGTTCCGCGGCCGGGGCAGCGGCTTCAGCAGCTGGGGCCAGCAGCGAACGCGACTTCTCTTCCTTCATCATCGGCGACGGCGTTACAACAGCCTTGCGCATCTTGATGGTGAGGTGGCGGAGAACGGCGTCGTTGAACTTGAAGGCGTGCTCGAGTTCGGCCAGCGTTTCGCCGTCGCACTCGATGTTCATCAGCACGTAGTGAGCCTTGTGCACCTTCTGGATCGGGTAGGCCAGCTGACGGCGACCCCAGTCTTCCAGGCGGTGGATGCTGCCGTTGCGGCCGGTGACCAGCGCACGGTAGCGCTCGACCATGGCGGGCACTTGCTCGCTCTGGTCCGGATGGACGATAAAAACCACTTCGTAATGTCGCATGTAATCTCCTTGCGGTTCAGTGCCGGACAAACACGAGCCTGTCCGGCGGTTACACCTCCCGGCATGCGAATCCGGTGAGGCAAGGTAAGCCCGCGAGTATAGCGTGCGGGCCCTGATTCTTACAAGCCGTGTTCAGCCGGCCCGTGCGCTGCGCTGGCGCCGTGCCTCGAACAGGCAGACGCCGCTTGCCACCGACACGTTCAGGCTCTCGACCGTGCCGTGCATCGGGATGGATGCCAGCACATCGACGGTTTCGCGGGTGAGCCGGCGCATGCCGTCACCTTCGGCGCCCAGTACCCAGGCCACCGCGCCGGACTGATCGAGCGCATACATCGACTTGTCGGCCTCGCCGGCCGCACCGATGGTCAGGATGTCGCGCTCCTTCATTTCGCGCAGGCTGCGCGCCAGATTGGTCACCGTCACGTAAGGCACGGTGTCGGCCGCGCCGCTGGCCACCTTGATCGCGGTGGCGTTCAGGCCGACCGCACGGTCGCGCGGCGCCACCACTGCGTGCGCGCCGGCGGCGTCCGCCACCCGCAGGCAGGCGCCGAGGTTGTGCGGATCCTGAATGCCGTCGAGCACCAGCAGCAGCGGCGGCTCGGACAGCGTGTCCAGCACGTCGTCCAGCGAACGGTAGGGAATCTGCGCCAGCACCCGCGCCACCACGCCCTGGTGGCGCGCGGCACCGCCGGCCAGGCCGTCGAGCCGGGCCGGTTCCATCTGCACCCATTTGACACCGGCTGCCTCGACCGCGCGGATCAGGTCACGCATGCGGCCGTCCTGACGCGCGGTGGAGATGAACACTTCCTTCACCGCATCCGGCGCATGACGCACCTTGGCGGTCACCGCGTGGAAACCGAAGATGTAGCGGGTATCGCTCATTCGCGGATTCTCCGCTTCGGAGCGGCGGCCTTTGCGCTGCGCGAGGGGCTCGGTTTGGCGGTCGTCTTCTTCGCCGGCGCTTTCTTCACTGAGGTCTTCTTTCCTGTGCTCTTGCCCGCCGCGCTTTTCTTCGCGGCAGTCTTTACGGCCGCGGCTTTCCCGTCCGACGCCTTCTTGGCCGGAGCGGTCTTCGCAGCCCCCTTGTTCCCGACGACACTCTTCGCGACTTCACTCGTTACCACGCCGCTCTTGGCCGGACCCTTCTTGCCCGTGCCCTTTGCGCCCGTACCCTTTGCGCCCGCGGTCTTCTTCGAGGAGGTCTTTTTCGCGGCCGCCTTCTTCGCCTTCACAGGAGAGGGCGCCGCGGCTTTCCCCGCGCTCCTGCCCGCGGAGCCCGGACCGCGGCTGCGCGATACGGCCTCACCGCCATCCGCCGGGTCGGCCTTGCGGCCCGGGGTGGATGCAGCCCGATCCGGCGCGACCGGCTTCTTCGCGGGGCGCGCATTGTCCTCGAAAGGCGGTGTGCGTGCAGCATCCGCGGTTACCCGACGGCGGGACGCAGGCCCGGTCGGCCCTGCCTTGGGCTTGAGCAGCGCAGCCTGCGGGATGCGGCCGAAATCGCGTTCGCCACCGCCAGCGAGACGGAAGTCGATGCGCGTGTTGTCCAGATCGACCCGCACCACCTGAATGCGGATGCGGTCGGCCAGCCGGTAGATCCGGCCACTGCGCTCGCCGACCAGGCGGTGCTTGCCTTCGTCGTGATGGAAGTAGTCAGCGCCCAGATCCGAAATGTGCACCAGACCTTCGATGAATACGTCATCGAGCGCCACGAACAGCCCGAACGGCACCACCGCAGACACGCTGCCTTCGAATTCCTCGCCGACGCGGTCCTGCATGAAGTAGCACTTCAGCCAGTTGGTGACGTCGCGGCTGGCCTCGTCGGCGCGCCGCTCGGTGGTCGAGCAGTGCAGGCCGATGTCCGACCAGTCACCCGGCTCGTACTTCTTCTTCGCCAGCACCGCCTTGATCGCGCGATGCACCAGCAGATCGGGGTAGCGACGGATCGGCGACGTGAAGTGGGTGTAGGCCTCGTAGGCCAGACCGAAGTGGCCGACGTTGTCCGGACTGTAGATGGCCTGGCGCAGCGAGCGCAGCATCACCGTCTGCAGCAGCTGACGGTCCGGCCGGTCGCCGATGCGCTCCAGCAGTTCGGCGTAATCCTTGGCGTGCGGCTTGTCGCCACCGCCGAGCTGGAAGCCGAACTCGCCGAGGAAGGCACGCAGCTTCTGCAGGCGGTCCTCGCTCGGACCTTCATGCACCCGGTACAGCGTGGGCTGGTCGTTCTCCTCCAGGAAGCGCGAGGCGCACACGTTGGCCGCGAGCATGCATTCCTCGATCAGCCGGTGCGCGTCATTGCGCGCGTAGGGGACGATGCGCTCGATCTTGCCGGCGTCGTTGAACAGCATCTGCGTCTCGACCGTTTCGAAGTCGATCGCGCCACGCTTGGCGCGCGCCTTCGCGAAGGCGCGGAACACTGCGTCCAGCGCTTCAAGACGCGGCAGCAGCGGCTTGAGCCGCTTGCGCGCGTCGGCGTCCTTGTCGTACAGCGCGGCCGCGACTTCGGTGTAGGTCAGACGCGCCTTGGAATTCATCACCGCAGCGTAGAAACGGTAGCGCTGGATGACGCCGGCCACCGACACGTCCATGTCGCACACCATGCACAGGCGGTCGACCTCCGGATTCAGCGAACACAGACCGTTGGACAGCTTCTCCGGCAGCATCGGGATCACCCGGCGCGGGAAATACACCGAGTTACCACGCTCGAAAGCTTCGTCATCCAGCGCGGTGCCCGGCTTCACGTAATGGCTCACATCAGCGATCGCCACCACCAGGCGGAAACCCCTGCCCTGCTTCTCGCAATACACCGCGTCGTCGAAATCCTTCGCGGTTTCGCCGTCGATGGTGACCAGCGGCAGGTCGCGCAGATCAACGCGGCCGGCATGGTCCTTTTCGCGCACCTCGTCCGGCAGGCGCCTGGTGGCGGCCACGACCCTGGATGAGAACTCGTGCGGCATGTCGTGCTTGCGCAGCGCGATTTCGATCTCCATGCCGGAGTCGCCGTAATTGCCCAGCACCTCGACCACGCGACCGATCGGCGGCGTGTAGCGGGTCGGCTGTTCGATCAGTTCGACCTCGACCACCGCACCGGCGGTCGCCTTGGGCGCCCGCTTCCCCTTCTCGGGTGCGGCCAGCACGATCTGCTGGCGGATGCGGCGGTTCTCGGCGATGCAGAACTGCACGCCGTGCTCCTCGAGCACGCGCGCGATCAGCCGGGTGTTGGCGCGCTCGGTCACCTCCACCACCTTGCCCTCCGGCCGGCCGCGGCGGTCGGTACCGCTGATGCGCACCAGCACGCGGTCGCCGTGCATCACGCTGCGCATTTCCTGCGCGCTCAGGAAGATGTCCTTGCGGTCGGCCTTGGCGCCGGGCGGCGTCCTGTCATCGCCGACGATGACGAAGCCGAAACCGTCCGGATGACCATCTACCCGGCCGGCGATCAGGTCGGCCTTGTCGGGAATGATGTAGGCGTCGCGCCGGTTGCGCATCAGCTGCGCTTCGCGCTCCATGGCGCCCAGACGACGCACGAAGTAGTCGCGCTCGTGCGGCTCGATGTCGAGCGCATGAACCAGCTCGTCCGCGGTCATCGGAACCGCTGCCTGTTCAAGCACTTGCACGATGTACTCGCGGCTCGGCAGCGGGTTTTCATAACGCGCGGTTTCGCGCTCGAAGAAGGGATCCGCACGGCGAATCTTGCTCAGTTTCACTTTTTTCTCGTTTTCTCTTGACAATCGTAGAGCCTAGTATAAAATGCGCAGCCTCTAGCCCAGGTGGCGAAATTGGTAGACGCGCTAGTTTCAGGTACTAGTGCCGCAAGGTGTGGAGGTTCGAGTCCTCTCCTGGGCACCAAACAAGCCAGCAGAAAAGCCGACAGAAATGTCGGCTTTTTTGTTTTCTGCTGCCGCCAGAACAAAGAATAAAACCGCGCGCCCCTTTCGGGACGCGCGGTGCGTGTGAAGCGCAACGCTCACGCGAACGGATGGCGCAGCACGATGGTTTCTTCACGATCGGGACCGGTGGAAATCATGTCCACCGGCACTTCGCACAGCGCCTCGATGCGGGCGATGTAGGCACGTGCATTCGCAGGCAGATCGTCCACCCGCTTCGCACCCACCGTGGTTTCGCTCCAGCCGGGCATGGTTTCGTAGATCGGCTCGCAGGCACCGACGCGCTCGGAACCCAGCGGCAGCAGATCGGACACTTCGCCATTCACGCGGTAGCCTGTGCAGATCTGAAGCTCGTCGATGCCATCCAGCACGTCGAGCTTGGTCAGGCACAGGCCGGTCACGCCATTGATCTGGATCGAGCGACGCAGCGCTGCGGCATCGAACCAGCCGCAGCGACGGACGCGACCGGTCACCGTGCCACGCTCGTGGCCGACGGTGGACAGGTGGTAACCCACCGACCCTTCTTCCTCGATCGGCAGTTCACTCGGGAACGGGCCCGAACCGACGCGCGTGGTGTAGGCCTTGGTGATGCCCAGCACGTAGTGCAGCATGCCGGGTCCGACACCGGCGCCCGCACTGGCTGCACCGGCCACGCAGTTGCTCGACGTGACATACGGGTAGGTGCCGTGATCGACGTCCAGCAGCGTGCCCTGCGCACCTTCGAACAGCAGGTTGTCGCCGCGCTTGTGGGCCGCGTGCAGCAGCGCCGACACGTCGGCCACCATGGGCTTGATCTTCGGCGCCAGCGCCAGCGCCTCGTCCAGCGTCTGCTGGTAGTCGACCGGCTTGGCGTTGAGCTGCTTTTCCAGCATGAAGTTGTGGAACTCCATCAGCTCGCGCAGCTTGTCCGCGAAGCGTCCGGGGTTGAACAGATCGAGCACGCGCAGCGCACGACGCGCCACCTTGTCCTCGTAGGCCGGGCCAATGCCCTTGCCGGTGGTGCCGATCTTGGCGCCACCGCGCGCTTCCTCGCGCGCCAGATCGACCGCACTGTGGATGGGCAGGATGAGCGGACAACCCTCGCTCACCTTCAGGCGCGAACGCACCTCGATGCCACCCGCTTCCAGCTTGTCGATTTCCGACAGCAGATGGGAGGCCGACAGCACCACGCCATTGCCGATGTAGCAGGCCACGCCGTCACGCATGATGCCGGACGGGATCAGGTTGAGCGCGTACTTCTGCCCCTTGATCACCAGCGTGTGACCGGCGTTGTGGCCACCCTGGAAGCGGACGACGCCCTGTGCGTGATCGGTCAGCCAATCGACGACCTTGCCCTTGCCCTCGTCACCCCACTGACTGCCGATGACCACCACATTCTTTGCCATGCTCAAACCTTTCTTTCGAGCGGCTTCACCTGCCACTCACCTTCAACGAATACCAGCTGGCGACTGCATGCCAGTTCCTGCATATCTTCATCGTGACCCGGCAGCGCCGTGATGACGATTTCGCCTTCGGCGCGCAGTGCGCTCACCCGGGCGCGCAATGCGGCGTCACCGCTCGACGGCGCGAGAATGCCGGCGCGCGGCGCCACCGCCGGTGCGAGCTGCGCCAGCTGACGCAGATCCAGACTGAAGCCGGTGGCCGGGCGGGCGCGGCCAAAAGCCAGTCCCACCTCGTCATAGCGACCGCCGAAGGCGATGGCCTGAGCCTGACCTGCGCAGTAGGCGGCGAAGCTCACGCCGCTGTGATAGTGATAACCGCGCAGATCGGCCAGGTCGAAGCCGGCCACCGCCGGGTCGACCGCCGCCGCGATGCGCTCCAGTGCATCGAGCGCCGCGCGCACTTCCGGCAGATCCGGCAGCAGGCTGCGGGCGCGCGCCAGCACATCCGACGTGCCGTACAGCCCGGGCAGCGCCAGGAAGGCGTCGCGCACCTCCGCCGGTTCGTCTGCCAGCAACTGGCGCAGCGACGGCAGATCCTTGGACTGCAGCGCGACGAACAGCTCCTGCTGTCCGTCCTCGACCCGCAGCGCGGGCGACTGCAGGCGCGCCGCAAGCGCGCGGAAAACCCCGACATGACCGAAATCGATGCGCGCCGGCTGTACGCCAGCCACCTCGAGCGCGCGCAGCAGCAGCTGCACCATTTCGAGGTCCGCCTCGATGCCGGCGTGACCGTACAGCTCGGCGCCCAGCTGTATCGGCTCGCGGGTGGCATTGAAGCCGGCCGGCAGCGCATGCACGACTGGACCGCAGTAGCACAGGCGCACCACGCCGTTGCGATTGAGCAGGTGCGAATCGATACGCGCGACCTGCGGCGTGATGTCGGCGCGCAGGCCCATGGTGCGGCCCGACAGCTGGTCCACCAGCTTGAAGGTGCGCAGATCCATGTCCCGACCGCTGCCGGTGAGCAGCGACTCGATGTATTCGACCAGCGGCGGCGCCACCAGCTCGTAACCGTGCAGCGCGAACTCGTCCAGCAGCCCGCGACGCAGATGTTCGACCTGGCGTGCCTCGGCGGGCAGCAGATCTTCGATGGATTCAGGAAGCAGCCAGCGACGCATTACTTGAACAGCGCGATCAGCGCGATACCGATGATCATTGAAGTGAGGCCGACGAAACGCAGCTGGCCATCGGCCAGTTCGGTCGCCCGCCGGAAGGTGTCGCGCCACAGTCTGGGCGCGACGAAGGGGAGCACACCCTCGATCACGAGCATGAGCCCCACCGCTACGAGCAGTATCGATTCCATCAACAAAAAAGCACAGCCCGCAGAGCGGGCTGTTGCCTTCAATACGGTTCCCGAAGGAACAACCCGTGGACTATACCGCACGTCCGCGGGCCGTGCCCCGATGACTTACTTGGCGGCCGGTCGCGGCCCGCCCTTCATGTAGCGGAAGAAGTCGGCATTCGGCTCCAGCACCAGCACGTCACCCTTGTTGCGGAAGCTTTTCTGGTAAGCGTCCATGCTGCGGTAGAAGGCGTAGAACTCCGGGTTGGCGCCAAAGGCATCCGCGTAGATGGCGGCTGCACGGCCGTCCCCCTCACCCTTGATCTTCTGCGCTTCGCGATAGGCTTCGGCCACGATGACCTCGCGCTGACGGTCGGCGTCGGCACGAATCTTCTCAGCCTCGGCGGCACCCAGCGAACGCAGTTCGTTGGCCACCCGCTTGCGCTCGGCTTCCATGCGGCGATACACCGATTCCGACACCTCGCTCGGCAGATCGACCCGCTTCAGACGGACGTCGACGATCTCGACCCCGATCTTGACCGCATCGACATTGGCCTTGCTGCGCATGTCTTCCATGATCTTGTCGCGCTCGCCGGACACCACCTCATGCACTGTGCGGCGACCGAATTCCTCGCGCAGGCCGGCGTTCACCGTCTGCAGTAGACGGGTTTCGGCCAGACGTTCGTTCCCGCCCACCGACACGTAGTACTGCTTCACGTCGGTGATGCGCCACTTCACGAACAGGTCGACCAGCACGTTCTTCTTTTCCGACGTGATGAAGCGCTCGGGATCGGCACTGTCCAGCGTCAGTATGCGGCGGTCGAACATGCGCACGTTCTGCACCAGCGGCCACTTGAAGTGCAGACCCGGCTCCTCGATCACCTTGCGCACTTCACCCAGCTGGAAAACGATGGCGTACTGGCGCTGATCGACCGTGAACAGCGAGGTCGATGCCAGGATCGCGGCCAGAATCAGGCCGCCCAGAATCAGCGGAAGCTTTTCCTTCATCAACGTTCTCCCCGATCGCGCGAGCGCAGACCGTCACGGCTGCGCGTATCGGACACCGGCGCTTCGTTCAGCGGCGGCAGCGTGACCGGCTCGGCCGGGCGCGCGGCAGAGCCATCCGCCTGCCCGCCCGCGTGCTGCATCAGCTTGTCCAGAGGCAGATAAAGCAGGTTGCCGCTGCCCTTGGTATCGACCATCACCTTGCTGGTGTTGGTCAGGATCTGCTGCATGGTGTCGATGTACATGCGCTGACGCGTCACTTCAGGCGCCTTCACGTACTCGTTCAGGACCTGCTTGAAGCGGCTGGCATCACCTTCCGCGCTGGCGATGATGCGCTGCTTGTAGCCGTTCGCCTCTTCGAGCAGGCGAGAAGCCGTACCCTGGGCCTTGGGCAGCACATCGTTCTTGTACGCCTCGCCTTCGTTCTTCTGGCGCTCCAGATCCTGGCCCGCCTTCACCGCGTCGTCGAAGGCGGCCTGCACCTGTTCCGGCGGCTGAGCGTTCTGCAGCACCAGCTTGCTGATCTGTATGCCGGTCTGATAGCGGTCGAGGATCTGCTGCATGATGCGCTGCGCATCGACCGCGATCTGCTCGCGGCCTTCGTACAGCACGAAGTCCATCTTGCTCTTGCCGACCACCTCGCGCATCGCGGTTTCTGCCGCATGCACCACGGTTTCTTCCGGCAGCCGGTTCTGGAACAGATAGGCCACCGGATCGCGCAGAATGTACTGCACCGCGAACTGGATGTTGATGATGTTCTCGTCATCGGTGAGCATCAGCGCTTCGTTCAGCACCTTGTTGCGCTCGCTGCCGCGATAGCCCACCTCGACCGTGCGCACGCCGGTCAGATTGACCAGTTCGTGCGAATCGATCGGATACGGCAGTCGCCACTGCAGGCCGGGCTCGGTGGTTTCGTGCAGCTTGCCGAAGCGCAGCACCACGCCGCGCTGGCTGGCGTCCACGATGTAGAGGCCGCTGGCCAGCCAGACGATGAGCACCAGACCGAGAATGACGCCGACGCCGCCGCCGAACTGGCGCGCGCCGACCGGCGGACGGCTGTCACCACCGCCGTCACCGGACGACTTGCCGCCGAACAGCGCGGACAGCCGACGGTTGAAATCACGCCAGAGATCTTCGAGATCGGGCGGTCCCTGGTTACCGCCCTTGTTGCCGTTGCCGCCCTGATTGCCCCAGCGGGGATCGTTCAGCGACATCAAGATCGCATTGAGCACGTTCAGACTGGATAGGTAAGGATGGAAGGATCGTGCGGCGCCTCGTCGGCGCCGGATGCACCGGCGTTGTCCGCCTCCGGTGCCGCGATGGCTCTGAGTGCGCTGCCGGCCGAGGGTTCCAGCTCCAGGCCGCGCGGATCGTCATTCGGCGGTCTGCGCAGCGCGGCGGCGGCCTTTTCGTCCGTCAGCCGCTGCGCAACCGCCGCACGCAGTTCGGCCAGACCGGCGCCGGTACGGGCACTCACGCGAGCGGTCTGGATCGTATCACAGCCCCCCGCGTCGGCCCCGGGCGCCAGCGCCGGCATCAGATCTATCTTGTTCAGCACGCGGATCTGCGGCACCGCGTCGGCACCGACTTCCGCCAGCACGCGATCCACCGCCTCGATCTGGGCATCGCGGTCGGGCGCCGAAGCATCGATCACGTGCAGCAGCAGATCGGCGCCTGCGGTTTCTTCGAGCGTGGCGTGGAAGGCGGCCACCAGCGTGTGAGGCAGATCGCGGATGAAACCCACGGTGTCCGACAGCACGACCTGACCGAACTCGCCCAGGTAGAGCTGGCGTGACGTGGTGTCGAGCGTCGCGAACAGCTGGTCGGCGGCATAGGTGCCGGCCTTGGTCAGCGCGTTGAACAGCGTGGATTTGCCGGCGTTGGTATAGCCCACCAGCGCCACCACCGGCGTGGCACGCCGTTCGCGCGACTTGCGACGCACGCCGCGCTGACGTTCCACCTTGGCCAGACGTTCCTTGAGCGCCTTCACCCGCACGCCGAGCAGCCGGCGGTCGGTTTCGAGCTGGGTTTCACCCGGACCGCGCAGACCGATGCCGCCCTTCTGCCGCTCAAGGTGAGTCCAGCCGCGCACCAGCCGCGTGGACAGATGTTCGAGCTGGGCCAGTTCGACCTGCAGCTTGCCCTCATGGCTGCGCGCTCTCAGCGCGAAGATGTCGAGGATGAGCGCATTGCGGTCGATCACCCTGCGCTGCAGCGCGCGCTCGAGATTGCGCTGCTGCGCAGGCGACAGTTCGTGATTGAACAGCACGATGTCCGCCTCGCCGGCGTTGGCCAGATCGAGGATTTCAGCCACCTTGCCCTTGCCGGCAAAGGTGGCCGGATCCGGCGACTGACGACGACCGCCGACCCGCGCAACCGGTTCCGCACCGGCACTGCGCACCAGCAGCGTGAATTCGTCGAGACGATTTTCGTAGTCGCCCGCCCCCAGATCGAGCTGGACGATGACCGCGCGCTCACCCCCCGACGGACGATCAAACATCCGCGGGAGCTTTCATGGCGGGAGACCGGCGCAGGCTCAACTGCCCTCGCCCTGCTCGTGCTGGATGTTGACCGGACGTGCTGGCACAACGGTCGAGATGGCGTGCTTGTACACCATCTGGGTCACGGTGTTCTTCAGCAGCACGACGTACTGGTCGAACGATTCGATCTGGCCCTGGAGCTTGATGCCGTTGACGAGGTAAATGGCGACCGGAACGTGTTCCCGGCGCAGGGTGTTGAGGAAGGGGTCTTGTAGCATTTGCCCTTTGTTGCTCATGGGAACACCTCTTGTTTATTTGAAATTTAACTGTACTGGATTTTCTGATGCACCGCAGCTTCCGACACGGCACGCCATGCATTCGATCCCGTGCCTGCGGACCTATTTGTCGCGCGCCGCGAACGGATTGTGCGCGGTACGGAATTGCACTCTCAGGGGCGTACCCTGAAGTTTGAATGTTTCCAGGAAGTGGCGTTCCAGGAAGCGACGGTAACTGTCTGAAACATGTTCCAGCGCAGTGCCGTGGATGACGATCACCGGCGGGTTCATGCCGCCCTGGTGGGCGTAGCGCATCTTGGGCCGGAACAGACCGTGCTTCGGCGGCGCCTGCTTCTCGACCGCCGCCTGCAGCGCGCGTGTCAGACGCGGCGTCGGCAGCTTGATCATGGCTGCGGCGTAAGCCGCATCGACGGCGCCGAAAATGCCACTCACGCCCTGCCCTTCCAGCGCCGAAATGTAGAGCTGGCGAGCAAAACCGAGGAAACTCAGCTTGCGCGCCACTTCCCGCTTGAAGATTTCCCTCCGGTAGCTGTCGACCGCGTCCCACTTGTTGATGACGAGCACCAGCGCACGGCCGCTTTCGACGATGAAACCGCCGATGTGCGCATCCTGGTCGGACACTTCCTGGGTGGCATCCAGCACCAGAATGCAGATGTTGGACTGTTCGATCGCCTGCACCGTCTTGATGACCGAGAACTTCTCGATCGATTCGAACACCCGGCCCTTGCGGCGCAGACCTGCGGTGTCGATCAGCGTGTATTCCTTGCCACCGCGCTGGAACGGAATGCTGATCGCGTCCCGGGTCGTGCCGGCCTGGTCGAAGGCGATTACCCGCTCCTCGCCGAGCAGTGCATTGATCAGCGTGGATTTGCCGACATTGGGTCGACCGGCCACCGCGATTTTCGGGCCGCGCAGGTCGTCCTCGTCCTCCGGGTCAAGCGGGAACGGCGCCAGGCATACTTCGACCAGATTGCGCACGCCCTCGCCGTGGGCCGACGAAATGACGTGGATGTCACCCAGCCCCAGTTCGTGGAACTCGGCGGCGACGATTTCGCGCCGCATGCCTTCGGCCTTGTTTACCGCCAGCACCAGCGGCTTGCCGGCACGGCGCAGCCGGGCCGCGATCTCGCGGTCGTGCGCGGTCAGGCCGGCGCGGCCGTCGACGATGAATACCAGCACGTCGGCTTCGGCGATCGCCTGCTCCGCCTGCTGCGCCATTTCCACCATGATGCCGTCACGCGCGGTCGGCTCGAAGCCGCCGGTGTCCACCACCAGGAAGGGCCGGTCGCCCAGACGGCCATTGCCGTAGTGACGATCCCGCGTCAGGCCGGGAAAATCGGCCACCAGCGCATCGCGCGTCTTGGTCAGACGGTTGAACAGGGTGGACTTGCCCACGTTGGGGCGTCCGACGAGTACCAGAACAGGCTTCAAGAGTAATCCTCAGCGGGCGGACAGCGCGCGCACGCCGCCGGCCCGGGTTTGGGCGATGAAAGCACGACCATAGGCCTGCATCGCCGCATCGATGCTGCTGCCGTCGCCATTCAGGCGGGCGGCGAAAGCGCCATTCTCGCGCTGCAGAAGGTGCACGATACCCTCCACGTCGCTCACGGCAATATACGCGCCCACCGCCAGCGGGCGGCCGGGGCCGCGACGGGCCAGCTTGTCCTGCTTCCAGAGACTGGCGCCGGTCGCACGGTCCAGCGCATGCACCGCGCCCTTGTCGTCGCTGACGTAGAGGTTCTGGGTATCGACGTCGATGCCGGCACCGCTCGAAATGTCGCGCGACCACACGACATTGCCGCTGGTCAGCTCGAAGCAGGCCACACGGCCCTGGAAGGCCGCGGCGCAGACTTCGCGACCGGCCAGCACCGGCGGGCTGGTCACGTCGGCGATGCGCTCGAGCTCGGTCGCCCCCTTGGGCAGCGCCACATTGGATTCCCACATGGTCGAGCCGTTGCTGCGATTGATCGCCACCAGCTTGCCACCCGGGAAGCCGGCGATCACCAGCGACGGCGTGCTGATCAGGCCGGCGTGGGTGCGCAGCGTGAGTGCCGGGTTGGCGCGCTGGTAATTCCACTTGCGGGCACCGTCGGCGGCCGCGAAAGCCTGGATGCGGCTGTCGGCGCTGCGCACGAACACCATGTCGTCGGACACTTCCGGCGGCGCCAGCACCTCGGACGTCACCGTGGCCTGCCAACGCGGCTTGCCGTCGGTGCCGAACGCCAGCACCTCGCCCTTCTCGGTACCGACCACCACCAGTTTGTCGCTGGCGCCCACACCGCCGGACAGGCTCTTGCCGGCATTGATCTTCCAGATCAGGCGACCGTCGTCCAGACGCGCGATCACCCCGTCCCGCGACGCCGCGTACACGGTGCCACCCACCACCGCCGGCGCGAACACGAAGTTCTCCGACTGGCCCACGCCATAGCGCCACACCTCGGCGAGCTGGGCGGTCGGCTGGATGACACCCAGCGGCGGCACCTTGCCCTTGCTCGGGCCGCTGAACGGATTCAGGCTGTCCAGCGAAAGCGAGGAGCAGCCCGCGCTCAGCGAGGCAACCAGAATCAGGGCCGGAAAGCGTTTCACTGCTTGCCTCCGACCGCGTCGAGCTTGATTTCGACCACGCTGCGGATGCCCTGCTGGGCGATGCGGGCCGCATCGCCACCGGCCTTGATCGACTCGTCGATGCGGGTCAGCGCAGCCTGATAGGCGGTGCGCGCCTCGTCACGCTGGTCGCGCATCAGGTGCAGGTCACCGCGCGCCTCCAGGAAGCGGGCTTCCAGCGAGGCTTCGGCCTTGCCGTCGAGCAGCTTGGCGGCGTCATCGAACTTCTGTTCCTCGATCAGCACATAGGCCAGACGCAGA
>Ga0116141_10002481_pt1 | contig 15785 bp, 33 predicted proteins | sample AD_UKC097_MetaG_FD_89744 | JGI IMG/M metagenome (GOLD analysis project Ga0116141, IMG submission 89744) | Active sludge microbial communities of municipal wastewater-treating anaerobic digesters from USA - AD_UKC097_MetaG | ecosystem: Engineered > Bioreactor > Anaerobic > Digestate | place: USA...
CCTGTGAACCGGAGTACCCTCTCAACCCTTGAGATCCAACAAAACCGACAGATCCAGTGTAACCTGTAATTCCTTGAGCTCCCTTTGAGCCGGAGTATCCTATGGTTCCAGTAGACCCTTGAGCTCCGGCAGAACCAACATATCCTCTAGATCCAGCATAACCGACAGATCCAGTAAAGCCAAAACTTCCTGTGAATCCAATAGAACCAGTGTACCCCAGATCACCTCTGGATCCAACATAACCAACAGCGGAATATGCTCCAGATGAACCGGTGTATCCGATAGAGCTGGATCCTGTGTATCCCCTTGGTCCCTGCATACCCAGATGCGCCGGCGCAAGCCAAACATCCAAGGAAGAGTCCGGCAAAGAAATAGGAGTTGCCTCGATAGGCAAATCCGCCATTCCCGGGTTTAGATTGATGATTTTGTCTGCCATTTTTCTTCTTTTTGATCTGGAGACGACAACTTAATCGAGGCCTCGGAGTTTTCTGACTAATTGATGTCTGTGAGTTTCATCAGATGCACCCAGGGAATGTCCGGGTTTGGTCACCAATTTTTGTTTGCCTATCTTATTCTTCAGTTCGGCAAATCCGATTTTTTCTTGAGGTGGGTCGACTTCTTCTGTAATCTCAACATCCACATTCATTCCCAATTTTTTGAGCATCCCAAGCATGTCTGAATAGATCTTCTTTTGATCCGCCGACATCTTAGTTTTTTCTGCCTTCTTCTTGATATCTGCCAACACACCCTCTGCATTTTTGGCTGTAGTTTTGCACCCAACTGCAGATGCAACAATTAGAGCTGCTTGCATTTGTTCTTGTTTTGTGGACTCTTCTAAGTTTGTCATATCTGCCCCTAGTGTTTTTGCTACAGAGAATAGAGTCTCGTAGTCTTTTGTGCCGTATGCCTGAATGCATTTGATGATAGCAACTGGATCTTTCGTATTTGCGCTCTCAACCAAACTTACCATATTTTCTGGTACTGGGATTCCCTTGTACGTGCCTTCTTTGTAGTGCATCTGTTTTCCGGATGGTGTTAGTACGTTCGGGAACATCTTTTTCAACTCTCCCTGTTCGTTACATAGCACCACGTAGTTGCTTCTCTTGTCGACGATTTCCCAGGAATTTTTGTTGTGTTCTACGATTTTGCCGACAGAAAATGCGTCGGTAGAAAAGAATTGCTCCCTTGCGGCGCTTGGGGCGATTTGATCACATAGAACTCTAGAGATGTGCCGGTGGGTGCTGTTTAGGAGTTTGTTGTTAAATTCCGAAAAACGAATGGCCATATCAAGATACCTATAGTGTAACTTCGTATTTATGTTTTCTTTTTCGCGATGAGACCCATCAAGACACGGACATCAACATCCGACAAAGTCGTCGGCATTGCATTTCGAACGTTCTCAAAATCACCTTCTCGAGACCAGCGTCGAATATCTGAGGCATGAACACCATCACCTCCAGCGTTTCTTGTATTAATGACATCGTGCCTCGAAATTGTTTTGATACTCTTAAAAGAATAGTCTTTTCCGTTGTATGCTTCAATCCTCTTGACTTCCGCAACTCTATCATCCCCCAAGATAAAGATCACGTTATCAAACTTTCCGTTGAGGCTTTTGATGGCATCAAACATATTGCTAGCTGGCTTAAATAGACCGCGAACGCCAGCCATTTTTGTAAGGTACTTAATCTTTTCGGTGACCGTCAATGGGTTCTTATTTGAATCAACTGTAGTAGAAACGAAGATGATCGGTGTTCCACTCACTTCCCGCGCTTTTTTGATTACGGAATTAATGAGGTTGAGGTGCTCTTTATGTGGAGGGTTGAATCGAGCCAGAGGCACAATTACAGCGGTCCTCTCTTTTTGGAATGCCTCAGTTACGGGCTTCTTACCATTTTGGATGAAGTTCTGTTTTGAGAAAACTGCTCGATTGACAAACTTTGAAGTTCCGTGCTTGTTAATCGCGACGTAACCCTCTGGGGATGTATGATGCAATTGGCCCATTTCCCCTTTGAAGAACCTGCGAATGGGTTGCTGGCTATCCAACATCTTCACCATACGATCTTTAAATTGGGATACGTGCAGATGTGTAGCCAAAACCGACTCAATTCCGCGTCTATTATCGGACAACTTATACAACATCGCGTCTCGGTTTGCTGTTTTTGCTTCCTTAGTCTTTGGATTCTTTACTGCTGCAATTTCCTTATCGAACTTCTGTTTGATGTACGCAGTGAGCACATCATAGGATATGTGCCTACTCATCTTAACCGCGTAGTTGACTGCTGCTAGCATGATGGGCTTCATCTCAGGAGAGGACACAAAAGCCAATCCCTCTCGACTAGTTGCCTCTAACTCTTTACGCATTAAGTCAATAGCAGGCTGTAAATTCTTGTAGTCCTCTAGCTTCGGAACGTTGATGGGCATAATGAATACAGTCGAGGACTTCTTCGTGTCCGAGGTCTCCATCGAATATCTCGTACCTGCAGAATCATACTTGGTGTGTGGAGCAAATCCAAATTTAGCAGCTTTGATCTCCCTACCCATGGGAGAGTCCACAGGAATAGCATTGACTACTGTGTTTGGTTGGAATAGATAGTGTGGAATGCCATCTATATCTCGCGTCTCTAGATCAGAGGGAGAGAACATAACGTCCCCCTGGAAATAGACTCCCTTTTTTGCTGTGATGCTAGGGAGATACTTCAACCCCAGCTTCATCTTTACCACCAATCCTGGTGCGTGACCGTGGTTGCGGTCTATGTCTTCGTTGGTGTAATTGATCTTTGGGTCTTTGTTGAAGATAGATTTTGTTGCAACAAAGAATTTCCCAGTTCCATCATATCCATACATTAAACTCGGACTTCCGTCGATCTTAGTCTGGGCATCCGTAGTGGGAATGCCCTTGATGGTATCTATCATGGAGACGAGAATCTTCGGTAGAGCCTTAGCCCCTTGCATGAATAACTCATCCTCGATGTGGGTATAGTGGGACCCGTCTCCAACAGCTAGAGCCTCGGAAAGATCTCCGAGGTCTGTGCTGACGTCTTCTAACAATTCTTTGAAGGTTTTCATCTTAGGCAAACATCTTCACAAACTTTTGCCACTCCTCTGCAGATCCGCCGGAGATTTCGATACCTGCTCGGGTGTTTAGTCCCCGAACCAAGGATCGGAGGTTTGCAGTCTTGTCTGCAATTTTTCTTGTCCTGAGAAGATCCACAACCTCAAGTCTCTTATTCTTGTCCAGAGGATAATCCACTTCGAGCTTGACGTATGGGCAAATCTTAACCATGTAGTCGTAGATCTCTTCGTTGGTAGGATCAATGTTGATCACATATCCTCTGGTGCGAAGAGCTCCGTCTGGATCCAATTTGTTCAATGGAAGATTAGAGATGAAGATGATCTTTCCGGTAAACTCAAATGAGCGCGGAAGGACGTCCGAGTTCTCATCTTCTTCGTCGTAATCATCTGGGTCGATGTAACTCTTTCCACCCTTAGCCCAGGAAATCTTTCTAACTTTCTTTGTGTCAGATGCAGTCTTAAAGAGGTTTCGTCCTTCAACATCTTGAAGAGCTGAATCGGAGTCGTCAAACAACAAGATTTCCTTCTTGTGTTGGAAGAGCAATCTGTAGATACCAGCTGGAGACGCAGAGCCTGTGATTTTGAAATACCCATCTCCATCGCTTTTTCCAGCTGCTGCTAGGACATCTTCAACGGTTTGAGTCTTACCTGTACCGCCTCGACCTGCGAGGAAGATTGCGTTTGTCGCATTGTTTGTCAGTAGCTTAACGCCCGTTTTAAGAGCATCGAGCTGCTCTTCATAATTCATTCGATCCTGAGATTCTTCATCCACGTTTGCAATAACTGGAGTCTCTTTTGTGCCGGCATGAGATGTAAACGAGACTGCATCGTCCCCGCCACCCGCAGCTGCAAGAACGGCTTTGGTGTCGATGAGATGCACCTTGTCAATTTCCACAACACGCTTTAGTCCCTCCTTGCGGAAGACTGCTGGATATGTATTCGTGATGTAATCAATCACCTGCTTCCAGCGAGGACCGTATTTCTTGTTTCCGCCCGCAACATGCTGGTCTCGAGGAGACATTCCGGACTTGAGTGCATTCATTACGTTGTGCACAGTCTGGGCAATCTCTCCTGAGGTGTACGTTGCCTCATTAATTGTTGAGAAGTCGACTAGGAGCTTTGATGCTGCCAGATGAATCGCTGAGACTTCTTCGTTGACGAAAACGCCCGCGGATTCTTTGATCTTTCCCTTCACAACATCTACCATAAATGGTAGAATTTTAACGATGGATTGATTCTCGCTAAAGTCGAAATGATGGGATGGAGTCAATTGAGGTGCTTTTGATCCATCAAAATAGTCGATGGATGTGAGACCCTTAGATGTGGAATTACTGTTGCTCGACCAATTCATACGGATCGATTTGGATCCATTGTATGAGATATAGAAGCGGATACCGGTCATGGTCTTACCGGATGCTGGGATGAATACATCCGGAACCGGATAAGAGTACACTTTCTGTCCGAGATATTTTCTAAGATATTTTTGAACTAGAACTGTAGCTCTGTGGAAATCGTCAGCACGAATTGCTTCAACTAGAATTTGCGTCATGTAAAATACTCCATTTATGATTTACGGAGTATTTAGTGATTGGAAAACTAGTCCGGAAGCTCAATCATCTTAATTTCATCCGCTATCCCAAACTTAATGACGTCATCTGGAGTTAGCCAGCGATCCTGGGTTCCCACCAAATGAGTCTCGATGACGTTTTTGGTCTGTTCCGTATGCTCCATGTAATGGTTAATCATACGTTCATGGGTGTGCTTCAGCTCTTTTTGTACGGCATTGAGGTCATAGCTGTTACCTTGGATTTCCGTGGAGAAGCTATGGGACATCACCGTACAAGATGGGGTTACGTATCGCATTCCCTTGGTCCCGCTCATGAAGATCAAAACCCCAGCGGATATGCACTGTCCGATTGCTACCGTCTCAATCGGAATCTTCGAGGCCACCATAACCTCAACCAAAGCAAATGCGGAATGCAGTAATCCACCCTCTGTGTTCAATAGAAGGGTGATCTTTTCCGGTCTGTTTTTGAGGTAATGGGAGGATATGATGACATTGCTGACGTTAGCTACTGCCTCATCCGTAATCTCACCATAGAGCAGAACCAGAGGAGAATGGGGGATTTCCTCAAACTCATCAAATTCTTCCAGGATAATATCCTCTTTAACTTGTTTCTTTCGTCCGACCATATTGTTCTACTTGTAAAAGACGTGATTTCCGATCACGACCGTTTGTTTTCGGTTAAAGATTCTGCCGAGATTGGTTGCATGAAAGAATAGAGAACCTCTAGATGGGTCCTTTGTTCTGTTCATCAACACATCCCAAGCAACTTCTTTGGCGGCAGAGCTAGGTTCTTCTTTTCTCTTGTTAGTGCAAACCCATGAGAATTGGCAGGTGCCAGAATTCTTTTGGTACACGACTCCACATAAAGAATCAGAAAAAAGCCCACTCTTCATCCTATTTAGTACAACGTGAGCTACAGCCAATTGACCGCTTCTGGGCTCTCCCCGGGCTTCGTGGTGGATAACTTCCGCCAGACAACCGATATCTCGGGCGCTGGAAATGGGAACAGAAATAGGCTGCTCTTCAGCAGCCAGGTGGATTGGAGAGAAAATACAAAAAATAGAAATTGTGCTAGCGACGCATAGTCGCAAAATCCTTAGCTTGTTCATCAGTAAAGACCGGCATGAATCCGGATTTGTGAACCAGAGATATTCCCTTAACGAGATCTCCGGTGTACTGGTTAGTTGGTCTGGCTGGAGTAGATCCGCCAGGAGTGACAAGCGATGGTATTTTCGCTGTCTCCCTGGTATGAAGCTTTGTCACTATGGGAGACCGGTCACTCTGCGTTTGGCGGGTGGAAGAGGAGAACTTCGGAAAGTCCTCCTTCACCGCCTTATTGTATTTAGTGGGGCTAGGTTTTCGCTCTTTCGGCATTGAAAATCCCGGGGTTTCTGACCAATTGAACTGCTTCGTGACAGACATCGCATAGATAGGTGTCGACGGATCTTGATTCTCCGTGTCCATCTGAGACCAACGTACGATACAGATGCCTTATGACGTGATCTGGATAGGAGCTATATCCGTTCGAATGTGGGATATTCAGCGTGACATGCGAAGGCTCGTAGTCTCCAATACACTCTATGTTCCGAGAACACGCTGGGTTATGGCAGACGGTGTATCTCATAGTAACACCAAGATAGTCACAAAGCAACCAATCAAAATGTTGATGGTTGCGGAGATAATCATATTGACTCGATGTTTTCGCTTCATTTCGAAGATTTCATCGAGTGCGGCGCACGCAGTTTCTGCTGCGTAGATTCGTTGCCGAAGATAGCGGATATCTTCGGAAAGGTAGTTGGTCATCAAAGCCATCAAAGCATCCCCATAGCGAATTTCCTCCACATAGATTAACCAGCTCTTTGTAAACTTTCATTTTTTTATTATAACACAAGGCGGAATAAAAGTAAAATTAGCACTTGATCTCTTTATCCTCGGGCGGCATCTCCCAGGATTCGAAATACTGCATGAATGATGCAAATTCCTCATTGGTGATTCCGTTAGTGGTATTGCACCAGCTTGTTGATCTTCTCTCGATAGATGTTTTCCCGGGAATCAGGCCCGTTACGAAATGCCAACATCGCTACAGCACCCAGACATTCCATAGCAACGATTTGCTGGATTTGTCCGATCACCGCAGCCAAGTTTTCGCGATACATTGCGGCGCTCTCAGGAAGCCTGGCATCGCGGTATGAGTCGGCAATCTGCATCACATGGTCAACTAATTCGTTGTTCATATTCCTTTTTCCAATCTATATTTTTCACGCGCCTGGGTGAACTTGGGAAGCCAATCCATGGTCTTCTCCTCGTACACCAAAACACCGTCGTCCTGCGTGGTGATGACGATGCAAAGAGTCTTGCATATTGTATTGTACCGCTCAAACACCATTCCAGCGTAGGCGGCGGCTTGCATGAAGTACCCCGGGATTTCCTCACGAGTCTTGTATCTGCGGCTGGTCTTCCAGTCGATAACCTTCTTCTCGCCTCGGTGTTTTCCAATCATATCTACCGTACCAGCAACCTTCAGGGAATCGGACCACATCTTAGTCTCGAGACAATAGACTTCCTCAAGCTCTGAAACGAAGCTAAGGACATTCCGGAACATCTGCCGCTCCTCATGCTGGAACATATTGAAGGTTTGCGGCTTCCCGAGGATGAAGTTCTCGATGTTCTCATGGATCAGAGTTCCTCGTCTTGCAGCACGATCCGTGATGTCATCCGCAACGGCCTCGCCGACGTTCCGGCGCCACTCGTCGATATAGCTGTGATCAGAGGCACACCCAACCACCGTGCTGGCGGATGGGTAGATCACTCCGGATGGTGTCCTGTACGTACGACCATCCGGAGAGTCGATGCGCTCTAGTTCCGGCAGCTCTTCGAAGAGTTTAAGTTCCATCACCATAGATCCTCTGAGAAGCATTCTCCTGCGGTGACCATGGGTGATTTGAATTGCCCATTGCAGAGAGCCAGAGTCAGTGCGTCTTTCCTTGAGAGGTATCGACCATCAGAGTCATAGAATCCTTGTTGCCCAACAATAGGACCTTTCCAAGTTGGGTCTAGAGCCATCATCATATTTGCGATGTATCGGATAACGTCGTGGTGCCGATTTGGTGCTGGCAGACGGTATTCGTACCCAACATACCAAACAGAAACACCCAAAATCTGCGTCATTTTGAGATCTCCACCTTGACAGTCTTAACGACCTTCAGTTCTTCGTATTGAATGATGATGTAATTATCCTTACCGTATTTGCTACTTTCCTGCCTCTCGGCATAGGCATGCACAGCATCTAAATCTGCAAATTTACGGAACATGGTGCGTTCCACCGTGTGTGCTGGATATCCATGACCGACCGCCTGGATTGATCTCTCATCTCCGGGGATATACTCGGTTCTGGTGATGATTGCTGCGTATTTCATCCGTAGTATGGGCCGTCGTCAATGATACTGCAATTTGCCCTGATATCTGGTTGATTCATATTCTGTTGCAATTGCTGGCTCATCTGATCCATTGCTGCCGAAAAATACTGAGGCGCCGGGGTATCGTAGTCGATCTTATTGATCAGCTTTTCGCCCATCCAGTAACTTGAGACCGCATCAGGATTTTGGGATTCTTTCGAAATCCACTTCTGGAATTTCTTGTGGTTGATTTTTCGCCCATCGACAACGATTTCACCCAGATGCTCCTGCGAGGCCTCTACAAGCTCCACGTTCATGGTGTGCTCATCCAAAGCATCCTCCATGGATTCGGCTTCGATGAAGTAGGTCATCTTGAATTGTGACAGCGTGGTGATTTCAAATAGTGGCATGATTTTCCCTTAGAAGTTAAGATTTTTGATTATTTTCGGATCTGTGCCATTTAGGTGCTCGGCGAGATATATCGCGTGTGCATCGTCGTGAGCTAGGAAGAGAATCTCTTCCTTTTTGCCCTTATGGGTGACGGTAGTAGAGTATGCTCGCCGAGGACGAACCTGTACAGCTTCCTCCTTGGGTTTTTCTTCAGGAAATAGAGCATCTGCCCATCGTTCAAGATCATTCATTTTGATGCCTTTCTGTGTTTGAATTGTATGGCGTTGATCTCTTCAGGTCCCATAGTTTTCCTGAGATGCACCCAAAGATTGCTGATCTGCTGACGCAGATCCAGAGTGGACACGTAACAAACCATACTCCCGAAAGTGAACCAATGTTCAACTGCCGGGAGATGCCCGTCCATGTCCACATAGCAATTCATAGGGCGACCAAACGCCGCACTATCGAGGTACTCTTTTCCTCGAGGCCCATTTCCTTTGCTATGGTTCTCATATCATCTTGGGAAATCATTCCTTCTCTCCCATCAAATACTCATTCGAGATCACCTTGAATGAAGGATCGACCTCGTTGCACTTGTAAACCAGACCTTCGCGCCGCGGCCCTTTGATGTCTCCCATCACTGAAGCGCCATCCGCCCTACGGATCATCGATTCCATGGTTTCTCCATTCAGAGACACTGCAGTACCCAGAACCGGAACGTGATCAATGCCCAGATTCGTGCAAATCTCACGTCGAGCCCGAGGGAGGACATACTTTCCCGCCTTAATGTCGTAGATATCAAAGACCATAAAGCGGTGCTCTGTGAGACCGTAGATGTTTCCTTGAACGCCAGGACCGATCAATTCGCCTTGGAGGGCAAATCCGTCGGTGTATCCACGCATTTTTTCCTCGAGGTTGTCTCGGATAGCAACCTTCCAAAACGTATTATTCGCATCTCGAACGAGGTCCATGTTGCGCGAGCAAACACCAAAATCGTCCTCCGGAGTTTCCGAGGGGATGTTAAGATAGACGGTCATCGAAGATCCTTCGAGCTTCTCCGTTTCTTCCCACGTTAGGGGCGACCCGACCCAGTATTCCAATTCCCCCTTGAGGTTTTGGATGCGCTCCTGATCCGTCTTCGGGATGAACGACGGGAAGGTTCCGCGTTGAATACCAGCAAGTTGCGGGTTGATCGGCGGTTCCCACTTTTGGATGTTCAGGATTTCCGATACATCCACATCCAGCGACTCGCGAGGAACGTCGTTTCCGATAACGAGGATGCCGGAAGATTCGGGAAGAACCGAAAGAGGCAGAAGAAGCCCTTGCGAGATCTGACCGCGCAGCTTGACTGTTCGCAGACGTTCGCCCTTGACGCCGTTGAAGACGCGTGGTTCCTTCCCCTTCGAGAGGAACGATGCAATCTCAGTCGGCACCCACGAGTCGATTTCCAGATAGATGACGGCATCGCCGGCAGAGAATCCGTTGTCAATTGCAGTCACAAGCTGCCAACCACCTACAGTAGCCTTGACGATCTTGTCGGCTCCTGGGATGGGTTCAATCTTGTCGATCGTACGAATAGTTGCTAGTTTTCTCATTCTGTTGTTCCAAAGTAATTGTTCAAGCACCACTTGATTTCCTCAAGTGGAATTTCGTCGGTTGGTCCGTATTGGTTTTCAAGCTCCAGTAAAACTTCATGAATTACTAGCGCAACCAGTTCTTGTCCTCTTGTGGCAAGTTCTGGCGCCGCGTAACCGGCTTCCAACATGAGGAGGCGAATGTTCTCATTCATCTAGAGCCTCACGAATTGCATTTTCGAGCAATTCCACCAACGTATCCAGCTGGATGAAATCGATCAATTCTCGGTAGAGGCTAATCTTGTCCATCTTGTTCTCGCTGTTTGATCTCTTTCAGGACATCATTGTATCCTGCTATATGAAGCGCCAACTCGTAGGAACCATCCTGACTGGATTTCCAGTTCGCATTGCGAACCAGGATTTGATCTCGCAATTCCTTGAGTTGCGCCAAGGTCATCTGTTTGAGCCCATTCATTTTAATTCCTCGAAATGGGATTTCATCGCATCCTTCATCTTTCATCTTTTGTTTCGAATTCCATCATTTCACCTTCACAATAATTCCGTTGACCAATTCCGCTTGAGCATACCACTTATGTGGTTGCGGGTAGTGCGGACCCTCCAGAAACACCGTCCCGTCCTTGGGACAAGGAAACGGACCTGGGCTGAAGCAACCAACCTTTTTGCCCTCAGCAACGGCGGTTTTCAGTTCTTTTTTCGACTTGAAATTGATTTCGGTGTACATATGGTGTCCTCAGATAACTTCGTATTTCCGAGCTTGCTCAAGGAGCTTAGCTTTGGTATTTGTCAGGTTTGCGGCAACGTGGGGTGCGATACCAGCTTCGCATCTTTCTTACTGATACGCCGGGTATCGACGATCTTTGTCAGAACGGGTTCCCAGCGCATGTTATAGATAGAACCACCGCCGTTATGCACAATGACATTGTGCATATTCTGTTCCATCATTTCTCGCATTGTCATTTTCTGACCTCGTAAATCTCTTTCAGATTCTTGTAGACATCCACAGCAGTCTCACCCAGAAGGGATTGTGCTGCAACAACGCGGAGGATATCGGCGATAAGAAGTTTCGAGAACTTCTGCATCTCTGGGCGAGTGAACCAAACTTGGCGTTCGCCTGTGGTACCGGCTTTGAGCACCAGAGCGTCAAAATCTTCTGTTTTCATGCTATCACCAAAACGTGACCGCTCTTCCAAACACATTTGTTCAGGATCTTTCCTTGCACAATGGATCCTTGAAGAGCAATGTCGTAAAGTGCATAGGATGTGATCTCAAACTGACCGCCGCGTGGATCTTCCACCCTGAACAGCTTGTTTCCTTTGGATCGGCTCACGACATTAACGATGGTAAATCCGTCAATCGGTACGTTCTCCCAAATTTGAGGAGCGTACTCCACCTCAATTGGAACACCATATGCCTTGCCGACGTCTTTACGCCACATACCCCAAGCATCTTGATATACCCTATTTGGGCGATTATATGCCCAATCAAATTGGGTCTTCTTTCGCTTCTCATCCATTGCGCGGTTTGGTTGGTGAGGGCTTAGGAATCCAACATGATTTTCCGAATCTACGTAGGGTTGATTGTAACCATTTGGAAACTCGCGCCGGGTCTCTTTCTTAAAGGTCACAAACAACTGGTCTGGTAATTTTTCTGCCATGATTTTAATTCAGAAATTTAATTGCATCGCGCGGTACGAGGGCAAAGTGTTTGCCTCTGCGAATCACCGTTTTACCGTGTTCGACGATGTTGCGCCGTGCCCACTCTGGGATGTCTTCACGACCGTTGTAGACCGCAACTGCGTCCCAGACTTCATGCTTGTCGTACAGCTTGTCTTCCTTGGTTGTGTAAGGTTTCCAAGGAGCGGTGTCTGTCAACGTGAAACCGTCTTTGACTGCTGTGTTCTTGCTACCGAACTTACCAAACGGAGCGAAGATTTGGATAACGGTACCGGCTTTGACTAGGAACATGATTATTTCGAGAATGTCAAATTGAAGAGTTCAGTGCCCCACTGCTCCAAAACCTTTTGGGTTTCTGCGGTCGAATCTTTGATTTTCTGCATGAGAGCGTCAGAAACAGCTGCGTCCGCAAGGAACGTTTCCGCTTCTTCCAATCGCCAAACCGCCTCGTGCAGCAAGTTGATTGTCTTCTTAATTGCTTTGATTTGTGCTGTCATATTATAACACCGTTCCGATTAAAAGTCAACTAAAAAGTAGTTCTTTGCGAACCTCTTTTTACTTAACTCTTCCTTCCACTTCCTCCCTGCTATGTGTTATTGTAACACAGAAGTGGAATAAAAGTCACGCTTTGAATTGCTCCAGGAGCCGTGTAACGTACTCATCAGAGCTATCTCCGAGGTCGTGGTCCTCGGTAAAGACAGCAACGTCCCCAAACTTTGCCAGACGTTTTCCGGCGGCATCGTTGTAGACCGCAACTGCGTCCCAGACTTGATCTTTGTCGTAGAACTTGTCTTCTTTGGTTGTGTAGGGCTTCCAGGGAGCGGTATCCGACCAACTGAAACCATCACGAACCACCGTACTCTTGCTGCCGAACTTGCCGAACGGAGCAAAGATCTGAATGACTGTGTTTGCTTTGACCAAGAACATTTTAGAGTTCCTTGTAGGGGTAACGACCAGAGCTCAACTTGAAGTTCGGGAACGTCTTGCGAATTGCGGCCACCGCTGCTGTGCGATGATCTTTGGAGGGGAAACTGAACGTTGCCGTTCCAAAGACCGATCCCATTTCAAACGTTCCACCAACCTCGGTCGCTAGTGCTTGCCAGCGATCGGTTTGATTTCCGTGGATTTGGGATTCCAGTATCAATTTGCTTTTCATATTCCGTTTCGTCATGCTTAATTATAGCACAGATTGGAATAAAAGTAACGCAAATTTAGACCCTATACGGGCCTTCCGCTTGCATGTACCAATCCGGAGCAACAGACGCAGTGTTCCGAGAGTTGTATTTCCGCACAAATTTCTCTGCTTCCGGCTTGTTGTCGAAATACTTGGTTTCATCAATCTTCGAGCCCCAACCGCGTTCGCGCTCGATGATATCAACCCGCCACAGTTCACCCATTTTAATCTCTGCCATTTCTCTTCTCCTTACAATTCATTTTAGTGGAATGCGGAATAAAAGTCACGTTCCAAATTCATCCAGGAGTCTCGTTACGTACTCATCTGAGCTATCCCCAAGATCGTGATCCTCAGTGAAGACAGCCACGTCTCCAAACTTAGCCAGACGCTTTCCGGCGGCGTCGTTATCGCAAACGGCAACTACTTTCCGGTTCAGGAATGTCAGCCAGTTCCGAAGATCTTGAGAAGGATTGTTACTGAGAGCAGCCAGGGCGCTATAGCCTAGCTCAGTCAAGCGCGCCGCATCAAAAACTCCCTCCGTCAGAAAAACCACATTAGGAGTAAGGTGAAGTGATTCCACACCCCAAACCGCAACGGTGGGTTGCGTACGGTGTGTGAAGTATTTTCCTTCTTTGGGGTTGTTCCGAGGCTTCTTCTCACCTTCGGGACGATACTGTTGATATCCAACCAGCTGACCACTGAGATTCCAAAGGTAGAAGGTAGCAACTCGCCCTTCTTCATCCAATACAGGACGATGGAGGGCGAGATCTAGATGTCGACTCTTGAGATGTTCGGTGAGCGTTTCCATGTTGTTATTATACAACGACATGGAATAAAAGTCAACTGCAATATTCCCAGAGCTTTTTGAAAATGAGATCTACGTCGTGTTTGTAGAATCCAGATGAGTTGATGCAGTTGAATTCGATCACTTTCATCTCATCATCTACAAGAGCTAAGTCCATGACGCAACATGGAGATGGGAGCCAAATATCAGCAAATTGCTGTGCTTCTCGAACCAACATAGGATCTTTTTCGTGCGATTGGCGCATCTGCCCGTGCGCTCGATACATGGACCCATCAACAATCTTTCCATCCACTATAAACCATCGCCACTCCGCCTGAATTTTCTTTGGTGCTGCCAGAATGATCATAAGATCTTCATCGATCTTATATGTACCAGACATATCTGCAGACATCGCATCTTTAAACCACGCTAAGATTTCTCGAGTCTTCATCACTTGACCCGAGAAATGTTTTAGATCCTGAGATGGTCTAATAAACCACTCCAATTCTTGGTTGGAAGACAAGGATAGATACCTAATAACATCTGCAGCAGAGAGACACAATTCATCGTTCAGCATATCATAACGATGAAGCATTGCCTTAGAGTAATCCTGATCAGGATCAAAAAACAATCCCTTCCAACCCAAATCCAACGCTAATGTGGTCAGAAGTGTGGATCCGTATGGGATAAAATCCACCCCCTCCAATGGAACATTTGACGTAATTTCCCTTGAAAATGGCACAAGCCCAATGAACTCGTGTGGAAAGTTTTGCACCGCATGTTGAACCTTTCTAAGGCTCTCTTCATGCATGAGATTGTGTTGGATGAGAAATTTCATTTTACTGGGTTTATATGACTCACAGGAACAGTAAAGAGTGGACAGTCGCCACTCTCATCTAGAGTCACAGAGATATGCTCCTCTCCGGTGTAGATTGTATCATCTCGAGCCAGACCGTAGTCGTGCACTTGACAATCATACACCACAGTTCCAGCTGGGTGCTCAAATCGAGAATGGGTTAAGATGTATTTCATGTGGTTTTCCTAAGTGTTTTCGATCTTTAAGGTAGGTCGGATCAAGCCCGCAGTTTAATCCCAGAGGTTGGTGTAGTATTTGCCAAATAGACGGAATGCGTTGTCTTTACGCTCGCGATGAATTTTAGAGTTCACATCGTCGTACTTTCCGTCTTTCTTGAATCGGAGTGGGGCTAATGTTTGCCCCTCATCTTCAGGATATTCCTCCATATCCAATTCCGGTTTCTCAAGACAGAACTTCTCCTCTTCGTTTGGATCAAGATGCTGCTCAAACGCCCAGATCATCTCGTCCATAACCCAATCCCAACGCAGGAAGAAGTTATCGTCAGTATCCCACTCATTCTCTTTCTTCGGAGCAGAGGTGGACCTGAGATACTCCGGCACATCTTCGTCTGCAACGCAAGGAGATCCGTGTTTATCCTTCTTAAGCTGCTTGAGCATGGGGAGAATGATATGCGCCAGAGTGGTATCCATGTTCCAGGTGTCATAGCGATGAAGCTTGACTCGAACCTTCTGTTTCCTTTGCTTGTGTACCCACTCGCAGAATGAACTCACCCAGGTGTCAGCTAGCCATTTTTGGGACACATCCTTCAAACGATAATCCCAGCGTTGGGATACTCCAGCATCTGGATAGCGTTCATGCCAAAAGAAAACCATATCAACCAACTGATATGGCCCAACCCAGTTTTTATATGGTCCGATGTAGACTTTCATTTTGTATCCTTAGATTTACTAATAAATGCATCAACTAGAAATTCTTTTGTATATCCGGCCATTATTCCGTCCTAGTCATAATACCTTTATCCAATAGTTCTTGCAACTGAGTTGGATATTTTTCTGTGAAACCGTCTATAGTGCCCTCGTAGTTGGGAAGGCCCTCGCCTTCCCAAAACTTCACCATATCTTGGTAAAACTCGGCGTAAGAATTATCATTAAAAGTATAGTGAAATGTAATCATATTAGTTTCTTGAATAAGACTATAAAAGTCAACTAAAAAGTAGTTCTTTGCGAACCTCTTTTTACTTAACTCTTCCTTCCACTTCCTCCCTGCTATGTGTTATTGTAACACAGCCCGGATTAAAAGTAAAACGCCACAAACAACG
>Ga0116141_10002482_pt1 | contig 15778 bp, 11 predicted proteins | sample AD_UKC097_MetaG_FD_89744 | JGI IMG/M metagenome (GOLD analysis project Ga0116141, IMG submission 89744) | Active sludge microbial communities of municipal wastewater-treating anaerobic digesters from USA - AD_UKC097_MetaG | ecosystem: Engineered > Bioreactor > Anaerobic > Digestate | place: USA...
ATGCCACGGGCAGACTTTCATGCAACCCCGCGATCGGAGGAACAGCAAAAGGCCACCTTGTGAGGGAAATAGATGCCCTCGGTGGTGTGATGGGTGAAATAGCTGACCGTTCCGGTATTCAGTTCAGGATGCTTAATAAAAGCAAGGGCCCGGCTGTATGGTCGCCGAGAAGTCAGAATGACAGAACCATTTATAGCAGCATCGCTCTGGAAGTGGTTGAAAGAACCGGAAATCTTGAGATAATTGCCGAATCGATAGTGGAAATACTTATCGATAACGGAGTGATCACGGGCGTAAAAACAGCCCATGGAGAAGAAATCGACGCCAAAGCGGTGATACTCTCTTCCGGTACTTTTCTTAACGGACTCATGCACACGGGACTCACTTCAACACCTGGTGGAAGATTCGGCGAACAGCCTGCAACCGGAATTACCGAATCCCTGATCAATGCAGGTTTTGAAACGGGCAGACTTAAAACAGGCACACCACCGAGGCTTCACAAAGATTCCATTAACTGGGAAGTGCTGGAAGTTCAGCCGGGTGACGATAAGCCGCAACCCTTCTCCCATAGAACAGATAAAAGTCTCTTTCCCTTCCTGCCACAGATTTCGTGTCACATGACTTATACAGATGACACGGTACACAAGATTCTCGAGAAAGGGTTTTCCCGCTCTCCAATGTTCACCGGACTGATACAAGGGACGGGGCCGAGATATTGTCCATCAATAGAGGATAAGATCGTTAGATTTTCAGATAAGCCGAGACATCAGTTGTTCTTGGAACCTGAAGGTCTCGATACAGAGCTTATCTATGTAAATGGTTTTTCAACCTCTCTTCCGGCTGAAATACAATTGGAAGCGCTGAAAAAGATCCGGGGACTCGAGGAAGTGGTGATGGTTCGTCCCGGTTACGCGGTTGAATACGATTTCTTCCCTCCGCATCAGATCGATCTCACCATGGAAACGAAGCTTGTCGAGGGCCTCTATTTCGCGGGACAAATAAACGGTACATCCGGCTATGAGGAAGCAGCCGCGCAGGGTTTAATGGCGGGAATAAATGCAGCACTCAAAATTAAGAAGGAACCGGAACTCGTTATAAAGAGAAGCGAAGGTTATATAGGCGTGCTTATCGATGATCTGGTAGGTAAATCAACTTCGGAACCTTACCGCATGTTTACCTCGAGGGCTGAACACAGGTTACTGTTAAGGCCCGACAATGCCGACAGCAGGCTCTCCCGTTATGGCCACCGGATTGGTCTGATAGACAATCAAGAACTCAACAGGGTGGAAGAAAAGGAGAGAAAAGTTTTCGCGGGTCTCAACCTCGTAAAGAAAGTAAAGTTAACACCGGAGAGGGTGAATCCTTTTCTGACAAGTCTCAGCTCTTCTGAAATTAAATTCACCGAGACACTGGAGAAGATCATCAAACGACCGGAGATTGACACCTTCAACCTTGGTCAGTTTATAACAGCAGAAGATTCCCCGGACCTCAAGGAAATACTTTCTGATGAAGAAGCTGCATTTCAGATAGAGATGGAGATAAAGTATGAAGGATACATCCAACGCCAATATGACACAGTGGCACGACTCGAGAAATATGAAGAGCTCGCCATCCCGCAGCACCTCAATTATTCGGATATCTCGTCGATATCCGCCGAGGGAAGGGAGAAACTCTCCAAAGTAAAACCGCGAAATATAGGGCAGGCAAGCCGTATTTCAGGGGTTACTCCCTCAGATATTTCTATCTTAATGGTATATTTGAATAAATGAAATTTTGATTTTTTGAGGAGTGCTGTTGATATCTGATGATACTTATTTAAGACAACTCACCCATTTCTTTTGGGAGAACGATCAGAATCCGGATGAAGGGACTTTAAGCAGACTTGCTCTTTACTCCAGGCTACTGGCAGAGAAGAATGAGGTCTTAAATCTTGTATCAAGAAAAGATATCGAAAACATCGTAGAGAATCATGTTTTTATCTCGGCTTTCATAACAAAGTTTCTCCCTGAACGCGCCTCTGCTTTTCTGGATATCGGAACAGGTGGGGGCCTTCCCGGAATTCCCTTTGCCATAATCAGACCCGACCTTCAAGGTGTTGTTGTCGATTCGATCGCCAAGAAAACGAAAGCGGTAAACGAGTTCGTTGAACGGTTGATGCTACGAAATGTTGCTGTGGAAAACAGCCGTGTGGAAGCAGTCGACTTCGTTAAGAAATATTCCGGAAAATTCGATATAATCATCAGCCGCGCAACAGTTGATCTTCTCACACTCGTCAGATATTCGATTCCTCTGATCAAAGATAAAGCAGCAATGTTACTTCTCAAAGGCGGAGACATAGCCGGGGAGTTCGATGCCGCCAGAGAAAAATACGGCTACATGATCAAGCGGTCAACAACCTACGAACTGCGCTATAAACCCACCAACACTAAAAACGAAAAAGGTAAAAAACTTGTTTACCTGGAGCTTTACAAATGATCCTCAGCGGAACCGACCAATCACTTTTCAATGAAATCGCCAAACTTCCCACAGAGCAGAGAAACCCAAGATCGATGGAGATCGATGCCGCACCGGTTACAGAGATTTTAAGGATAATCAACGAAGAAGATAAAAGAGTGCCTGTAGCAGTGGAGCAGGAAATACCATATATCGCGCTGGCCGTGGAAGCGATAGTAAAAGCCATCAAGAGTGGGGGAAGGCTGCTATACTTCGGTGCCGGTACATCCGGCAGGCTTGGCGTGGTTGACGCGTCAGAGTGTCCCCCGACATTCGGGACTCCTTTCGGCATGATAGAAGGGTATATTGCCGGTGGAAAAGAGGCTATGTTCCGCGCTCAGGAGGGGGCCGAAGATCATGAGTCAAACGGCGCTGCCGATGTAATGGCGGCCGGAGTAACAGACAAGGATGTGGTGTGCGGAATAGCCGCCAGCAGAAGAACACCTTATGTGGTGGGCGCGGTGAAGAAGGCGAAAGAGATTGGAGCCACCACGGTTTATGTAACAGCAACCCCGCGAGAGGGTTTTAACATTGATGAAGTTGATATACCGATCTGCCCGTATGTTGGTCCTGAAGTGGTGATGGGTTCAACTAGAATGAAGAGCGGCACGGCTCAGAAACTCGTACTGAATATGCTTACTACCGCATCAATGATCCGGATGGGAAAAGTGTACGAGAACATGATGATCGACCTTCAGATGACCAACAAAAAACTGGTAGAACGGGCTAAAAGAGTTGTAATGACCATTACGGGTCTAACCTATGATGAAGCCACAAAATACCTCGATGAGGCTGGTGGACATGTGAAGACCGCTCTTGTTATGATCAAGGCCGGAGTAACGGCTGATGAAGCGAAAAGACGGCTGGATCTTACAGAAGGCTTTGTGAGAAAAGCCATAGAGTTTGTTGAATAAATCAAATAAATTAACCGCTTTTATATTACTCTTTTTATTATTTACCCCCCTTTTTCCCCAGGATTCAGATCCGGAAAAATTCGGCAGGTACGGGGAGAGTATTTTAAAATCGGTTACCCGGTTCGACGGGCAGGATATTCTTAACTACGGAATTGTAGCCGGATCAACCGCCCTTGCCTACACGCTTGACGAAAGAGTGAACAACTTCTTCAAGCATGAAATGCCCCCCTTGCCGGAACCGGTAACCCTCTTCAACAAATACTCTGTCATCGGTGTGTTCTCTCTCGCCGGAGGGCTCTACCTTCACGGTCAAATTTATAAAAACGACAGGAACAGGGATCTGGGTGTTAAACTTGGCTCGGCATTGATCTACTCGACCACGGTGACCACCATCCTGAAAATGTTAACCGGCCGGCAGCGACCCACCATCACCGAAAACAATTCTAACTTCGATTTTTTTCAGACATCATGGGACAACACCTCATTTCCCTCAGGACACGCCACAGCGGGTTTTGCTTTCGCGTCGGTTATGGCACTATCGACTGATAACGACATTGAGAAGGCAGCCTATTGGACGATTGCCGGCGTAATGGCACTTGAGCGTATCTATAACAGCCACCATTGGCTTTCTGATGTTGTACTCGGGAGTGCCATAGGTTACTTTACGGGAACTCTTATCGGTACCTCCAAAGAAGGAACAGGAACCATCTCCGTGCCCATGATAAACCTTACATACAGATTCTAAAATGGAACAAGCCGAACTTATCTCTTCATTTGGAAATTATAGTGAAATTAAAAACCTCATTAGAAAGGTCAGCAGTGAGCGGGCGATCACTCACAGGGTGGTTTCACTACCGGGCAGTTCGCGGACGATCACATCACTTCAGTTAAAAGCAAAGTTCGACAAAGTCGTGATCCTCGTTCCTACGGTAAAAGAGGTTCTGGAGACCGCCACTGAGTTAAGGCTTATGGGGACAAAAACCCCAGTGATCCAGGTTTCCGAATTCAACTCCAAAAAAACTCAGGAAACACTGAACGAACTCTCATCCCTCCCCGGATACTTCCTCGTTTCCACTTACGAAATTCTCCTCGTAAAACTCCCCTCAAAGAACGACTTTTCAGAGAGTCTTTACAGGATCACATCGGGCGATTCGATCTCATACGACCGCCTGGTGGCCTTGTTGGGCAGTTATAACTACAAAAAAGAGAAGTATGTCGAGGAGAGTGGTTATTTCGCCCAAAGAGGCGCTATCATCGACTTCTGGTCGCACAGCGAGTCGCTACCCGTCCGTGTCGAGTTCGATGGCGATTTCATCGAATCGCTCCGATTCTTCGATCCCGACAATCAGCGATCGGTACAGATTACCGAAACCGCCACCATTTCACCTGAGCTCGAAGAATTCGCCACCAACGACGAGAACATCTTCGAAGATGACATATTCGACTACATCAGTGATGCAATGATCCTCTGTGAGGAGTATTACCTCCGTGAGGCAACATTCAACGAAGTGAAGATAACCGAACCCGGGGATGAGGTTAAAGAAAACGGTCCCGAACCGGTTTACGACGAGGATGCTTTTCTTGACGAGTTTCCGGAGGAATCGGAAGAAAAGAAGTCTGAGGCAGGTACACAGAAGATCGATTTCACGGAGATCACCGGAAAAAGCAATAACACATGGCTTCTCGAAACGGGTATTCAGATCGACGGTTCGATCCCACTCGAGATAGCCGCGGCTCCATCGATCAATTCGAATTATGAGATACTTTTCAACACCATTCTTCGCTTTTCAGAGAGTGGTTACAGGATAATAATTGCTGTTGAAAACGAGATACAGCACGACCGTTTAAAGGATCTTCTCCGGAATCAGAAAGATGACTTTAGTCTGATGTGCGAGGATGGCACTATATCATTTACCATTCTGCCTCTTAAAGAAGGTTTCTTCCTAAAGAAGGAAAAGTTGCTGATCCTCTCCGATTATCAGATATTTGGTAAACCTTTCAGAACTAAAGTTATCAGCTATAAGCGACCGGCAAAATCGAGGAGAAACGAACTCCTTTCGATTAAGCCCGGCGACTTTGTGGTGCATGAAGAGTATGGCATCGGCCGTTTTGCCGGATTGCACTCCGTTAAGATAGGAGATATTGAACAGGAGGCGGTTAAATTGATCTTTGGAGAGGGTGGCGCGGTTTTTGTAAACCTCAATTATCTCCACCTGATCAAAAAATACTCCTCAAAAGAAGGTGTCGAGCCAAGGGTATCGGTGCTTGGTACCAACACTTGGGAGAACACGAAGAACAAGGCGAAGAGGAAGATCAGGGAGATCGCCCGCGATCTGATCGAACTTTACGCGCAGAGAAAATCAACAAAAGGGTTCTCTTTCTCAAACGACAGTCAGTGGCAAAAAGAGCTTGAAGCGTCGTTCATATATGAGGACACTCCAGATCAGTTTAAGGTGACAGAAGAGATCAAGCAGGATATGCAGGATCTATCACCGATGGATCGCCTGGTTTGTGGTGATGTGGGTTTCGGAAAAACCGAGATCGCGGTCAGGGCAGCGTTCAAGGCCGTACAAGATGGTAAGCAAGTAAGTGTACTGGTGCCGACCACCATCCTCGCCGAACAGCACTACAACACATTCCGCGACCGTCTTTCACAGTTCCCTGTGAGAGTCGAGGTTATGTCAAGATTTCAGGCAAAGGCCAAGCAGACGGAGATAGTTGAAAAACTTAAAGATGGTGAAGTTGATATTGTGATCGGAACCCATCGCCTTATTTCGAAGGATATAGGGTTTAAGGATCTCGGCTTGCTCATCATTGATGAAGAGCACCGGTTTGGCGTGAAGGCTAAAGAGAAACTCAGGTCGATGCGTGTGAATGTGGATACACTCACGCTGACAGCGACACCAATTCCAAGAACCCTTAACTTCTCACTCCACGGAGCGCGTGATCTCTCGATCATGGCCACACCTCCGGCTAACAGACAGCCGGTTTACACGAAAGTTGACCTGTTCGATATCAAGAAGATCAGGGAATGGCTGCTGGCCGAGTTCGCGCGGAACGGTCAGGTTTACATAGTACACGACAGAATAATGTCGATAAATAAGCTTGGCGACTATATCAAGAAATTTGTACCCGAGGCTGTTATCGGAGTGGCTCACGGTAGAATGACCCCCGACCAACTCGAAGATGTGATCCATGGTTTCCTCCAGAAGAAGTTTAATGTACTCCTCTCGACCAAGATCATCGAATCGGGGATCGATATACCTAATGTTAACACAATAATTGTTAACAGGGCTGACAGGTTCGGTCTTGCAGAGCTTCACCAGCTCAGGGGTCGTGTAGGAAGGTCTGACAGGCAGGCTTACGCTTACTTCCTCGTTCCATCGTTGAGCGCGCTGAAGAAACAGACACTTAAGCGACTTAAAGCAATAGAGGAATTTAATGAGCTTGGATCAGGTTTCAACCTCGCGATGCGTGATCTTGAGATAAGAGGCGCGGGTAACCTGCTCGGTACTGAGCAGAGCGGCTTCATCACCGATGTCGGCTTCGATCTTTATATGAAACTGGTTAACGAAGCAGTCGAGGAATTGAAGCATAAAGAGTTCAAGGAAGTGTTCAAGAATCTCGGCAAGACCACTCAGCGGACCGACCCCAAGATCGACACCTACTATGAGATCGGTATTCCCGAGCAGTTCATGCCTGACCAGACTGACAGGCTGAATTTCTACACCTCACTAATTACAGCCGGTACCCTCAAAGAGATCGACGATATCAGGGAAGAGTTAAGCGACCGGTTCGGGCTTCTTCCTGTAACAGCCAAGAGGCTCATTGAAACCGCCCGGGTCAGGTTCTTCGCGTCGTATGCCATGTTCGACAGAGTGATTATCCAGAAACAGAAGATAATCCTCGTTCTTCCCAATAAAGAGAGGGAAGAGTTCTACGAGAACAACTTCAAGGTTCTACTGCACCTCGTAATGACCAAACTTAAAGATTCGGTCAGATTCGACCAACAGAGGGATTCCATGAAACTGGTGATTGAAAGATCGTTCGAGTCACCGGAGAAGGTAACCGCATACCTGATTGAACTATTCAGGCAGATAATGGATCTTTATGGGGTGAAGGATATGGAAGCGGGTTCCGGGGACCCCGCTTAATCTTCCTTTTTCTTCCGGTCGGTCTTGAAAGAGAAGGTTGCCACGGCACCTGTGAACGCGCCGTATAGTGTGGTTAGCAGGGCATTGCTTTGTATGGGGCAGCCGTTATTACAACCGATGAAATAATAATAAGCATATCCGGCCACTCCGCCTAACAGAACTCCTGCCGCTGTAAATATCAGATTTCTTTTCGTAAACATCTTTTCTCTTTTTAGATTGGATTCAAAAACCGGTATCAGGTTTCAAAAATAACAGGCTTTAAACCAAAAAAGTTTATATTTGATTATCACTAATTTAAAAAGGAGCCGTTAAATGAAAGAATTCTTTTCTGAGTTCAAAGCCTTTGCCATGCGGGGTAATGTTATCGACCTGGCAGTGGGCGTGATCATAGGAGGTGCATTCGGAAAGATCGTATCCTCTTTTATTAACGATGTGGTTATGCCACCCATCGGATTGCTTCTTGGTGGGGTTGACTTCAAAGATCTGAAGATACTACTTAAAGCGGGATCCACCGATGGAGATAAGGTTATCGATCCAGTCTTCCTGAGTTATGGCGGTTTCATCAACACAGTTGTAGAATTTACCATCATCGCTTTTGTTATTTTCCTGGCAGTTAAAGGAATGAACAGACTGACCAAGAAATCTGAAGACGAGAAAGCCGCTGTTAAAAAGACCCCTGAAGATATTGTACTCTTAACCGAAATAAGAGACCTGCTTAAAAAATAGCAAAAAAGGGTGGCTGATGAGGCCACCCTTTTTTAGTTTTAAAGGATATACTTGCTTAAGTCCCTGTCGGTTACAATCTTTTCAAGTTTATCGAGAACCATCTTACCGGTTATCTCTATCACAGAGTCGGGCATGACATCCGGAACATTAAAAAGGATTTCATCGAGAAGTGTTGTGAGAATGGTGTGGAGTCTTCTTGCTCCGATGTTCTCCACCTGCTCGTTAGCCTTTTGGGCGATCCGGGCTGTCTCTCTGATACCGTCTTCCTTAAACTCGACCTGAACACCCTCCACTTCAAGAAGCGCGGCGTATTGTTTAAGGAGCGCGTTCTGAGGTAGTGTAAGTATCTTGATAAAATCATCCTCTGTCAGGCTCTTAAGTTCAACCCTGATCGGGAACCGTCCCTGGAGTTCAGGGATAAGGTCGGAGGGTTTTGAAACATGAAAAGCTCCTGATGCGATGAACAGGATATGGTCGGTTTTCACGACACCATACTTGGTATTTACATTAGAACCTTCAACAATCGGAAGGAGATCACGCTGAACACCTTCCCGTGAAACATCCGGGCCATGTCCCTTACCTCCACCCGCGATCTTGTCGATCTCATCAATAAATACTATTCCGGTGTTCTCTGCGCGGACTATGGCTTCTTTATGAACCGAATCGAGGTCGATCAGTTTTTGAGCCTCTTCTTCGGTCATTATTTCACGGGCTTCTTTTATCGTGGTTTTTCTTTTCTTCTTCTTTTTCGGCATTACGGAAGACATGATCTCCTGAATATTCAAACCGATATCATCGCCACCGAAGGGTCCGAGAACCTGCATTCCCATCGCGGCCTGATGAACATCATACTCGATCATTTTATCGTCGAGTTCGCCGTTTCTCAATTTTTCCCGCATCCATTCACGGGTTTTCTGGTTCTGGTATGCTTCACTCCCCTGCTCTTCCTCCGGTTCGCCCGAGAATGACTTTCTGACAGGGGGAATGAGGATATCGAGTATTCTCTCCTCGGCCATCGCGATGGCTTTTGTTTTTACTTCTGCAGTTTTTTCCGACTTCACCAGATTAACGGAGAACTCTACCAGGTCACGAATTATCGATTCAACATCGCGGCCCACATACCCCACCTCAGTGAACTTGGATGCTTCCACTTTAACGAAGGGTGCGTCTACCAGCTTGGCCAGACGGCGGGCTATCTCTGTTTTACCAACTCCGGTTGGTCCGATCAGTATGATGTTGTTCGGCATTATCTCATCTCTGAGGGTTCCTTCTATCTGCTGCCTGCGCCATCTGTTTCTAAGAGCAATTGCGACAGCTCTTTTGGCATCATCCTGGCCGATGATATACTTGTTAAGTTCCGCGACTATTTTGGAAGGGGTAAGCGCGTTATTGTTCGAGGGGTTCAATTATTTTCCTCCCGGTTTTCGATCGTTTCAACCACAATATTGTTGTTCGTGTAAATACATATCTCGGCGGCGGCTCCAAGGCTTTCGCGCGCAATCTCGGCGGCGGAAAGGTTACTGAACCTTGTTAGCATCTTGGCTGCCGCGAGGGCATAATTGCCCCCGGAGCCGATGGCCACTATCTTGTCCTGCGGTTCGATCACATCACCGTTACCGGAGATTATTAACGCAGTATCGGGGGAAACCACCGCGAGAAGCGCTTCAAGCTTCCTGAGGTAGCGGTCAGTTCTCCACTCCTTGGCCAGTTCAACCGCCGCGCGGTTAACATTGCCACGGTACTGCTCGAGTTTATCTTCAAATCGTTCCATCAGTGTGAAGGCATCCGCCGAAGCCCCTGCAAAACCGCAGAGCACTTTCCCCCCCGAGATCTTTCTGATCTTCATGGCATTATGTTTCATAATTGTGTTGCCGAGCGTTACCTGGCCGTCGCCACCGATGGCCGCCTGACCATTGTGTATAATTCCCAATATTGTTGTCGAGCGGATTTTACCGTCCATTTTGTCTCTATTCTTGTTTTTGAATTTAAAATTAAAGTCCGACTAAAGTTATACAATAACCATGATTTAAGGTGTGCGCTAAATTCTCCCTTGGATCAATAGAAATATCCTATGGAGAAATAGAATTGAACGGGGCCCCATGAAACCAGATTCTCTCCACCGGTAAGAGAGCTTACGAATTTAAAGCTCCTTCCGAGCGAAAAATCTGCAGGGCCGATCGGAGTATCGAACGAGATACCGAAAGCCACTCCATGTTGCAATCCTTTAATCTTGATCTTTTCTTCCTGTTCCCAGATGGAACCGATGTTGTAACCCGCGGTGAGATAGGTATCGAAGAAAACCTTGAACGGGAGTTGGTACCTGTAGTCGAGTCCCAGTTTCAGCAGCTGCCTTCCCCTGAACTCATCCTGACGCATTCCGTAGAAAGATCTGAGCCCTCCTAATGAGAATTGCTGTGAGAGGGGTAGTGTCTGGTCGGCGAAACCTATCTCGCCCGAGGCAATTATTGTGCCGGTGGCTGAGAGCGGAGCGTAGCCCTCAAATCTTGCTCCGAAACTGGTATAGCCGGTATTGGCACTCAAAAAACTTAGACCGGTTTCATAGAATCCATTAAAAAGTATACCTTCAGAAGGGTATGGATATTTATCCTTGGTATCGATGGTTGTTGATATATTGATATTGAATATCGGGGCTTCGTAAACTATGTCGCTGCTTGAGGTTATGTCAAGAATTCTGTTCAGTTCATATTTGGCTTTCGCGATCAGGTTACCAAACCTGCCCACCTGGGTGCCCAGCCAGAAAGATGCCCCTACGAGCACCTGTCTGTACTCACCGAACTGAGAGCGGGTGTAAAATGATTTAGAGCCTGAAGGATCATCCCTGTACCTGAAAATGTCCCGCTGGTTATAATGTAGCCCGATTTTGTATGTAAGATAAGTGTCAAATATCCTGTTCGACCTGGATTCAATTTCAGCAGAGAGTTTTCTGGGGCTTATGAACGCGATTAGTCCAAGTTCACCGCCGGTGGAGAAGATATTTGCGTCCCTGATATCAAGATTTACCTGAGGTGCATTCTCGTTATCAACTTTGAAGCCGAATCTGGCGATCTGCGAAGGTTTTTCGTTAACCTCGAGTTGAAGTACATTCATCCCGTTCCGCCTTATCACATTCACCGTAAAATTCTCAAAAAGATCGGTTGAATAAAGATTCTCCAGACCACTTCTGAGCTCATTAAGATCAAGAATATCTCCCGCGTCCAGAGGGATCTCCCTGAGAATTACGGTGGTATTTGTGCTGACATGACCCATTATCTCTATTTCGCCGATCCTTCCGCCGTCGAACTCCAACACCAATTCTCCACTCTCCCTGTTAAAAGCAGCGCTGTTAAGGGCAAACAAAGCGTTGCCATCAACCCTCATCTGCTTTATAATACTCTTAATGAATGAGATGGTTGTAAAGGGGGAAAATGGTTTTCCGGTGATCATTTCTACCGGCGCGCCTTGGGGGATTGAGTCGGCTCCGTCGATCTTGATCCTGACTCCCCAAACAACCGGATAGTTTACCGGTTCGACCTTTAAGACTTTTCGTCCGTCTTTTTCGCTGAAGATATAAGCTCTTATCTCTTCAAAGCCTGAAGCCTTTTCCAGATAGATCAACTCCCGGTAGATATCGGAGAGTTTTACCCCGCCCCCATTGATGGTCTTCGAAATAATATTACCGGCATATTTGCACTGCGGATGCGGGGTAAGACCGAATATCGGGCTGTCATCCCCGGTAAAAGAGGATGTTATAGCAGAGTCGATCTTGCTTTTAAGAATTAGAGCCGCATCTTTTCCGGCCACATATCCCTGGTGGATAAGTGAATCAAACCCTGAGAAATCCCCCGAGTTCTTGTTCCCTATATCGGGCTGAACAAGAACATCCGCCAGCTTCAATTCCCTTTCGTTCAATTTCTTCATCGGAATACTTACGAACTGATCCGCAAGTATCCAGGGGTATTTGAGTGCTTCTTTCGGGCTGAGCGGGCTTGTTGAATTAACCGCGAGAACAAGACCATCGGAATACGACTTCGCTATCGATACGGGGATGTTTGCCACCAGTCCACCATCCGCGAGAAGAACCGAGTCATACTCAACAGGTGAGAGGAAAAACGAAACGCTGGAACTTGCACGGATGGCACGGGAAAGCGACCCTTCACCGATAACATAGGGTTCGCCGGAAGCAAGGTCGGTACAAACAGCACGAAAACGGTACTCAAGGTCGTCGAAGTCGGTTCTTAAACCGATCGGTGACTGAAAGGTGAGGAGGTTGAGTTGGTTTAAAAGTTTCTGACCGTCGTTTATCGAGTTGGGGATTATCGGTGTAAGACCGTCGAGGCGGAGTGAAAGAACCGCCCTGTCTTCTGTTATCTTTTGATCGACAAAGAGGTTGTTCCTGTTCTCCCGGTTGTTTATCGTTATTATCGAATTCCAGTCGATGATGTCCGCCAGCGAGTCCAGCTCATCAGTTGAATATCCAAGGCTGTAAAGCCCCCCCACAATGCTCCCGACACTTGTGGCTACAATGGTATTTGGGTGGATTCCATTTTCTTCAAGAGCTTTAAGAACCCCGATCTGCGATATCCCCCGGGCGCCGCCACCACTAAGGGCATAAGTAATCGATGGATATAGAACAGGTTCCTTATACTCGATCCCGTAAGGGTGTTTTACAGTACGGTGATCCAGTCGAAGAAACAAGGTGTCGCTGTACTGCGCAAACAGCGACACCTGAATAAGCATTAAGAATACAAGCGTTTTTACCGGTCTTACCGGTACGGTTAAAAAAGTCATACGAAAACATCTTCTTCCGGAGAAGCTATTATTTTCTTTTCTTGTTATGCTGCTGCATCTGGGAGCTTTTCTCCGCCGCTTCGGTGAGTCGGGACATAAAGCCCTTCTTCCTTTTATCGGCAGGAACCGGCACCAATTCAACCTGCTTTCCGTAGTTATTCACATAGTACTGCTGGGCGATCGAGAAGAGGTTAAACATGAAATAGTAAAGGTTCAACCCGGATGGGAATGTCATGAACAGAATTGTCAGAAAAACGGGCATTATATAAACCAGCGCTTTCTGCGATGGATCGGTTGTCGTCATTTTCTGCTGAAGGAATGTGGTAACACCCATCAGAAGGGCGAGTCCGGAGACTTCATGCACTCCAAAAAGCGGAATGGTGAACGGCAACGCAAAAAGTACATCAGGGCGCGAAAGGTCGGTTATCCACCAGATAAAACCTTCACCTCTAAGCTGGATCGCCGTCTGGAATGTTCCGAACAGGGCGATAAACACAGGCATCTGAAGGATCATGGGAAGGCATCCACCGGCGGGGTTGATCCCGTAGGTGGAGTAAAGCGCCATTGTTTCCTTCTGCTGCTTCTGGGGATCATCTTTAAATTTCTCTTTTAACTCCTTGATCTTAGGCTGAAGCAACTGCATCTTCTTCATCGATGCGTAGGTGTTCTTCGTTAAAGGATGAAGTATCACCTTAATTATCAACGAGAAGATGATTATCACTATACCATAGTTTGGTATGAATGAATAAAGGAATATGAACAACGGAAGAAGAAAGAACTCCGCGATTGGTCGTACGAGAAACCTGATACCGAAGAAACTCCCGAAATCAACTATTTCGGAGAGATTACCACCGTAATCTTTTAATATTTTATAGTCGGCCGGCCCAACATAGAACATAAAGTTGTTAACAACTTCCTTCTCACCGGTGTATTTATATCTCACCGAAGCGTCATATACCTTCCAAACTGCATCCGCGTTGGCTTGATAATTTGTCGCGGAAAGTTCATATCCCTCGGTAAGCTGCGGATTCGCCGGGATAAGCGCGGTGGTAAAGTATTTATTCTTTACTGAAATCCAGTTAACCTGACCTGTCTGTTCCTCTTTTCCACTCTCCGAGTTAAAAATAACATGCTCATCACCAAACATCACTGAGGCGTTTGAGTAGTTGGCTTCATCTTTAATGTATTGTTCTACATGATTGAGGCCTTTTCTCCAAGCTATCTGATACTGGTTTCTGGCGATAACATCGTTGAGGTTGCTCATTTTCACGCTTAAACCGAGTTCGTATTTGTCGCCGTGTATTACATATTTGAAAGCAATCGCGGCACCGCTCGAGTCGGGTGTGGTCATAAACTCAACAACCAGTGAATCTTTCCCTTTAAGTGTATATGAGGGTTTATCAGCGGTTGTATTAAAAATGATATCAGAGGTTGAAACTTTTCTTCCCGGTTGGTCAACAAACTCCAGAGTAAGACCGCTTCCCCTGGCAGTATCAAGAAGCTGGACAAATCGTTGCGTTTTTGGTGCCGATGCCGGTATGGTGTCGTGAAACCAGTTATTGTAATCTTTCAGGTAAATCTTCCTGAGAGTACCACCTTTAGTGGAAAACTCCATGATTACCAGGTCGTTCTCCACAGTAAACCTTTTTTCACTGAGAGAGTCGGGCGTGAATGGGTTTTTGGCTGAAACAGCCGCAGTTTTGGTTGTGGTATCTCCCTTTTCAACCGCGGTTTTAGCAGCGTCTTTCGGTTTGGAACCCTGTTTTGCTATCGAGTCAAGGACGAGCAGAGAGTCCTTCCCGGTCTTTGTTCCGGGGGGAGGAGTCTGAGGGGTTGACCAATATAACCATACCATTAAAATCAAGCCAATCAATATGAAGCCGATTGTTGCTTGTCTGTCCATTAAATTTCCTGATAATTATTGTTCACTGAAAAGTAAAGAGTGTCGGGTGGGGGTAAAAATAATAAGTCTGCTACTGGGTTAAAGATCACCCGATTGAGCCTCGTTGATTCCGGAAAAGATCTTGTTAAGGATATCGATAACACTGTCTGAAAAATAAGAGAGCCTGTACTTTCTGTCTTTATCGAGAAAAGAGTAAGGAGAGAGCAATATATAAAGACCCAGGTTATCTTTCAATTCCGGCTTGTTTAACCTGAATGATTCCCTTAAGAGCCTTTTTATTCTGTTTCTAAAGCAGGCGTTGCCGGCCTTTTTAGAAACCGCCACACCTAATTTGATGAAGGGGCCCGTCACGGGAATTTCAACTTTATATACTGCCCTTACTCTCTTGTCGGAAGATATTATCTTCTTGCCCGAGTTGTAAATTTTTTCAAAGGAAGTACTTCCTTTTATTCTTTCTCTTTTATTAAGAGAAAGTTTTCTCAAAATCTTGACTCGTCGCTAACAGTAAGTTTATGTCTTCCTTTTTTGCGGCGTGCGGCGAGCACTTTTCTACCGCCTACACTGCTCATTCTTTCTCTGAAGCCGTGTTTGTTTCTTCTTTTTCTGTTGCTTGGCTGGAAAGTTCTTTTCATTCCAAAAACTCCTTTTCATTAAAGACTGCAAATTTACGACTTTTTGGAAAATTAAACAACTTTTTTATTTTTCCGCACATGTCACATTTTTAGTAAAATTAACTTGCTTGATATTAGCGCTACCCCATATTTTTCAATTGAAAATATTTGGGTGTAATTTGTGGATAA
>Ga0116141_10002489_pt1 | contig 15761 bp, 15 predicted proteins | sample AD_UKC097_MetaG_FD_89744 | JGI IMG/M metagenome (GOLD analysis project Ga0116141, IMG submission 89744) | Active sludge microbial communities of municipal wastewater-treating anaerobic digesters from USA - AD_UKC097_MetaG | ecosystem: Engineered > Bioreactor > Anaerobic > Digestate | place: USA...
GGGAGTTTGAGGATGGCGTCTGGCGCTAAAACTATATCTTACGCGGAAAATGTGGAGAAAATCAGTTGTCTGTCATTTGCCGTCGGGGTCTACCGCCCGCCCAGTGAAGGGGGCAGTTCATCGCTTTTATTGAGAATTACGGAGAATTGTCCCTGGAATAAATGCTCGTTTTGCGAAATGTATAAGGGGCATGCTTTTGTTTATCGAAACGTTGCGGACATTCAATCCGATATTGACACAGTGAAGTCCATGGTGGAAGAAATTCGCGAAATTTCCCGAAAAATCGGGCACGAAGGACGAATCCATCGGGATGTGCTGCGCGCGCTGTTTTCCGCCAATTCCTATCTTCGTGAAAATTATTGTTTTTCCTTGGTTTTTTCCTGGCTTTATTCCGGCGGTAAAACCGCTTTTTTACAGGATGCCGACAGCATGATTATGCGGCCGGATGAATTGGCGGAAGTTCTCCGGTATTTGCGAAAAGAACTGGACAGCCTGACCAGAGTGACCTCCTACACCCGCTCCAAGACCCTTGCGCAAAGAAAGCCGGAGCAGTTGGTTCAGATCCGCGAGGCGGGTCTGGACCGGATTCATGTCGGCCTGGAAACGGGAGACGATGAGATTCTCCAAATTATTCGCAAGGGTGTGACCAGCGCCGAGCAGATTGCGGGCGGACAAAAAGCGATGGCGGCCGGTTTTCAGCTTTCTGAATACTGGATGCCGGATCTGGGCGGGCGCGAACGCTGGCGGCAGCATGCGGAAAACACGGCGCGTGTGCTAAACGAGATCAATCCGCACTATATTCGTTCCCGTCCTCTCGTTCCCAGGCGGGGCACGCAAATCTTTGCGGATTACGAACAGGGACGACTGCATATTTCTTCACCGCATGAACGGCTGGAAGAACTTCAGGTGATGATTGAAAATCTGCACGTTACCTCAAGGGTATGCTTTGACCACAATATGAACGCCTGGGCGGACGAAAAGGGCGGTCTTCTGTTTTCCCAGAGCTACGAAGGCTATAAATTTCCGGAAGAAAAGCCGCAAGTGTTGGATTTAATTCGCAAGGGACTTTCCGTGGATGAATCCCGGCATGTCAACATCAAAGAGCTGATCGCGATGGGTTCGCTTTAAAAGGAGCAAAGGAAAAGATGAGTGAATTTTCGGCGGCGGTTTCCAACGAGACCAAAATCCGCTTGCTGGCCTTGATGATGGGAATGGAGATTTACACGCTGGGGGTTTCCGCCGTCGGGATCGCCACATCCAATTCCATTGTGTTTGTTGCGAATTTTGTCATTGCTTTTACTGGCGCCCTCGCTTCGGGCCTTTCGCTTTATACCGTGAAGAGGATGACCAAGAGGGCGGATTTGCTCAACACCTACGGGTTGGGCAGAATGGAAACCATTTCCAGCATTGTTGTCGGGATGACCATGCTGTTTGCCGCTTTGTTTGTCGGTTATGAAACGGTCATGAAAGTGTTGCACCCTGCCCCGCAGCATGGCGGTGGAATGGCCATGCTGCTGACCTTTGTCTCTTTTTTCGCCTCTTTGTGGCTCTGGATCCGCAATTACCGTTTGAGCAAAACGGAACATTCCCCCATTTTTAGCTCTATATGGAAAATGGCCAGAATGGGTGCGCTGGAAGATTTGCTGATTATTCTGGCTGTCGGCATTTCTCTGATTTTTCATGGGGATGACTGGACGCGCTATCTGGATGTCGGTGCAACCTCTCTACTCATGCTCAGCATTATTAAATCCATTTACGAGGTTTTTTCCGGATCTTTTTCTGATCTGCTGGATCGCAGCCTGGATGAGTATCACCTGCTGATCATCCTGCGGGAACTGATTGCCAATTATGACGCCTATGAGCAAATTCACGGGTTTCGGACCCGACGTTCCGGAAGCCAGACGTTTATCGAACTGTTTATGGAGTTTCACCCGGAAATGAAGATGTCGGCCGTCTACGAATTGCTGGGCAGGCTGGAAACGGAACTGATCAAACACATTCCCAATCCGCAGGTGATGATTATTCCCAGCCGTTCATCAAGGTAGGAACGGCCTGGCTGCCGGTTCATCTTTTTTCAGGTCAAGGCGGTTCCGGATGGATGCCCTTGGTGCCGATGCCGTGAAGGTAATACCCGGAATCATTTAGGAAATTCAAAAAGACCGACACGAAAGCGATCGCGACTTCGATCATGAGGGACTTGTCCTCATAAAGAAGGGATAGCTGCTTTTTTCTGGCATTCCTGTCGGTCTGATCGAAGATGGATATGAGAATTCCATCGAGACGATACCCTGAATTCGGATGTCTTACACAATGGAATCCTCCCTCTCGCGCATAATTCATTAATTCCAGCAAACATTTTTTGAATTTGGCCACGGATTTGGCGTGGTATCCAAAGATGTGCAAGGCAATGCGTTGCGCTTCCTGCATGCTGGCTTCAGCGAGCGCCTGAAAAAGCTTCCGGCTGACGGAATCGCCCAGAGCGGTTTTCTTTTGACGGATGAGAGACAAAAGGACAATATTTTTGAAAAGCTGGTAAAGACGTTCCGCACCGTTTAAAATTACAGTTGGCTGATGAGATTTTTCCGGTTTATACCCTTTATAGTCATCCGTGAACAGGACCTGGTAAACGACCTTGAAAAAATCAATTCCCTGAAGGGGATCCTGAAGGTCAATGCGCATGTCGAAGGTATTGTCGAGGCGGTCGGCAAGTTTCACGGAGATCACTTCCGGTGATTTTCCGGCCTGATCAAGAAATCGGCCGATGTAATGATAATAGGGTTCTTCCGGTTCTTTGGTCAGCCAGCGCACATGCTCGATCAGGGGGGGGTGATGGTCTCGCGGGATCCGGGACAGGAAGGATTGGAAAGACTCATTTGGTTTCAACGATTTGGAATTCTTGAAAATGACCGGCTGAAAGTCCTCGAAACTGTCGTGAAGAAGACAGGTCATCAAATCCAGAAGATCGGCTTTTTTCGAAGCGTGAGACAAAAGCGCGGTGGCCCTGAGCGGATGCAGAACGGAAAAGGGACCAAGGTTTCTTGTGGAATTTCCGTAGAGGTATTCAAGGTAATCGAAGGTATGGAGCAGCGCCTCGCAATCGTGGTTGGAAAAGGGCTTACCGTCCAGCACAATGGAAGCGACGCTGTGCCAGTTTCTTTGTCTGGCGCTTAACTGGTAGTTCAAGACGGCGGATATTTTAAGAAAATCCGATAAATTGAAATCCTGCACGGCGTACCTCGCATTTTGAAGCTTCTATCGCATATTTCTAAAAATCTCTCAACGGAAGATTTTGAAAACGGTCATCAATGTCTGTTGCGGCAACTGTAGAAAAACGCCGGATAAACCGGTAATGAACTTTACAAGTGTATCGCCTTGTGCTAGAAGGCGGCCAAAATATGCGGGATTTTTTATTTCAGGAGAAAACTCTATGTCGGGCCATAATAAGTGGAGCACCATCAAAAGAAAAAAAGGGGCGAACGACGCCAAACGCGGTAAAATATTTACGAAAATTATTAAGGAAATTACACTGGCGGCGCGTCTGGGCGGAGGAGACATCGAGGGCAATTCACGTCTCCGGCAGGCGGTGCTGGCGGCCAAAGAAGAAAACATGCCCAAAGACAACATTGACCGGGCCATTAAGAAAGGGACGGGTGGCGGTGACGGTGCCGCCAATTATGAAGAACTGACCTATGAAGGTTACGGGCCGGGCGGTGCGGCGGTGATTGTCGATATCATGACAGACAACAAAAACCGGACCGTTGCGGAGATCCGTCATATCTTTTCCAAGCATGGCGGCAATTTGGGTGAAAACGGTTGTGTTGCCTGGATGTTTGCAAAAAAAGGGAGCATTGTTGTCGATAAAAAGCAGATTGCTGAAGATGATCTGCTGGAACTGGCGCTGGAGGCCGGGGCGGAAGATGTGAAAACGGAAGGCAGTGAATATGAAGTGGTCACGGAACCGCCGGCTTTTGAAACCGTTAAGAAAGCCATGGACGACAAAGGTATCAAGCACTTGTCTGCCTCCATTACGCTGATTCCCTCCAACACGGTCAAACTGGAAGCAAACAAGGCCGAATCCATGCTGAAGCTTATGGAAAAGCTGGAAGACAATGATGACGTGCAGAATGTTTATTCCAATTTTGACATTGATGAAGATGTCATGGAAAAGTTAAGTTGAAAAAACAGGATCGTCTCAACCGAAAGCTGATATTTTGCGAATTTTAGGCATTGATCCGGGAAGCCGTGTGACGGGCTATGGAGTTATTGATAAAAGCGGTAATTATCTTCGTCACGTTCTCCATGGTGAAATCAAGCCTCCAAAAGATCATCTGCTGTCTGATGTTTTAATGCATATTTCCCAAAGGCTTGGCGAAGTTATCGATGAAACAGGCCCGCAGGCGATTGGACTGGAAAATGTTTTCTATGGCAAAAATGTTCGCAGTCTGATCCGGCAGGCCCAGGTGCGCGGCGTGGTCATTTTTACCTGTGCGAACAGGGGCATTCCTGTATTTGAATACTCACCGCTTGAGGTGAAAAAAGCAGTGGTCGGTTACGGGCGGGCAGAAAAACGACAGGTTCAGATGATGGTGAAAGCCATTTTGAAACTGGATACTCTACCACCCGCGGATGCAGCCGATGCTCTGGCTGCCGCCATTTGTCAGGCGAATTTTTCAAAGGAGCGGCCGATTTGACATGATTGCTTTGCTTTCGGGCAAAATCGCCCACAAGGGAATTTCTCACATTGTTCTGGATACGCAAGGGGTCGGCTATCGTGTTTTTATCCCGCTGACCACGTTTTACGAACTTCCCGATGCTGGAGAAAGCGTTACACTGCACATTCACACCTCGGTCAAAGAGGATGCAATTCACCTGTTTGGTTTTTACACGCTTCAGGAGAGAGAGCTTTTTCAACTGATGCTCTCCGTAAGCGGTATCGGGCCGAAAGCGGCCATGAATATCCTTTCGGGAATTTCGGCTGCTGAACTTCTGGAAGCTATCTCCGGAGGCCATCTCCAGAAGCTGGTCGCCATTCCCGGCATCGGGAAAAAGATGGCGGAGCGCCTGATTCTGGAGCTGAAAGACAAAGCGGCAAAGAAAATGGCGGCTGACCAGTTGCCCGCCATGGATCATCGTCAGAAGCAAAACGAGATGATTCGAGAGGATGTTCTGTCTGCGCTGGTCAACCTGGGGTATAAAGCCGGCACAGCCAAAGACGCTTTGGACAAGGCCGCAAGCGGCATGGAAGGAGAACCGGACATGGAAACCCTGTTAAAGAAGGCGCTAAAGATACTTTCCGGCTGATCGTCAGTCCAATTCGGGGAAAATCATGGAAGCACATCTGAAAAATCCTTTAATCAGTCCAGTTTGCGCAAATGATGAAGGCGGTTTGGAAAATTGTTTGCGCCCTCCCAAATTGCTGGATTATATCGGACAGGACAAGGTCAAAAGCAATTTGTCGATCTTTATTGAAGCGGCCAGAAAGAGGCGTGAGCCGCTTGACCATGTTCTTTTATATGGTCCGCCGGGCCTGGGGAAAACCACCCTGGCCTATATTATCGCCAGAGAGCTGGACGTGGATATTAAAGTGACTTCCGGTCCGGTGATTGAACGGCCGGGCGACCTAGCGGCGATTCTGACAAACATGCACGAACATGAGGTGTTGTTTATTGATGAAATTCACCGCTTGTCTCATGTGGTGGAAGAAATCCTTTATCCGGCCATGGAAGATTTCCACATTGATATTTTAATTGGTCAGGGGCCTTCCGCACGTTCCATGAAACTTGACATTCCCAAATTTACCCTGGTGGGCGCAACGACGCGGGCCGGGTCTTTGACCTCTCCGCTTCGCGACCGCTTCGGTATGCACTTCCGTCTGGAATTCTATTCGCCGCAGGAACTGGCTGTCATTATTTCCCGGTCTGCGTCCATTCTGGGCGTGAAACTGACTGCTGACGGCGCGGAGGAACTGGCCGGACGGGCGCGTGGAACGCCGCGGATTGCCAACCGTTTGCTCAAGCGTGTCCGGGATTATGCAGAAGTCCGAAGTGACGGGACCATCGACGGGAAAATTGCCCGCGATGCTCTGGAGGCTTTTGAAGTGGACCAGAAAGGCTTTGATCAAATGGACCGAAAACTTCTTTTGGCTTTGATTGAAAAGTTCAACGGCGGTCCGGTGGGCGTGGAAAGTCTGGCTGCCGCCATCGGTGAGGAGAGAGTGACGATTGAGGATGTCTATGAACCTTATCTGATTCAGGAAGGCTATCTGCAAAGAACGGCGCGAGGCCGCATGGCCTGCGCCAAAGCTTATGAACATTTCGGGCGAAAAGCCGTAAATGTTCAAAAAGATCTGTTTTAACAAACCATTTTTCAGCATGAACGTCGAGGCCCTGTCTTATGTGTTGTTTTAAACACACCTTTTCTTGGAAAACGCCGGGTGCGATCAGGGATTGTCTTTAAAAAGTGAATCAGGACATTGTCTTAAAGCATGGGTAACAATGGCCGTTTTTTGGTATGTATATTGCTTAATGTAGTAAGCGCTAAATTTGAGGTTGACAATGAATTTGCAGCGAACCCTGAAAAAAGAAATCCTTTGCTCCAGCATCGGTTTGCACACCGGGCGCAAGGTGAATATGACCATTAAGCCGGCCCCTGTGGATACCGGAATTCTTTTCGTGCGCAGGGATTTGCCGGAAGCCAGGCCCATTCCGGCCGATTTTAAAATGGTTTGCGACACTTCTCTGGCAACCACCATCGGCAACGGAGAGGCTACGGTTTCCACGGTGGAGCATATCTTGTCGGCATTTTGCGGCATGGGACTCGACAATGCCGTAGTCGAGCTGGATTCTTTTGAAGTTCCCATCATGGATGGAAGTGCACTGCCATTTGTCAACATGCTCAAGACGGTGGGTACCTGTTCGCAGGGAAAGTCCAAAAAGATGCTGATCATTACGAAACCCGTATCCGTGAAGGAAGGGGAGTCAAGCGCCATGTTTCTTCCCTCGCCGGAGTTCAAGATTTCGTATGAAATTGAATTCGCCAACCGGGTCATCGGCAGGCAGTCCTACAGTTTTGTCTTCAGTGACAAAAATTATGAAGACGCCATTTGTTTTGCGAGAACTTTCGGTTTTTTGAAGGAAGTGGAGTATCTTCAGGCCAGAGGGCTGGGCCTGGGCGGGTCACTGGACAATGCGATTGTACTGGACGAGGAAAGAGTGATCAATAAAAACGGTCTGCGGATGCCGGATGAACTTGTCAAGCATAAAATTCTGGATGCCATCGGCGATCTATTTTTACTGGGCATGCCGATTATCGGCCACTTTGTTGCTTATAAATCGGGGCACCGGCTGAATAACCTGTTGTTGAGAGAGCTGATGCGCCAGGAAAGCAGTTGGCATATTCTTACCGATTACGACAGGCAGAGGACACCCGAGAACCGGTCCTGCCGAATTCCGCCCTTTACCATTCTGGATACGGCGCAAATCTAACGGAATCTCTCAAATTCTTTACATTCTTACTCCATTGAAATTCATCTTGATTTTTATCCGCCGGTTTCCTAGTATGCGCCGGAAAGATTTCTTGCGGCAAAATACAAAGGATGTTTCTGGAAAATGGCGATGGTGGATGTAACGAAGAATGCAGGCCGTTTCTGTCTGACGACAGGGATAGGTTTAACCGTTTTATTGATTGTTTTCCTTGCTGTTTCAAAGGTGGCGCGAGCGAATGACGATCCCCGGATGGTTGATCTTTTAATCACCGGCAATACGGAAAAAGTGCTGTTATACGCCAGACTGGTGAATTGCTTTACGCCGGAAATGGAAAAAGCCATTATGGCCGGTGTTCCCGCCGTTTTTACGATTCAAATGGATGTTTATCAGAAAAGACCATTTTTGTGGGACAGCAAAATCCTGGGCAAAGAGATTTTCCGCACGATTAAATATGACAACCTGAAAAAAACATTTTCCATTACCACCAGCGGCGACGATCAGCAGTCTGTTTTTCCGGATTTTTTAAGCGCGCAAAAAGCCATGGCGGATTTAAACGGTATTCCGGTTGCGTCTCTGGTCAGCTTGTCCAAGGGGTATGAATATTACGCCAACGTCAGGGTGAAAATGGATAAGGTCCGGCTGCCGTTCAAGATGGAATATGTCCTGTTTTTTGTTTCTTTATGGGATTTTGAAACGCCGTTGTACAAGATCAGGTTTTCCTATTGAGGCCCTAAGGCCGTATTCTTCGAAAAAGAGAAATTCTTTCAATTTAAAAAAATGACGGAAAATCCAGAAAAAGCCCGTATTGATGAGCGCGAGTTGAGAAAGCGAAAGCGCGAGCGCATTTTGATGCTGGTGGTCGGTTGTCTGGCGGTGGTGTTCACCATTTTGGCCAGTCAGCTTTCCGCCCGGAAAGAACTGCCGCTTTCCTCCAATATCCTGGTTTACGGCCTGACGAGCATCAATATTATCCTGATTTTACTATTGCTTTTCCTGATCGTCCGCAATATTTTCAAACTGTTTGCCGAGCGTCGCAAGGGAATTCTCGGCTCCAAACTGCGCACAAAACTGGTTGCCGCGTTTGTCGGCTTGTCGCTGGTTCCGAACATTTTGCTTTTTCTGTTTGCCATCAATTTTCTGTCCTACTCGATTGAGTTCTGGTTTAGTATCAAAATCGGCGAAGCTCTTAACCGTTCGCTGGAAGTTGCCCAGATTTATTACGCGCAAGCCGGAGAGATGGCCAAGTTCCATGCGCGTCAAATCAGCGCCGACATTACGCGCAACAGTCTGTATGACACGGATAAAATCAATTACTTAAATACTCTGCTGGCACAGAGGCAAAAAAGTTACAAGGTGGACCGTGTGGAGGCCTATTTCGATTTTCGAGGCGAAAGTATTGATTTTACCGATCCGGAGAAAAGCTCTTTTCCGCCGGTGGAACTGTCTCCCAAAATGAGGGAAGACATCTATTCGGGAAAGGAAATCTCCACAGTGGCGGCTACTCCGGAGGGAGAATTGATTGTCGGCGTGGCGCCGGTTTTTTCAGCCGCCGTGGCGACGGAAGTCATCGGCCGGGTATCCGTCATCTACATGGTTCCGCGGGGGTTTGCCGATAAACTGCGCAGCATCGCGGATGCCTCCGAACATTACGGACAGGTCAAACTTCTGAAAAATCCCATAAAATTCAATTATGTTGTCACGTTGTCGGTGGTCACGCTGATCATCATTTTTCTGGCGACCTGGTTTGGGCTGTCTTTGGCGAAAAGCATCACTGATCCCATTCAGGATCTTGTGACGGCGACCAACCGAATTACCCAGGGGGATCTGGACAGCCGCATCCATATCGACGCGGATGATGAAGTTGGGCTTTTAGTCAAGTCTTTCAATTCCATGACGGACGACTTGCAGAAAAGCAAGGCGGGTCTGATTGAGGCCAATATTTCTCTGGAGGAGCGACAAAAATATATCGCTGCCGTCCTGCGCAATGTATCCGCCGGAATTATCTCCGTGGATGGCAACGGCATCATCACCACCATCAATCGGGCCGCGGAAACCATGCTGGACATTGATGCCCTTCCCTTCCTTTTCCGCAACTACCGGGAGCTTTTGCTGGACGAGCATCTGGTCCTGGTGGATTCTCTCATGGCGGAAATGAGGCAAAGCAATGAAAGGATGTTGCGGAAACAACTGGAACTGACCCTTCGGGACAAAGCGATGACGCTTTTGCTGACCGCAACGATGATCAAGGATGATGAAGGCCACGACAGCGGCATTGTGGTTGTGTTTGAAGATTTGACGGAGTTGCAGAAGGCGGAACGGGCCGCGGCCTGGCGCGAAGTGGCAAGGCGCATGGCGCATGAGATCAAAAACCCGCTCACGCCGGTGCAGCTGTCCGCGCAGAGACTTCAGCGTAAATACGGCGACAAACTTGGAGAGGAAGGATCGGTTTTTCGGGAATGCACTCAGACGATTATCGCTCAGGTGGAGGTGCTGAAAAATCTGGTCAACGAGTTTTCCCGTTATGCGCGCATGCCGGTGACGACTTTGTCTCCCAATGACCTCAATGCCGTCGTGGCCGAGGCCGTAACGCTTTTTTCCGACGCGCACAAAGACATTCTGTTTGAATACAGTCCGGCGGAAGGATTGCCCAGAATGAATATGGATGCCGAACAGATCAATCGCGTGATGATCAATCTGCTGGATAACGCCGTGGCTTCCTTGAACAAGCAGGCGGGGCATATTGGCGTGATTGTGCGTTATTCCGAGGCCAACAAAAAAGTTACCGTCGCCGTTGCCGACGACGGCGCAGGCGTTCCGGCCAGCTACAAGCAAAAAGTGTTTGAGCCGTATTTTTCCACTAAAAAAGCGGGAACGGGGCTTGGCCTGGCGATTGTCAGCTCGATTATTTCCGACCATAAAGGCAAGGTCATCATCAGCGACAATGCTCCTTCGGGAACCATTGTATCTTTTCAGTTGCCCGTTGCCGAGGTTTAATCTATAGAAAAAGCGAAGTTGAGAGAGTCTTATGAATGAAACCATTCTTGTTGTCGATGATGAAGTCAGCATCTGTCACTCACTAAAAGCCATTCTGGAAGATGAAGGGTATCAGGTTCTTCTGGCGGGAAGCGGCGAAGAGGCCATCAAGGTTGTGGGGGAAGAACTGCCACAGCTGGTTTTGCTGGATATCTGGCTGCCCGGTATGGACGGCCTGGAGACGTTAAAAGTCATTCATGCAGCCCATCCCAACATTCTGATCATCATGATGTCGGGCCACGGCACCATCGAAACGGCAGTGAAGGCTACCAAACTGGGCGCTTTTGACTTTATTGAAAAACCTTTGTCGCTGGACAAGGTGATGATTTTGGTCGCCAACGCGCTCAATGTTGTTCGTCTGGAAGAAGAAAATATCCGTTTAAAGCAGAAAGTGTCTCATCAGTTCGAACTGACCGGGACCAGCGCTGGAATCAGCGAACTCAAAGAAATGATCAGCATTGTCGCGCCGACCAACGCGTGGATTTTAATTATGGGGGAAAATGGCACAGGCAAGGAACTGGTGGCTCGTTCCATTCACCACCTGAGCCGCCGGTCGCATAAACCGATTGTGGAGGTCAACTGCGCTGCCATTCCCGAAGAACTGATTGAAAGCGAACTGTTCGGGCACGAGAAAGGCGCGTTTACCGGCGCGACGGAAAAAAAGCGCGGCAAATTTGATCTGGCCCATGAAGGAACCATCTTCCTGGATGAAGTCGCGGACATGAGCCTCAAAGCCCAGGCCAAAATCCTGCGGATTTTACAGGAGAAAAAATTTGAAAGAGTCGGCGGCAACAAAGTGATTGATATGGACGTGCGGGTTTTGGCTGCAACCAACAAAGACCTGGAACAGGAGATGGAAGCGGGCCGTTTCCGTCAGGATCTTTACTACCGTCTTCATGTGATTCCCTTGCGTGTGCCCCCTTTGAGAGAAAGAAAAGAAGACATCCCTTTTCTGACAGAGCGCTTTTTACGCGATTTTGCCGCGAAAGAGGGCGGTCCGCAGAAAACACTGACGGAAGATGCCCTGGACAAACTGATGGTGCATCAATGGCCGGGAAATGTCCGCGAACTGAAAAATATCATTGAAAGGTTAATTATTCTGACCCCTTCCAACATCATTGACGCGGAGGATATTCCGGAACTGAGCATTAAAACGGAAAGAAGCGCCGACTTGCCGCAATGGTCCGCCGCCGGCGATTCCTTGCGGGATGCCCGGATGGATTTTGAAAGGCAGTTCATTATCAAGAAACTTGAAGAAAACGACGGCAATATCTCCAAAACCGCCGAGGCCATTGGCCTGGAGCGAAGCAACCTGCACAAGAAACTCAAAAGCCTGAAAGTGGCGATCAAGGATCAGGAATGAAAACTCCATTTTATCGGAACTTGCACCAGGTTCCTCCGATTTTGCTCAAAGAATCCAAACTATTTCCTTGGGCTACGCCGATATGCCATTTTCCCTCAACCGATTTGGCGGAATAAAGCATCGAGTACAAATCGCCAATCCGAACCGTTGAGGCTCGGTAAAGCATTTTATTGTCCCATTCTGTGGCGCCAACGCCGGGTGACAAGATCAGATGAATGTCGGAGAAACTGAATCCATCGAGTGATTCTCCCGCTGTAAGAAACCTGCGGCCGTTTTCATCCGGCATCGTATTCATGATCAGGATGTATTTGTCATGATCTTTCAACACATCCAGATGCCATGCGGCCCATTGGGCATCTCGAAACGATAGAGGCGTTTCCACGGGAGGACTCCAGGTGTCCGGATGGCCGGTTGGAGATTCGGTGTAATAAATCGAATTGTTCAATCCGCAAAACCATAATTTGTATTTTCCATCCTCGTAAATCACGGAAGGAGAAAGCGCCCAATTGCCTGTCCCCGAAAGATCCATGACCAATTCCGTATTCGACCAGTTGATGCCGTTACTGCTGGTTTTTCTGAACAGCCATTCCTGATCTCCGTTTTTATTGAACCGAAACCAGCATTCCAAAATACCATTGACCATGACCAGTTCCGGATCGCTATAATGATAGCCGTCTTTGAAATCCTGGTCAGATACTTTTTCCAGGGGATTGACAAGTCCGGCCGGTGTGATCCAGTTGATTCCATCATGGGATGCGGCCACACAGGGGTTCTCATAATAAGCGTTGGAGTTTGGATAGGGAGAATAAGCCATCCAGAATTCATATCCATTCCATTGATCGGGAAAATGTAAAACGGACGGATGCATGTTTTGATCTTTCCAATCGGCGCTTCCATCCACCGGAAGAATCGCCTGCGTGTTATTGCAGGCCGCCATCAGGAGGGGAATTATACAAATCAATAGTAATTTTAATAATTTGATCATTTTTCAGCCTGGCTCTTTTTTCGGTTTTGCCTGTTTTTGGACAACGCATCCCCTCAGAGTTTAAGCGGCGTATATCCGTTTCCCTGGAAGTTTGCAAGATAAAGGCAAAAATGAACTGGTCACATCCTGCTGATTTTCCGCGCGGGAATCCACCGTGACCGGACAGGCGACCGAAACGGGGAATTTCGCTTAATTCTCCATGGGGGCGCGTACCGGACAAAATCATGGAAAACTTAATACTTTCATGATATTGAACAGGAAAGTGAACAAATCATGAGGTATTCAATGAAAAGACAATTGATTTTGCTGTGGGTCGTTTTCCTGTCGTTTTCCATGTGTGTGGACGCAGCGGAATTGAAAAATGAAGTTGCCCGTCAGGAGGGGAACCGGTTGGTGATCACCTATGATCTGGCGGGGAAGGAAAAGGAAGCGGATGTCACTTTAACGCTGACCGTGGAAGGCAAAACCTACAAATCTTCCGAACTGCATGTAGAGGGAGACATTGGCAAAGTGCAGACCGGCAGGGGAAAGAAGATAAGCTGGAACATTTTGCAGGACTTTCCGCGCGGCCTGTGTGCCGGTGTGGACTGGGAGCTGACCACGAAAGGCGATGCTATTGTGGACGAAACTACCGGAATGGAAATGATCTTTGTCCAAGGCGGATGTTTTCAGATGGGCGACACGTTTGGAGATGGAGAAAGTGATGAAAAGCCGGTCCATAAAGTCTGCGTCCATGATTTTTACCTGGGGAAGTACGAAGTCACACAGGGGCAATGGAAAGCGGTGATGGGGAACAATCCATCTAATTTCAGCAACTGCGGCGACAACTGCCCGGTGGAACAAGTAAGCTGGAACGATGTTCAGCAATTTATTCGGAAACTCAACAGCCAAAGCGGTAAAAACTTCCGCTTGCCGACGGAGGCCGAGTGGGAATACGCGGCCAGAAGCGGAGAGAAAAACGAGAAATGGGCTGGGACAAACAGCGAGTCAGCATTGGGAGATTATTATGCTTGGTATGGCGAAAATTCCGGCAGCAAGACTCATCCTGTCGGCCAGAAAAGACCAAACGGTTTAGGGCTTTATGACGTGAGTGGCAATGTTTGGGAGTGGGTTGAGGACTGGAAAGGCGATTATCCAACAGGCCATGTTACAGACCCGAAAGGACCTGCAAGGGGTGCCTATCGGGTGCGTCGCGGCGGCAGCTGGGCCAGCGAGACTAGAGTCTGCCGCTCAGCGTATCGCTACAGCCGCATACCGGGCGGCCGCAACAACGATCTGGGTTTTCGTCTAGCTGTTCCTGTCCAATGATAATTTTTCTGCGCAGGCAGTGCGTAACCGAAGCAGGCAAACGCGAACGCATCAGGCGCATCAGGCGCGAAGAGCAAGCAGGAAAGTCCGTTCCCCCTTTGTAAAGTGGGATTCAGGGGGATTTTAAATTGAGAAAATCCTCCCCAGACCTCCTTTAGAAAGGAGGGAGTAGTCAAATAAAGGTAGCGTGGATTTTTTAATCTGCCGCTTTTTGCTGTAATAATCATGATGATTGCTCCGGAATATTTGGGCTCAACCTGCAAACGTAAACCAGTGTAAAGGAAAATCTAGATGAATATATCTTGATGTTTGCTTTGCTTAGTTCATAGTGGCATAAATACGATGACGTATTAGCCTTGCTTTAGTTACCTACATGTGGCATATTTACTTTCAATATAGGAGGTGATTATGCCACAAATAAGTCCATATAGAGTTTTGTTGACCGCAGATGAAAAGAAACAATTACAAGATATCGCGCGAAAATATACGTCACCGTATTGTGATGTCATGCGCGCCAAGATCATCCTTCTTGCCTCCGAAGGTTTTTCAAACAAGCAGATCGGCGAACGTCTTGATCTGCCCCGGCAAATTGTCTCCAAATGGCGTAAACGCTTCTTTGATCAGCGCCTTGTTGGCCTCCAGGAAATGCCACGGCGCGGGAGACCCGGCGCTTTTTCCCCCTGAAATCATGGTTGCCGTAAAGGCGCTCGCCTGCCAATTGCCCAAGGATCTTGGACTTCCCTTTTCGAAGCTTACTCATGAAGAAATCGCCCGACATGTGGAAAAACAGGGAATCGTCGCTTCTATCAGCGGAAAAACAGTCTGGCGGTGGTTGAGCAAGGACGCAATCCGGCCATGGTGTTACCGAAGTTGGATTTGGCCTAGGGATCCGGATTTCGAACCAAAAGCCGCGAGAGTCCTTGATTTGTACCATGGAATTTGGGAAGGAAGACCCTTGGGCAACAACGATTTTATTATCTCTTCCGATGAAAAAACGAGCATTCAGGCTCGCCATCGATTGAAAGACACAACCGCTCCAACCACTGGCCGCGCTGGACGTGTTGAATTTGAATATGAAAGAATGGGGGCGTTGGCTTACATGGCGGCATGGGATGTACGACGGGCCAAAATATTTGGTTTGTGCAAGACCAGCACGGGCATCGACAGCTTTCGCGAGTTAGTCGATCTTGTCATGCAAAAGGAACCGTATCGTTCCGCAGGTCGAGTCTTTTGGGTAACCGATAACGGATCTTCGCACCGAGGGCAAACGTCCATGGATCGTCTCAAGAGTTGGTATCCCAATGCGATTCAAGTACATACGCCAATCCACGCCAGTTGGTTGAATCAGGTTGAAATTTACTTTTCCGTGTTACAGAGAAAAGTGCTTACACCCAATGACTTTGAAAACCTTTCCGATCTCCAAAAAAGAATACTCGATTTCCAGGCGCTATATGAAACCATGGCAAAACCTTTCGAATGGAAATTCACTCGGGAGGATTTGAAAAAAGTTATGGCAAAATACGATGTCAAACAAAAAATGGCGGCATGAAAAATACGTCACCGAATTTTTGCCTCAGAGCACTTAGGA
>Ga0116141_10002491_pt1 | contig 15754 bp, 13 predicted proteins | sample AD_UKC097_MetaG_FD_89744 | JGI IMG/M metagenome (GOLD analysis project Ga0116141, IMG submission 89744) | Active sludge microbial communities of municipal wastewater-treating anaerobic digesters from USA - AD_UKC097_MetaG | ecosystem: Engineered > Bioreactor > Anaerobic > Digestate | place: USA...
AAATATGCTGTAGGTGCCTTCAATGTAAACAACATGGAAATCATACAAGGAATAGTGGAAGCAGCAAAACAAGAAAATGCACCTCTTATTCTCCAAGTTTCGGCGGGTGCAAGGAAATATGCAAATCCTATTTATTTAAGAAAGCTTGTGGAAGCAGCAATTGAAGACACAGGATTAGATATTTGTCTTCATCTAGACCATGGTGAAGATTTTGAAATTTGTAAGCAATGTGTTGATGATGGTTTCACCTCAGTTATGATTGACGGCTCTAAATATCCATTTGAAGAAAACATAGCTCTTACCAAAAGAGTGGTTGAATATGCTCACTCCAAAGGGGTTGTAGTAGAAGCTGAGCTGGGTAAATTGGCAGGGGTAGAGGATGCAGTTAAAGTAAGAACCAAAGATGCTACATACACAGACCCTGATGAAGCTGTGGAATTCGTGGAAAGAACTGGAGTAGACTCATTGGCAATTGCTATCGGAACAAGCCATGGTGCTTATAAATTCAAGGGCGACCCGACTTTGGACTTTGAAAGATTGGAAACTATAACAAACCTTCTCCCGGGTTTCCCCTTAGTACTGCATGGTTCATCCTCGGTACCAAAGGAGTTTGTGGATTTATGCAATAAATACGGAGGTCAAATCCCGGGAGCTGCAGGGGTGCCTGAAGAAATGCTAAGACGTGCCGCTCAATTAGGGGTATGCAAAATAAATATAGATACAGATTTAAGACTTGCTCTTACCGCATGTATCAGACAATTTTTTGTTGAACATCCTTCTGAATTCGACCCGAGAAAATATTTAGGACCCGGAAGAACAGCGATTAAAGATATGGTTGCTCACAAAATGAGAAATGTTTTGGGATGCAGCAATAAAAGATAGATAAATGACAAGGGGACGGGGGTATTGTCATCTCAACGATGACAATACCCCCGTCCCCTTGTCATTATTTTAAATCATTCATATATGTTGAAACATAATTTTTGTCAACTGTGACAACGGCAAAATATGTTTCATCTTTATTTTGTATTTCCTTTTCTATCATGCTCACTAGTTTTGATGATTTTATATCATAGTCCACCGGCACAACCACATCAAATATTAAATTGGTATGGGTTTCTCCCTTTACTACTCTAAAATCATGCATGGTAAGTCTTTCATCAATGGATTTTACTATTTTATCCGTCATGCTTCTCAATCCATTTATTTCCTCATCATCCGTAATAACGGGGTCTAAATGAATTACCAGGCTGATATCAAATTCTCTTGCAAAATCCCTTTCAATGTTATCGATTAAATCATGAGATTTCATTATATCTTCCTTCGCATCAACCTCTGCATGAACTGATGCAAAGTATCTGTTAGGTCCGTAATTGTGGACTACAAGGTCATGAATATTTACTATTCCATCATAGGATAAAATCTTATTCTCAATTGATTCAATAAATTCTTTATCAGGCATTTCTCCAAGAAGCGGATTCAATATATCTCTTAATATGTCATAACCCGAATATAATATGAATAAAGCCACTAATATTCCCACATAACCATCAACTTCATAGCCCGTTGCATTGGATACCAATAAGGATAAAATTACAACTATTGTTGAAATTACATCATTTCTCGAATCTGTAGAAGAAGCCTTGAGAGTTGCTGATGAAATTTTATCGCCAAGTTTTTTATAGAATAAACTAATCCATAATTTTATTAAAACAGAAACAATAAGTACGACTATCATCTCAATGGAAAATATAGTTTTTGTCGGGTTCATGATTTTATCAAAGGATGATTTAATAAGCTCAACACCGACTAAAATCACGGCGATTCCTAATATGAGCCCTGTCAGGTATTCCATTCTTGCATGACCGAAAGGATGGTCCTTGTCGGCAGGTTTGCTTGAAATTTTAAAACCTATAAGGGTAATTACAGAAGATGCACCGTCGGATAAATTATTGACTCCGTCGGCAGTAACAGAAATACTGTTAAATATTATACCTGTCAGTATTTTCCCTATACTTAAAAGAGTATTTAAAATAATACCCGTAATGCTTGCCGTTATGCCGTAGGATTCTCTTACCCTTTGCTCATTAACATTTTCATAGTCTTTAATAAATTTTTTAATAATGAAATCAGTCATCGCATTTCTCCAACTTTAATAAGCTCTCTAATTAGCCTTAAATAAATTATATGCATTATATAATTATATTCTTCTAAATTTAATTCATACATAATCAATATGAACCAATTGTTTGCTTCTTGCGCCGCAGAAATTTAGCATTCTTGTCATATGCAAATACCTGTGGGAGTATTCCCACAGGTATAAATTACTATAATATAGTATTTTTGTCAAATTAATGTTTCCATCTTTCTTTTGGGTCAATGCTGTTATGACTGTCTTCATCATCCTTATTTTCGTTTTTGTACGATTTATATGATGTGTCTTTTTTATTGTGATTTTTATTTTCTGTTTCTTTTTGCTTTTGTCTTAATTCTTCCCTGTATTCTCTTATTTTAGCATTTATCTCCTGGACTGATTCATGGCGCCATTCATCCTGATCTATTTCATGTCCTCGATGTACCTCATTTGCTGCTTCCTGAAGTTTCTTTATCAAAGTAAGTTTACCCGGTGTAACCTTCAATTTCTTTGCTTCATCAACCTCTTTTTTGGATACCTCTATTACTTCAATAACATTCTTTTTTCTATCCTTTTCATTCGGTTTTTCATACTTATTTGGCTTTTCGGATTTTTCACTTCTTTCAGACTCTTCTCGTCTTTCAGATTTTTCTCGCCCTTCCGGCTCCTCTCGTCTTTCCGTATCTTCTTTGCTTTCTGATTTGTCCCGCCTTTCAGGTCTTTCTCGATTGCCGGGTTTTTCTGATTTATCATCAGTAAGTTCTTCAGTTTTTTCAATTGTTTCTGTTTGCTGTGCTGCAGATTCTTCCTTTTCTTCTAGTTTTTCCGTAATTTCCGGTTCCTTGGACTTTTCAATTTTTGTTTTAATTTCATTATCTTTCGTCTTTTCCGGTGCTTCTTCCTCATTAACGGCAGTTCGAAGTTTTTCAAACAACACATCTTTTTTTGCTTCTGACTTGCTTGATGTGGCAATTATTACGCCGCCTTCTTGGCCTTCTATAATATATCCCTTATTTTTTAATTCATTTAATACACTTTTTACCGCGTTTTGAACTTCTTTATTTTTCAAACCGTCAATATTTATATCTTTTGACAATTCTCTTCCATCATCATTAAAACCCCTCACAGTCAGCACCCTGTCGAATCTGTTTATCAAAAATTCAAAAGATGGATTTACATCTATGCTTACATAGGAATAAGGAGTCAAGTATGCCCATGCAGGTGTAACAAATAACATGATTGCAGCAGCTGCAGCAGCCGTCATTCTGATTAATTTATTTCTGTTATTTTTTATTACTATTTCTTGACCTATGCAATAGTTTCTGTTTTTAATTTTAGAAACAACACCGTCATCAGTCAATACTGCTGCATGTCTTCCTTTAATTTCAACTATTATTGCTTTCATTTTTCAACTCCTGACGAATATATTCCATATAACCTGCTAAATTCGGAAAATCCCCCGACATGATTTCTAATGCTGCTATAATATATTTTCGATGGCGTTCCAACAATTTACGGGGTACATTTGTGTATTTTTCTATTATATTTAATGGCAATTGCTTCTTAATTTTTATTTCTCTTGTCAATATTGGATTTTTTATTAAATAAGCCACAACCTTAGCGCAGGACTTCTTAGTTTTGTGAGATTTTGGCGAGCATTCGGTCAAATCCATAAATGAAAATCCATAATCGGAAAAAATTTCATTGATGAGGGCAATTTCCATCTTAATTGAATTATTTTCAACAATGGAAACCTTTTTTGCAATTTCGGACTGCAAGGAGTATTCTTCTTCATCTTGAGAATCAGTATTAAACAATGAAGGATTTACTAAGACTTCCGGCGCATATCTTGACTTGCTGCGCAAGAAATCAATCATTCTCCTTCTTATTACCAATTCTGCAAAGTTTAAAAAACTGCCCTTATCGGCAGAATAATTTTTAATTGCTTCAGTAAAAGCAGATAAGGCTATTGACCACTCATCATCACTTTTTGAAATATAGCTTCGGGTAGTAGATGAGGCACATTTAAGTATGAAATTTTCATATTGAATTATTAGGTTATTCATTAAATCTGTATTAGTCTTAGCTTCAACAGCCAATAGGTCCAAATCACTCATGTTCTTCCCCTTGTAGTTACAATTACAAAACATTATATCATTCAGTCCATAATATTACAACATTCCAAATCTTACAAAATTCTTAATGGGGAAACAAAGGAAGGGGGACACACCTTCCTATTTTGGAATAGCCCCTGCCGGCAGGAAGAATTACTTTTTAAAAAGATACCAGGTCTTGGAGTCCACTTCATATTTAAGCTCAAAAATATCCTTCCCCTTATGGAGGCATACAAATACAATTCTTGTGTTCCCGACAATATTTTCTTCATAAGTTTTAATTATTTTTTCAATCCTCACAACCTTATCATCAAGCCTGAATTTTACAGGCTCTATTTTTCCGTTTGTATTAAAAACAGCCATTACTTTTATGGGCTCATTTAAAATTTTCATAGTACCACCTCTATAAAATACTGCTCATACCCGGATATTCATCATCCGGATACCCCCCTAAGATAGGTTTTAAATCACTGTTGGCAAAAACCCCCCTGATAACGGAATTATCGCCATACTTAGCTCGTATTTTATCTACAGCCTTATCTAATATTTCATTTTTCAAACTTAATTTATCCTGAAAAAAATTAATTTGTTTAACCTCTGAAAACTCCAAGTCCGATACATGAACCCCCAATGCCCTTATCGGCTTTTTATCCCATAATTCATCAAATAAACTGCATGCATTCATATAAATATCCCTTGTACAGTCTGTAAAATACATAAGCTTTCTTTGCTTAATCTTAAAACCGAAATCCTTGTCTTTAATACTTATGCTTACAACCCTGCAATTCATATTTGCTTCTCTTAATCTCCAGGCGGTCATTTCAGTCAAACTCAGCAATACAACATGAGCAGTTTCCCTGTCTGTAACATCAAATCTAAGGGTACTGCTGTTTCCTACACTTTTAATCGGAGCCCTTTCCTTAAAAATTGAAATATCCCTTCCCCAGGCATAATTGTAAATTAGTCTGCCGTGAGATTTAAGCATTGTTGATATTAGTTTATAATCTGCATTGGCAAGCTCTCCTATTGTATAAATACCCCATCTGTTTAATTTTGGCTTTGTTCTTCTACCAACCATAAATAGCTCTTCAACAGGCAAAGGCCATAATTTTTCCTTTATTTCCTCAATAAACATGGTATGACACTTGTCGGGCTTTTCTAAATCTCCTGCTTGTTTTGCAAGAAGCTTATTTTCAGAAATTCCCACATTTACGGTATAACCGAATTTTTCCCGAACGCCGTCTTTTATTTTATGGGCAAGTTTAACAGCCTGCTCTCTATTGATGTCGGTAAATCTTAAAAAACATTCATCAATGCTGAAAACTTCTACATCGGGAGTATATTTTTTCAAATATTCCCTGAGAGCTTTGCTTGCTCTTACATAAACGCTGTAATTGGGAGGTATAACCAGTAAATTAGGACACATTTGTCTTGCTTCCATGAGGGACATTCCCGTCTGTATCTTGAATTTTTTGGCAGGACTTGATTTGGCAAGAACAATTCCATGCCGGCTTTGTTCGTTTCCTCCTATGACAGACGGCACTGTCCGTACATCTCTTTCTATTCCCATTTGTTTTTCATATGCAGCCGTCCAGCTTAAAAATGCTGAATTTACATCAATATGCATCACTATATGCCCCAATATTTCACCTCCTGCTTACCGGGTGCCAGGCACCCTATGCTTCATGATTTTCGAACATTTGTTCTATTATTATAACACAATTTTAAAATTTTAAAAGCTTTTTTTATTAATTTTTTTATTTATCCTAATATTGTATTTGCAAGGGTATAATGGGGTTTACATAAAAAAAATTCTGTAAACTATCACAAACATGATAAGACGTTTTGGTTTACATAAAAAAATATCTGTAAACCACCACAAATTTTTCAAAAGAGCCGTTCCCTAAAAAGGTTTACATAAAAAAAGATCTGTAAACTATTACAAATCTTTATCAATATATTATTTTTTATAATTTTTATCGTGAATTATTTTTAATCCTTTAAACACCAGATGAGGGTCAAAGATATCAATTTCTGAGGTTCCATCATATATTAACCTGCCAAGTCCTCCTGTTGCTACAACTTTAATATTTTCATCATGCAATTCTTCTTTTACTTTTTTAATAATATATTCTACCTGTCCTATATACCCGTAGATTAATCCTGCCTGCATACTCATTACCGTATTTTTGCCAAGAATTGAATCAGGTTTTTTAATTTCAATTTTTGGAAGCTGTGCAGTTCTTTGCCACAAAGCATCTGCAGAAATCTGGATTCCGGGAGATGTAATGCCATATCTAAATTCTCCCTTTTCATTTACAATATCATAAGTTGTTGCTGTTCCAAAGTCTATAGCCATTATGGTATCACCGTTGCCGTATAACTCATGAGCTGCTACGATATTCACAATCCTGCCTGCTCCTACCTCTCGAGGATTATCGGTTATTATTGTAATTCCCGTTTTCACCCCGGGACCTACAATAATGGGGTCAATATGAAAAAACTTTTTTAAGGCATTTTCAAAAGAATGCATTACGTTAGGTACAACCGAGGATACGATTGCACTGTTAATATTTTTATGGTTAATATCATTGTAGCTCAATAAACTTAATATAGAAATTCCATATTCATCGGATGTTTTTTCATCTCTGGTAACCAATCTCCAGTTTCCCACAAGTTCATTACCGTCGTAAACTCCGATTACTATATTTGTGTTTCCGATATCAACAACTAATACCATAATTCCTCCTCCTATATTATCTATAGTTAATCTTTCCTCAGCTCATCTATGGGTTTTGTTGTAATCTGACTTCTGTCAAGATTTAACAAAACTATTGCTTTTTCCAATTCTTCATCGGAAGTCACTTCAATTTCAAGATAAGGTTTAGTATAGGTTTGCTCATCCCATGTATCAATTTCAAACAATATATTTTCATACATATAAGATCTTCTGTGTTTATAGCCGGGTCTTTTTTGCTCATATCCCAATAGCTCGATTATCTTAGCAGTACTTTTCCAGTCAGAAATATCCGTGTTGATTTCCTCATTAACTCTTAAGGAGTCTCTTTTTATGCTCCTCTTAAATGTCATGGTGCTTTTGGTTTCTCCCGATAAATTATCCTTTATTATTCTTATTCTCAAATAGCCGTTGTAAGTTTTCTTTAAAAAATAATCATTCGTATCAAATCTATAGTTAATCTGATTTTCGTCCTTTACAAGAACAGCTCCCATATCAACAAGCTTTTTTTCTATTGCTTCTTTGTCAATATTTAAAACTTTTACTTCCTTCTCTCTCATTATGTCCTCCATTAAATTTAGGTAATTATATCATAATTATTTAGAATAATAAACATTTATTATCGTTTGCAAAAATAATATTACTCTTATTAATCAATATTTGATGAGAGATGTATCATAAATCGGTATCAATAATTAATTAAAAAAATAAGCTAATTTTGTTTTAAATATATTTAGAAGGGTATATACTTAATGTTAAAGAACAAAACTTAGGAGGTATTATATGTGTAATAAAGGAAAATTCTTTATTTGTGAAACTTGCGGTAATTTAGTAGGATTGGTATTGGAAGGCGGAGGGGAATTAGTTTGCTGCGGAGCCCCAATGAAGGAACTTGTTGCAAACACTGAGGAAGCTGCTTATGAAAAGCATATACCCGAAGTTAAGGTTGAAGGAAACAAGGTAACTGTTCAAGTTGGAAGCGTTCTTCACCCGATGGTTGAAGAGCACTATATTCAATTTATTTACCTTGTAACTAAGGAAGGTGCCCAGAAAGCATGTTTGTGTCCCGGAGATAAGCCGATAGCTGAATTTGCTTTGATTGAGGGAGATGAAGTTGTTGCAGCTTATGAATTCTGCAATCTCCATGGACTTTGGAAGAAAGAACAATAAAGGAAGAGGGACACACCTCTCTCTAGGGTAAGTCTTTGGAGTAAGAGGAATGTCCCTGTACTTGTATGGAGACACACCTATTATTGCTTAGGGATAATCTTTGAAGTAAGAGGAATGTCCCTAAGTCCCCATACTTGTCCCCATTCAAAAAAGGATTTGAGAGTAAGGTGCCTTACTATTCAAATCCTTTAATTTTTTGGGTTAGGTCATAAAGGGCATATTATGATATTGTTGCTCCGCTTGGCATATCCTCCAAAGTAGATACAACGGAAAGCATCTTACCCTTTTCTGCCGATAAAATCATACCTTTAGATTCAACGCCTCTCAGTGTTACAGGTTCTAAATTATAAATCATTACAACTTTTTTGCCGACCAAGTCTTCAGGCTTATACCATTTAGCAATTCCTGATACCACCTGTCTGGTTTCTTCGCCTATTTTCAATTGAAATACCAAGAGTCTGTCAGCATCTGGGTGCTTTTCAACCTTTATAACTTCTGCAACTCTCATATCCAACTTTTCAAAATCTTCTATTGTTGCATAGCTAATATCTTCTTTTGCTTCCGGTTTTGTTTCTTCCTGCTTTGCCGTTTCTTTTGAATACTTAGTCTCATTAAATTTATTAATCTCTTCAATTTTCTTTGCAGCATCTATTCGAGCAAATAAAATTTCAGGTGTACCAACTTTTTGTCCGGGTACCATACCGTTAAACTGTAAAAGTGATTCCCAATCTCTTTTGTCGGTGTTGAGCTGTTTCAACATTTTCTCGGCTGTTTCCGGCAGGAACGGCTCCAAAAGCGCTGCAGCAATTCTTATGGATTCTAAAAGGTTATACAAAACTGTTCCTAATCTTTCCTTTTTGTTTTCATCTCTTCCCAGAATCCAAGGCTGTGTTTCATCGATATATTTGTTGCTTCTTCGAAGCAGTGTAAATATTTCATCTATGGAATCCGATACTTTTAATTCATCCATCTTCTTTTCAACCTTCAAAGGTGTTTGAAGGGCTAGATTAATTAGTTCATCATCTATCGGCTCAGATGCCCTTGGAGCTTGAACTTCTCCTCCGAAATATTTATTGGTCATCGATATTGTTCTGTTTACTAAATTACCTAATATGTTAGCCAAGTCAGAATTGATTCTTTCTATTACCAATTCATAAGTCAAGGTACCGTCACTTGCAAAGGGCATTTCGTGAAGAACAAAGTACCTTATTGCATCCACCCCGAATAATTCCACCAAGTCGTCTGCATAAATTACATTTCCTTTTGATTTGCTCATCTTGCCTTCACCGACTAAGAGCCACGGGTGACCAAAAACCTGCTTTGGAAGTTCTACATCTAATGCCATCAAAAGTATAGGCCAATAAATAGTGTGGAATCTTAAAATATCCTTTCCAATCAAATGTACATCTGCCGGCCAGTATTTGTTAAAAAGCTCTCCATGACAGCCGTCAGGGTCATATCCCAAAAATGTAATATAGTTGCTTAATGCATCAATCCATACATATACAACGTGACCTTCATCAAATGTTACCGGAATTCCCCAATTAAAAGATGTTCTTGATACGCACAAATCCTGAAGTCCCGGTTTAATAAAATTATTTACCATTTCATTTTTCCTTGATTCAGGCTGGATGAATTTAGGATTCTCTTCAATATGCTTCATCAATCTGTCGGCATAATTGCTCATTTTAAAGAAATATGCTTCTTCCCTTGCCATATGAACTTCTCTTCCGCAGTCAGGGCATTTGCCGTCAACTAATTGAGCATCCGTAAAGAAAGCTTCATCGGGAGTACAGTACCATCCTTCGTAATAACCTTTGTAAATATCTCCCTGGTCGTACAGTTTCTTAAATATTTTTTGAACAATTTTAACATGCTCAGGGTCTGTGGTTCTTACGAATTTATCATAAGTAGTATTCATTAAATCCCATATTCTTTTAATTTCAGCTGCTACTTCATCAACAAATTCCTGTGGAGATTTGCCTGCTTCCTCAGCTTTTTGCTGAATTTTTTGTCCGTGCTCATCTGTTCCCGTTTGAAAATATACATCATATCCGTTTAATTTCTTGAATCTTACAATACTGTCGGCAAGAACTATTTCATATGTATTTCCGATATGAGGTTTGCCCGATGTATATGCAATTGCAGTTGTTAAATAAAATTTGCCTTTATCCATATTTTCCTCCTATTACGGGGACATTCCTTCATGAACTGCCCCAACGAATTTCTTACCATGAAGGTGTGTCCCCCTTACTATAAATTAACGCCTCTTAGCATAAGCTAAGAGGCGAATAACGCGTTACCACTCTTTTTTACACATATTTCACAATATGTGCCTCAACAGGTTCAATAAAACCCTGTATTATAACGTATACTTACGTCGTACCCTAACTATCGCTCAGGCACAAAGCTCCAAGGCCATGTTCATTTTAAAATCAATCTCCGGCTTCCACCTTACCCGGTTCTCTATATCATGATTGTTAAAACTACTCTTCTTATCATCGCTTTTCTTTATTATGTATATCATATTTAAAACTATACATAAATAACTAATTTTTGTCAACTAGAAAATAAATTTAATGCATTTGACTATTGCAACTATTATCCCGATTATTATTGCGGGAATCAGCAAAAGTCCTATTCCTAAAGGAATTAATGCAAGAATCACGACAAATCCGATTATTGCACCTAAAAATGTAAATATAACCTTAAGTAATACAACACCTACTTTTAACGCTGCAACAATAAATACTATAAATATAAATATGCCAATTAATATATCCATCTATTGCCCTCCATAATTATCTATTTTAATTTAATCATCACTATTGTTATTAAAGGGACACCGGAATATCCCCGTACTTGTTATACATAATACACATTAATAGTTCAAAATCGATTAATATTAAATTAAAAAATGATTAAAAACAATAGAATGAAATTCTCAACTACAGTTCAGAATGATTATAACAACCCGATAAGCTTCCAATAAAACACTTCAAATATTACAACTATAAATACAACTAAAGTCAAAGGAATTCCAAGACGAATTACCTCTTCCTGTCCATAATAACCATTTTCATCACCTAATCCAACAAGAAGATTCAAGTGATGGAAAGGAAGAATATAATGTGTGCTTATGGAGGTACAGACCAATAAGGTTGTTACAACGGGATTTATTCCAATAGGCAAAGTAAATATTAACAAAGCAGGCACTGCAATGCCTAATACAGCAACCACGCTTCCCAATATCATATGAAGTATTATTGATATTGATGCAATAATTATAGCCAACAAATAGGGGTTAGATGGTACATATGAAGGAAGAACTGTTTCCGCAATCCATTGATTCATTCCCGTAACTGACCCTACCTTGCTGATTGCCATGGCAGCTCCTAAGAATAATAATACATTAATGGGAACTTCCTGCCACTGCTTTGGAGACAGCACTGCACCAATAACAGGAAAGCTCATTAGCATGGCAATGATAAAAGTAATCCATCCGATTTCAATACCATGAATAAAATCAGTCATCCATAAAACTACAGCTATAATAAGCCAGACAACGGTACGTTTTTCTATCTTGGATAATGCTCCTAATGTTATTAATTTATTTTTTATTTCAGCTTTGTTTATTTTTACTTCTGATGTAGGTTTAAACAAAATGAGAATTAAAGCACATGTAAGTATACTTGCAATAATATTGGGAGGTCCCATAAAAATAAACCACTGAATATAGCTTATGGATTCTCCTGATGCTTGAACTGTCAATGGATTTATAACACTGTCCCCTGTTAAAAATATCATTGATATTGGAACTGCTGCTGCAAAAACAGCAAATCCGATTTTAGACTTGTCCCCACTTGCTATATTTGCACTTTTAATAACCACATCCATTACCGACATAATTATAAATGCCCTCGGCCAAGGATGAGGAATTATAATACTTAATATAAATGTAAGCATAAATATGGAATATATTATACTTTTATAGGAGTGCACAAATTTAATAATAAATGCATATGCAATTCTTTCTCCCAAGCCTGATAACTTTACTGCTGAAGCTATCAGATATGCTCCGATTACCAAATAAATTGTACTGCTTAAAAAGGGAGAAAAAACAACTGATGGCTCAGCCACCTTAAAAATTATCAAAAGTACTAAGTAAAGACCTGAAGCATATCCTGATTGAACTGTATGGAAAGTCCAAAATAAAACAGTCATCAAGGTTAATCCAAGAGACATTTTCCCTTGGGGAGAAATGCCTCTTAATGGAAGAAGATTTATTGTAATCGCTGCTAAGATTCCAAAAATAAACCCGACTATTCTTTTGTTTTTAGTCACTGATACACCTCATTTAAGTTAATTAAGTCTATCTGCTATTCATGAAATTTTCTATATCATTTACTGTCTTAATAATATCCTTCGATAAATTAATGATGCCGTTTTTTGTTACCCAAACATCATCTTCAATTCTAATACCTATTCCCTCTTCTTTTATATAAAGGCCAGGCTCAACGGTATACACATCATTTTCCTGCATCGTTTTGTCTCTTCTTCTTAAATCATGAACGTCCAATCCCAATGGATGGCCTGCTCCATGATAATAGTATTTGTCAACCTCAGAATCATCCTTTATTAATTTAAGCGTTTTTAATTCCTTTGCAAAGTAAGCTTTAACTTCATTGTTTACATCTGTTTCTGAGACTCCCACATGCATTGCATCGATCGCAACATCCTGCGCTCCCAAAACAACATTATAAATATCCTTTTGCCTTTGTGTAAACTTACCGTTTACGGGATATGTCCTTGTAATATCGGAGGCATAATTGTTTGACAAGGCACCAAGGTCCAAAAGTATCATATCGCCGTCTTCCATTTTACGTTGCAAATCAACATAGTGTAATATTACCGCATTACCTGATGAAGCACCGATTATATGAAAGCTTGGTCTTGAATTTCTAAGCATAAGCTGATATTCAAAATCTGCTCTGACTTGATATTCAAACTTTCCGGGCTTTAAATTCTTCATTACAAATTCTAAGGCATCTTTTGTATAACTTATGGCAGTTTTTATTTCTTCAACTTCTTCTTCTGACTTAGAACTTCTTAAATCAATCATTATATCCAGCGAATTCTTTATATTTACGGCAGGATATTGATTTCTCATCCAATGAGCAAAATTTCTGTAACAGTCATAAGGCTCTTCTACATCTGTAATATATGAAAAAATATACACATTATCAGGCCTGTCTGCAGATGATAATTTAGCGGCAAACTGTTTAAGAAAATCATTTCTGTCTTCAACTTTTTTTATACCTGAGACATTGATTGCTTCTTCTTTTCTCATGAGGATACCGTACCATTTCTCGAAATGCTCATCTACAGGCGGTATGTACAACGTTTCATCTACTTTGCCTGCAATTTTGCTGATTATTAAAACCATATCCTCTCTGTCTATTCCGGTTAAATAAAAGAAATTTCTGTCTACAGAAAATGAATATTGCTGGTCAGCACTTTCTCTCGGTGCCTTTCCGGAAAAAAATACTGCTGTAGAATAATCATCCATTTTTTCTGCAAATTTTGCTCTGTTATTTATAAAAAATTCTGTCTTCATCTATTCCTCCATATTCTGTGTAATTTCTATGTGTTATTGCTATGAATAAGCTGCGTGTCATTCTGAGAGCTTTAGCTCGAAGAATCTCATCTTTTAAAACCTGAGATCCTTCGCTTCGCTCAGGATGACATGTTGCGGAGATCCTTCGCTTCGCTCAGGATGACAAGGGGACGGGGGTACTGTCATCGATTGACCAGAAAGAACCGTCCCCGATGGACTCGATGGACTATGTTCTTGATGACAAACGTCTAACTCATTGCCTTTTTTACTGCCTTCTTCCAACCACTATATAATCTATTTCTCTCGTCGTCATTAATTGACGGTTTAAACTTTTTGTTCATGCTCCAGTTTTGTATAACTTCCCCTTTTGATTTCCAAAACCCTGTTGCAAGGCCTGCAAGATATGCGGCTCCGAGTGCGGTAGTCTCTGTAATCTCAGGTCTTTCAATATTCACATTAAGTATATCTGACTGAAATTGCATCAAAAAATTATTTGCTGATGCTCCCCCGTCAACCTTTAATACCGTTAAATTGATACCTGAATCTTCAATCATTGCTTCAATTATATCCTTAGTTTGATAAGCAATTGATTCAAGAGTTGCCCTTATTATATGATTTCTGCCTGCTCCCCTTGTCAACCCTACAATTGCTCCCCTTGCATACATATCCCAATAAGGGGCACCAAGCCCCGTAAATGCAGGCACAACATAGACACCTTTTGTATCCTTGACCTTATTTGCAAAATATTCGGAATCAGCTGCTTCATGTATTATTTTAAGCTCATCTCTAAGCCACTGTATTGCTGCACCTGCCACAAATACAGAGCCTTCCAAGGCATATTCGACCTTCCCTTGTAAGCCCCATGCGATTGTAGTAATGAGCCCCTTGTGAGATTGAACTATTTTTTCACCTGTATTCATAAGCATAAAGCATCCCGTACCATATGTATTCTTTACCATGCCTTCCTGAAAACAGAGCTGACCAAAGAGGGCAGCTTGCTGGTCTCCCGCAATTCCTGATATTGGTATTTCTGCACCGAAAATTTCAGCATTGGTATTAGCATATATTTCTGATGACTGCCTTACTTCAGGCAGTATTTCACTAGGAATATCCAATATACCAAGAATTTTTTCATCCCACCGAAGATTTTTTATATTGTAAATCATAGTTCTTGAAGCATTGGAGTAATCTGTTATATGTGCTTTGCCGCCCGTTAAATTCCATAAAAGCCAAGTATCCACGGTTCCAAATAATATTTCACCCTTTTCGGCTCTTTCCCTGGCTCCTTCCACATTGTCCAAAATCCATTTTATTTTTGTCCCTGAAAAATAAGCATCAATAACTAATCCCGTATTTTCTTTTATGTAGGGTTCTAATCTTGATTTTTTTAAATCATCGCAAATATCGGAAGTCTGCCTGCTTTGCCATACTATTGCATTGTATACGGGCTTACCTGTATTTTTGTCCCACAAAATTGTAGTTTCTCTTTGATTGGTAATACCTATGCATGCAATTTCAGAAACATCTATATATTTTATTGCTTCTTTTGCTGCATTTAACTGGGTTTCCCATATTTCTAAAGGGTTGTGCTCAACCCAGCCTGGATTGGGATATAATTGAGTGAATTCTTTTTGAGATATATTTACTATTCTGCCGTTTCTGTCAAATAGTATTGCCCTTGAGCTTGTTGTGCCTTGGTCTAGTGCAAGAACATATTTCTTTTCCATAACTCTCCCCTTTCAACATGGACACGTCTTTTCCTTTAATTTCAATTATATACTTATCTAATCCAAAAAACAATAAAAAAGGGGACTTTATCCCCTTCAGGCTGCTGACACAAAACTTGGAACCAAAACAGGCACCGGAATTAGTCTTCCACCAGTCTTTTTTCTCCCGTGATTTCCTGTATAGGCTTAATATTCTGGGTTACTTCCACAACTCCAAGATACTTGCCTTCTTCATTCCTGACTGCAAAATATCGT
>Ga0116141_10002492_pt1 | contig 15752 bp, 8 predicted proteins | sample AD_UKC097_MetaG_FD_89744 | JGI IMG/M metagenome (GOLD analysis project Ga0116141, IMG submission 89744) | Active sludge microbial communities of municipal wastewater-treating anaerobic digesters from USA - AD_UKC097_MetaG | ecosystem: Engineered > Bioreactor > Anaerobic > Digestate | place: USA...
AAGCCGAATTATTCAGGTATTGCAGGCCTAATTCGAAAGCCAGCCAGGCCATCCGCTGCTCTGAGGTGTCGGTGAGATAAATAGATGAAACATATTGATTATACCGGCCGGGATTTGAAGAATAAGTGTATGCTATGGTTCTTTTCAGAGTGTTTGATGAATCATAAAACCTTATTTCTTTTATGTGACCTCTTTCAAGTGCACAGGATGAGCTTTTACTCAGAGCCCCGACGAAAATATATTTATAAAAAAAGTTAAAAATTGCAGGTAAATTTGCCGTGCATGCATAGTAATTTTCATTCTGGTTGTTTTGACCTTCGGGCCGGTCCAGTGCTGAATACATGTCGTAAACTGTATAGCTTTTATCTGAAAGGGATTCAATGACCCTGGAATAAGTAACAGGAGGCTCTCCTTCAATTGATAAGAAATTCAGTGCTTCAGCAGTCATATATGACACAGCAGGGAATTTATAGAGAATTCCGCTACTTGAAAAACCAATATAACTCATTGATCCTGGGATATAATCAGGATTATTCGGATCGAAAGTATTAACGTATTTATATTTTCTTATCTGGTTGCCGAGTGTGATTTTTGCAATTCTCAGGCCTCCGGCTATTTTTGGTTCTTCTGAAAAACTGTTATAATAGCTGCTGAGGGTCTGTATATTTGAATATGAATATGTATGAGATTCATATTCAAACAACTCCGAATCACCTGTCGGATAGGTAACTGATGTGAGTATTCCAAGTTGTGAGTGTGTCGAAGATGGCATCTTTGCAGGCAGCGTTAAATTCTGGTTCAGGTAAGGATCTCTTAATCCGGGTTGGATGCGCCCTGTTAATTCCGGTTGTCCGTTATAAAATCCCCAGTAATCAGTACCGCATGATTGCGGGAAATCCGGTAGTAAATATGCAGAATTATACCCGAAAGAATAACGTTTATCGTCTACCCTCAATGAATCAAGAATATAATACCTGTTTGAAACCTTTGGCGAATATTTAAGAATTACAGAGCTTACTTTCTGATCTGCAGGATTTCTAAGCTCAATTTTATCAATAATTCTTGCATAATCAGGAGATTCACAAATTTTATGAGGTCTTTTTTCAGAAGTTATTGAAACTTTTCCTCCATTGAATATGATGTTTTTTAACACAACAGGTGAGGCAACCGCTCCAAAATCTTTATTAGACCACTCGGAAGTTCTGAAACGGATATGGATGTCAATATTAGGTTGATAAGTGAAGCTGATGTTCCTTCCGGTGGGAAATTCTATCCTGGTCAGATACCAGGCAAGACTTTGATAAGGTGTATAGTTTACTCCTCCTGAGAGCTCAACGGATCCTTCCTCTGAACCGAAAGTAAATTTTGTTCCGTCATTAGCTGTCAGTTTGAAATAAAAGGTATTATTAAGATTTATAAGATTACTTGCATATTTCTCAACTTTAACAATATCCTGAGATTGGATCTTGAAGGTCTTATCATACCCCATTACAAAGTAACCAGAATAACCCAGGAAACTGAACGAGAAAATGTCTGGGCTGTACTCATACTGTGATATAAAAGAGGTATGATCGGTTCCCTGAAGAAATGTATATGCACTATTCCTGACATATTCATTGTTAACAGAATTGGCTGGCAGGTTAAAAAATCCCAACAGTCTTCCGGTACCCGGAGTATTGAATTCATCGGGCTCTTCATTCACTGTTCTTGTTATTGCACCTCCGGCCGATAACTTCCATCCAAATCCCACACTGCTGTAGGGATTTATCGGACGTAATCCTTCCCCCCCTATATATTTTAAGGAGACGGGAATTGTTATTTCGGGAGTTTGTATTTCAAATAAGGGAATTGTAACATCAGCCTGTCCTGTATAATATGAGACGCTGCTGAATACCTCCTGTTTATAGCTGAAAACATCGGGTGTTGAAAAGGTCTGACCAGGCAAGTTTCTTAATAATCCCTGAAAAGTTAAAACATTAAAGAGCAGGTAAATTCTCAGATAATATAGTTTTGGCCACTTAACTGAACTCCGGATCAGAAGCAGCTTATAAGGAGCAGCAAAAATATAATTCATCGTTAAGGATATTTAAAGGTTTGCAAAAAGGGGTGGTTACTTCCGCCGGATTAGATTATTCTTTTTGTTTCAGCAGGAAGACTGATTAAGATGTTTGATTTATATTTTTATCACCTTAAAAACCTTAACAGCTTTACCAGTAAAAACATTTATGAGATAAATTCCGGGGTTAAATCCATTCATATTTATTATTTCCGAATAGTTCTCTGCCTTTTTAAAGGTTTCGGGTAGAGAGAATCTGAGTATTCCCTTATCATCGAATACTTTGAATGAAACAACTCCATCATTGGTCAGGTCATACACAATATTCAGCCACGACCGTACCGGATTAGGAATCAGTTTAATGCTGGTCATGTGAAATTCTGTATTTTTAATTTCCTCAGATAGTTCCTTTAGCGACCAGTTGCTGGAGTCATCAAGTAAAAATGCTTTTTCAGGAGGGGGATAGAAAAATGAAGCCACCTTGTGTACGGACTCCCTTCCACCTGCCATTTTTGTTGTGGTTTTCACAGTCTCAAAAACAGGGTACCGATGGCCGGTTGCATACCAGGCATAACTTTCCAGCTTCATAGTCAGGCTGTCAAGCCCGGTCTGTAAATATTCGCGAATGCTCTTTATCCTGAGGACATTTTTAAAGGTTAAGCCCAGAGGAGTGATCAGAGTACCTGTTGCATCAGCGGTGATGGTTGTTTTACCGGATACATGCAGAGAAATAATGTGGCAATATTCTCCATATCCTTCAAAATCCGAACAGACAATATCGCCATATTTCACAGGAAACCGCAATCTGAGTTCCGGGATAGAATAATTCATTATTGTAGTGCTGTTTTCATACCCGGTATGTAGTAAAGAGTCTCCCCGGACAACATAACTGTAAATTGTTCCATGTTCAATTCCTTCAATCTTAACTGAATCTGGAGAAATGATTCGGTAACGCAGGTTGTAATAATCATTTACAGGATTCACCTTACGAAAATCCCAGGTTATATTTGTGCCGGCAATTCCAGGGTCAATATAATCTACCTGCTGTTTAACAAGTGAATCACCTGAACGAGGCATATTAGCAACCTTCATTAATTCAGTGAAAGGATTTCTCTGGGCCCGGATAAAATCTGTTTGGAACAGAGATATCAGGATACAGAGTAATTGGATAAAAAGATAGCGAGACATAATATATTGATTATTAAGTAATAATAACCAAGCTATTAAAATACAGTTTTGGAACACTTAAATCATCCAGAGGTTTTGATCAAATTCATTTGATCAAAATCACTACAAGCCTGTTAACTATAACTAAACTTATGAAGCACTAAAAACTGATACTATTTTGAAATACAGCTTATCAAATTTAAATAAATAAATGTTTTAAACAAAATTTTCCTGACTGAAATTTGATTACTCCGCAGACTTGTAAAAATCCGATTTTCATCCATATTCTTGCATTTCTTGAATAAAACTCCGAAATTAGATGGCAACTCATTTTCTGACCTGAAAGCTCTGATTTATGGTTCAGGAGTGCTATATATTAAACCTGATTCAATCGAAAGATTCATCAGAATTCTTTATACCAACAAAATCTTATAATCCATGAAGAAAATTTTGTTTGTTTCTTTTGTTGTGTTTGTTGTCGGACAGGTTCTTCTGACATCGTGTAAGGATGAAGAACCTGAAGGTCCTCCGATAGCAGGGATCTTTTACAGCATTGCTGATAAGCAGGTTGCATTTACTGCCCTCACAAAGAGGGCTGACACCTGGAACTGGGATTTCGGTGACGGTCAGACCAGTACCGAAATGAACCCGGTTCATATTTACAAGGAAGGTGGTATTTATGATGTCAAACTTAGTGCTACAGGCAATGGCAAGACTGTTGAAGCGGCGACGGTAGTGTCCCTTGCACTTTCAAAAATGCAGATGCTGACAGGTGGCCTGAAATCACCAAATGGCAAGAAATGGAAGATAAGCAGTGCTCACTCGGAGAAAGATTGCTTTGCCCTGGCTGATGATAATTTTACAAACATTCAGGAAATCGGGACCGGAATGCTTGGCAATGTCGGTCTTGGGCTGGGTGAAGTGTATGATGATATTTTTATCTTCAAACATGACGGAATTTATATACATTCTCCGCAACATGGTGGTGCTTTAGCAGGATTGGTTTATTCCATACTTACGCAGCAAACAATCCTTAAAGCAACCCCGGTGAGCCAGAGCTTTGGCTTATGCTATACGGCATGGGCCCCCCAGGCTGCAACATTCACGCTGAATGAGAAGAAAAACCTGGGCATCACTACAGTCAGCCCTGATGGCAATACTCCGACGGAACGACTGTATAAGGACGTTATGACGCTTGAATTCTCGGGAAATGAATTCATCGGATTTATGGATTTTACCCGTGAGTGCATTGTCCAGGAATTAACCCCTGCAAAGATGCGGCTTGCTATGTTCGTCTGTACCACACAGAAAGCACATTACAACAAACCTTCACATGTTGTGATCCTTACATTCGAAACAGTGCCTTAAAAGGTCTTTGTATTGTGAATTTGACGATTTAATAACCAGCATAAATATTAAGCATGAAATATTTTAATTATATAAAAGACATTATCCGGAATATAATACCGGTAATGTTTATACAATTCCTGCTGATAATTGACCTTCAGGCTTTTACCCCTTCAGGAAAGGGTCCTGCCCCGGCTCCTGATTATCCTGATCAGCAAGGATTTGTAATTACCGGACGTGTAACCTCCGGTATTGATAATACAATTATGCCCGGTGTAAGTATAGTTGTTAAGGGAACCCAACGGGGAACTGTGACAAATTCCGCAGGAGAATATACACTTGAAGTTCCCAATGCAGATGCTATACTTGTATTTTCATTTATCGGGTATAATACTCAGGAGATCACAGCCGGTAACAAGAGAGTGATCAATATAATCATGACTGAAGCCGTTGAAGCTCTCGATGAGGTTGTTGTTACAGCTTTGGGTATTACACGAAGGGAAAAATCCCTTGGATATTCTGTCGGGACTGTGAGCGGAGAAGATCTGGCAAGGGTTGTACAGGAAAATGCTATAAATTCCCTTGCGGGCAAAGTAACCGGTGTACAGATCAGTTCCACAGGTGGGACCGGATCATCTGTGAGCATGGTAATAAGAGGCGCAACATCATTAAGCAATGATAATCAGCCTCTTTTCGTAATTGACGGAGTACCAATTGTCAATACACTAAATAATATAGCCGGTTTCGGCAGTGACAATCGTGTGGATTACGGGAATGCCATTTCAGATCTGAATTCCGATGATATCGAAAGTGTTTCTGTTCTGAAGGGCCCGAGTGCTGCTGCTTTGTATGGCTCAAGAGCAGGTAACGGCGTGGTGCTGATAACCACAAAGTCGGGACATAAAAGTAAAGGTATGAGAGTTAACATCAGTACCAACAATGTTTTCGACATGCCTTATAAATATTTTCCGGTACAGAAAAAATTCGCAACAGGATATTTTTCATTTACACCCGAAGATCTTCCTGCAGGATATACTATGAAGGTCAATCCTGCTGAAGCAGCAGGGTCCGGAATACAGCTCGACAAGGAATACTTTGCTGTTCAATGGAACAGCCCCAGAGATGCTAATGGAGTTCAGGTGCCCATGGAACTGGTCGGTCATCCGGACAATATCGCAAATTTTGTCCAGACGGGTATAACCTCCACAAATGAGGTATCCGTATCGAATAACACCGATATGATGAATTACCGTATAGGAATATCAAATATGTCAAACAGGGGAATAATTCCCAATTCCGACCTGTTCAGGAATAACGTTACGGCAGCGACTACTTTACGGGTCAGGGAAAATATTACAGTCAGTTCAAACATTAACTATAATAAATCATGGTCCAACAACAGACCCGCAAGTAACAGGGGGACTAATCCTTTACAGTGGGCATATAATGTACCTCAGGAAACCGATATAAGAGATCTTAAGAGCTACTGGGAAGAAGGTCTTGAAGGCATTCAGCAGAGAACACCTTACAACGGGTTATATAATAATCCGTATTTCCTTGCTAACGAAGTAAATAACAGCTTTAGCAGGGACAGGATCTTCGGTAATCTGAAAGCTGAATGGAAGATTTTCAAAGATTTCAGCATAATGGGAAGATATTCGCTTGATCAGTTCTCGGAAAAACGGGAATCAAAATTATCCCCGAGTTATACGGGAGAACCCAATAACGGAGCATATGGTGTTCAGGACATAACCAGTTACGAAAGGAATGTAGATTTTCTGGCAACTTATTCGAAGGTAACTGATATTATAAGCTTATCAGTATCCGCAGGAGGAAATGCTCTCTACAAAAAAGGAACATCTATGAGCAGCTCATCAAAGTCGGGAGCAGGCCTGATTGTACCCAATGTGTTCACTCTCAGTAATATCAAATCGGGTTCCCTGGATTACGGAAGCTACTGGTCCCAGAAAGCAATATATAGCTTATACGGTCTTATCAATCTTGGATTTAAAGACATGATATTCCTGGATCTTACAGGCCGGAATGACTGGTCAAGCACATTGCCGAAAGAAAACTGGTCATACTTCTACCCGTCTGCTTCATTGAGCATACTGGTGAATGAAATGATAAATATGGGAGAAAGTGTTGATCTTTTCAAGATAAGAGGAGGATGGGCAAAGGTTGGTAATGACACTGATCCTTACCAGCTTTACAGCACTTATGGAAATGCGGGGCAATGGGGCGATGCAACACGGCTTGCCAAATCGGGGCAGATACTTACTCCAAATCTGAAACCTGAAGAAGCCGTTTCAAAAGAGGCAGGACTCGATCTGAGTTTCCTGAAAAACAGATTAAGGTTTGAGGGGACTTATTATGTTGTTGAAAACCGGAACCAGATAATCAGGAATATACCTGTAGCCAGTTCAACAGGATCCGATGCCGTTAATATTAATGCCGGTCTGATCAGGAGTAAGGGCTGGGAGTTCATGATCGGGGTGACCCTTGTTAAAACTCCCAACTGGTTCTGGGATGTCAGCGCTAATTTAACAAGGAACAGAACCCGGGTAGTTGAAATTGCTGAGGGGATTGACGTCATCAAGTTCTGGGAAGATGCAAAGGGTGGTGCATGGTCATATGTAGGGGATGAGGTTGGTGCAATTTATGATGCCGAAATCATTACCGTGACTGATAAAAATTCTCCGTATTATGGCTATCCCATATTGGATGAAGCCGAGATGGAATGGGGTGCTGTTGAAATGCGATATACGAAAAACAAGGTTGGTAATTATAATCCGAGATTTATTATGGGCTTCCAGAGCTCTCTTTCATATAAAGCATTTTCACTGAATATGACCTTCGACTGGAGAAACGGAGGCCAGTTCATTTCCCAGACACAGAGGTATATGGCAGAGGATGGTAAATCCCAGATCTGGCTGGATAATCTTATTCATCCGGGAGGAAGAACGGGAAAAGAATTACGTGACTGGCTGGTTGAAAATGAAGATAAGTACATTAAGAACGGATTTCATGTTGTCGGCGGGCCAACTGCTGAATATGGAGGATTCCGTGAAAATTACAGCGGGGTATATGTAAGCGATGGAGTTTTTGTTCCGGGAGTCTGGGCAGTGGATGACGGTGAAGGTGGTGTGACATATGTTGAGAATCTGGGTGAGGAAGGAACTGTCATTACTCCATATGTGGTCAGTTATCCATGGGGATTTGCCAGGCCCTCAATGTTCGATTCCGACTTTGTGAAGCTCAGGGAGATCTCATTAAGTTACAACGTTCCCCGCGACCTGATAAGCAGGATAGGATTCGTTCAGAATATTGCACTTTCACTTTACAGCAGGAACATAATACTCTGGACAAAAGCTAAAGCAGGGATAGATCCTGAAAGGGCATTTCAGGCTGAAAGTTCGACAGGAGGTACAAGAGGAACACAATTCAAGCAGGGTATCGAAAGATATAACCTTGAACCCTGGGTAATTCCTCTCGGAATTAAGTTAGATATAACATTCTAGAATTTTAAATCTGAAATTATGAAAGCAATAAATTATAAAATTTCAGCGGTCCTTATAATATTCCTGTTGATTATTGTATCATGTCTGGACCTTGAAGAACTGAATATAAATCCCAATGGGGTTGACCCTGCAGAGGCACAGCCATTTCTTCTGATGAGTACTGTACTAACATATACTGGACAGAATGTTGTCAGCCTGGGTTTTGGCGATCTCGCAGGCGTAATGCAGCATACTCAGAAAGATGGATGGAGCGGGGGACATAATGCTTATGACTGGTCCGACCAGAACTGGGGAGGCTATTACGGAATCCTGAGAAATACAGAGGAAATGCTGAAAAAGACAGAGGCATCCGGATTGGAATTTTATCAGGCAGTGGCACTTATAATGAAAGCGTATAATTACGGAATGATAGCTGACCTTTGGGGTGATGCTCCTTTCTCTGAAGCGCTTCAGGGTGAGACAGGAAATCTGAAGCCGGCATATGATTCCCAGAAAGACATATATATTGGTATCCTTGGTTATCTGGAAACTGCCAATACATTATTGTCGAAGAGCCAGGATCAGTATTCCGATATTAATCCGGTACAGGATGTCCTTTTCAGAGGGTCGGTGATGAAATGGAGAAAATTTACCAATTCCCTTGCACTCAGATATTATATGAGAATTTCTTCAAAAGAATCTTCCCTGGCTAAAACAGGTATAGAAAAGATCGTTGGGAATCCTTCACAATATCCGATTATCCGGGAAGCTTCAGATGATGCGAATATAGATTATGTTGGCAACAGCACATCGGATTCGTGGCCATGTAATACTACATTTGATGTCAGCGAGACAAACTGGAGGAGACTTAAAATGTGTTCGACACTCGTTGAAAAATTACAGGAGCTTGACGATCCGAGACTTGCTCTATGGGCAAATAAAATAACCACTCCTCTTGTTATAGATCAGGCAAAACCCGATGATTATGATGAAATTGTGGATGGAAAGAGGATCATAGCGCAGAACGTGGCTGATACCTATGTGTCAACCTATGGTGTTGAGATCGATCCTGATCCGGAATATGTGGGACTTCCTCCATCATGGTCAATTTTGCCGCAGGCATACAATCTCTGCCCCAACCTGGAACAGGCACCGATAAACCCTCATGCTTCTCACATTAATAATATGTATAAATCACCTTCCGGACCTCATCTTAAGGCACGCCTTATTTCAGCTGCAGAGGTTAATTTCATCCTTGCAGAAGCAGCACTGAAAGGATGGTCTGCCGGCGGCACGGTAAAGGATCTGTATGAGGCAGGGGTCAAATCCTCAATGGATGCCTGGGGTCTGACCGGATCATATTCAGATTACATTGAAGGAGAAGGAGTTGCCTTTGAAGGTACACTAAGTCAGATCATTGAACAGAAATGGATTGCAAGCTGGACTTCAGCTGCTGAAGCCTGGTTTGATTACAGAAGAACAGGTTATCCTGCACTTGCACCCGGGAAGATCGTAAAAAGAAATGCTATTCCCCTGAGGTTTTATTACGGTACAAATGAATTATTATATAATCCGGAGAAAGCTGAAGCAGCCATACAGGGACTTGAAACAACTTCATTTTCATCGAGCGACGGGAAAAACAGTCCATGGTCCAAATCATGGTTGCTCCAGGGTACCGGGAAACCATGGTAACAGGTTCAGAATTCCGGGTTCAGGGTTTTATTAGACGGATGTTCACAAATTCGCGAAAAGTGATCGGAATCAGTTGAGGTAAAGCTTAAAGAATTCATCCATTTTTTTCTGGCAGAATTCATTTACTCTCAGAACGATATCCATTGTATGAGGCCAGCCGGGAAGCCGGTAAAGAACACATGGGACTCCGAGCGAATCGAGCTTGCTTTTGAGCATGTCAGACTGGGATGCCGGAACAAGTTTATCTGATGTCCATGGAAAATAAGTGTGGGGGGATCATTTTTATCCAGATAATTAACGGGGGAAGCTTCTCTGAAGATTTCGGGAGCTTCATCCCATCTTCTGGCAAGAAACGCAGTTATGAGCGGATGATTCCTTGCATATTCTGTTGTAAGATCAACAGGTCCGTAAATATCCACAACTGCTTTTACTTTTTGGTCACCCGGAATAAGGTCTGAAGTGTCGTTAATATGAGCCGGATTATTCCACCCGTAAGCTGCCAGAGTGGCAAGATGAGCCCCGGCTGATCCTCCTATAAGGGCAATCCTTGATGGATCATATCCGTAATTTTCTGCATTCCCGTGTAACCATTTTAATGCATCGGTAATATCTTCAATACAGGCAGGATAAGGACCATCCTTAAGCAGCCGGTAAGATACTGTTGCTGTAACATAACCTTTCCGGGCATAGCTTATCAGATAAACAAGATAATCAGATCGTTTTCCGCTTTTCCATGATCCGCCATGGATAAATACAAGAAGTGGTGCAGGCTTATCAAGTTTTTCAGGGCGGTAAATATCAAGCTGAAGGGATTTCCCGTTGATATTTTTATATTCAATGTCCTTTATTTCCTCAATATTCGCCGGAACTGCCGGCTCAAGCTCTGCCAGCTTTTCAATCCCGAGCCATATTGCCGCATATGCCACAGGAGTTAAATAGTAACCCATTGGAGGTTTTGTTGGATTGAGCGATGACCATACACGGGGGAACACCATCCAAAAGAAAAAAATGATGATTACTGCCAGTAAGCCCAGAAGGAAGGATTTCAAAATACGGAGTGCCATAAATTATGCATATTTATTTTGGGTATAATTTAAACAGTTTCAGGTTCCGGGTTCCAGAACCTGGAACTTCGAACCTGGAACTTCGAACCAGGAACTTTGAACCAGCAACCAGCAACCAGTATCCATCCCATTATTCAAGCTCCCCAAGCATCTCCCTCAGGTTTCTGTGAAGAATCCCTGCCGTTTCCGGCCCCAGGGAATTCTCTTCACCATATGGAGAATCTTCCCTTCCGTAGGTATATGGGGCTTTAACATCCCACTGGCTTTTCGGGATTATATATCCTGTTTCATCGTTAGCAAGGCCGAAGATAAATTTATTTTGCCCCGGCATAATTTCTCTTACAGGAGGTATTTCATACGGAGTGATTGAAAAATCATTCCCGTCAGGTGCCTCAATCCCGCCGTTTACAATTTCAGGGTATACCTCTCCGGGCAGGGTGGCGAATGAAATCGGGCCGATTGTGAATGCTGCCAGTTCCGATCTCATTTTCATCCATCCGCTGATACCCCTGTCCAGAACACCGAACATCACGGCAAGCCGGAACAGTTTGTTCTCAATGGGCAGAGTGACTGTCCTCGCGACAAGCCTTATTGCAGCTGAATCGATCTTTTCAACCGGATTTTCAATAGCTTTCAGCACAAGCATTGCAACCCGGGTCCCCTGAGCTTTTGCTTTTTCGAAAGAAGGTTCATTATATTCAATTTCTGTGAAAGGATCTTTTACTCCAAGACTGGGGTGAGTTGTCATAAGTCCGCCAATTGCACCATTGAAATATAGTACAGTTCCTCCGGTACCCTTTATAACCAGAGAGTCGCCGGAATAGATTCCATTCTCAATGCCCTCCCTCACATAATGTGGAAAGTCGGAGGTGATAAGAAGATTCTTTCCCCACAGGGTTTCAGGATGGTCAGCCCAGGATACAAGAGAACCCATAGTTTTTCCGCTGACCTTATCCACAGCTCTTATGATCCTTAATCCCGGATCATAAACATCCGGTTTACGTGTATCGGTTACAAGATATTCTGCTCCTGACAAATCTTCTGATATTTCGAGCACTGCCGGGCGCAGATTGTCTGCAGCAGTAACTACCGATTCCACTATCCGGTTTTTCACATATTTAATATAAACTTTGTCGACACCGCTTTTAAATGGCGACCTGCCCCATAAACCAAGAATATCAGGGCCTTCGTGTGTATGCGTGGAGGCTACCAGTAAATAGTCGATGCCTGCATCCTGAGGAATGCTGTTCCTGGTATCAATCACATAATTATTCATGAAGCCGATAGCATCAAGTGCTACCAGTGCAATTCTGGTGGTTCCGTCATCAATGATCATTGTCCTTGCCCACAGATCGTCGTGAATTCCGTTTGCAGCACGTCCGTTACCGAATCCCGCAATCCAGATGGGATCAAAAACGCCATTCCCGTTCCCATCAGTGAAGGTATCTCCCTTCTCAGGTTCATATTTTGCATTTTCATCTGAATCAAACCATCTGTCAGGTACTTCGGGGGTAATTGTAACTGATGCGAACCCTGCTTTCAGAGCTGATTCTTTGCCGGTTAAGATCTTCATATCAACCTCATAACCGGGATTCCTGTCTTTCAGATTTTTTCCGGCTATAACCAAAAGTATTATTATGGCAGTTAACAGAAATAATCCGATAAATTTGAAAATGCTCTTCATTATCCTGATTTATTAATTGTTTTATTTAACCCAAAGTTGATCATAAATGGCATAATTTCAAAGTTCATAAAAAAAGTGAGTAATAAAATATATATCAATTCATCAGGAAAAATTACTTTTATATTCTTTATCCTGTAACAGGTTGATCATTGATCCGTCTTTCAGGGGAAAATATTTATTTATACTTTAATGGGGAACAATAGGAAAGTAGTGATTGTTGGAGCCGGAGTAGGTGGCATTGCAACAGCAATTTACCTGTCGAGGGCTGGTTATAAGGTTGAAGTTTTTGAGAAGAATTCATTACCGGGAGGAAGATGCGGCCAGGTAATACGGGACGGCCACCGGTTTGATCTGGGAGCCACTATGCTTCTAATGCCTGGTATTTATAATGAGATATTCGGTTCGCTGGGGATAGAACTCATAAGCGGAAAAGATATTTTCCCGCTAAAGGATCTTTACAGGATACACTTTGATGATGGTACATCACTGTCATTGACAACTGATAAGGTCAGGATGAAAGACCAGCTGGAAAGTATTGAGCCAGGAAGCTATGAGATGGCTGAAAAATATGTAGGGGATGGCTATAAGATTTTCAGACTTGGTATGGATAAACTCATCGGACGTAATTTTTATAATCTGTTTCAACTTGTTAATTTTAAGAATATCGGACTTCTGATAAAGCTGAAGGTCTTCATTTCCAACTGGAACTATGCAAAAAAATTTTTCCGGCATCCGCATCTGAGAATGGCATATACATTTCAGAATATTTATGTTGGTCAGAGCCCCTTCGATTCCCCGGCGCTTTTTTCGATGGTACCGGCCGCCGAGCTTACTGAAGGATCATTTTTCGTAAAAGGCGGCATGTTTGGAATTGTTGAAAAACTTATGAAAGCTGCGATGGATTCCGGGGTTGTCTTTCATTTTAAATCTCCTGCAGGCAGAATTGTAATAAAGGATAAAAGAGCTGCAGGGATAATTCTGGAGGATGGTACATTTCATGATGCCGGTGTTGTGATCGCAAATGCAGATCTTCCATACGTTTACCGTGAACTTCTGCCCGATATAAGAAAAGCTGACAGGCTGGGAAAGCTCAAATATTCATGCTCCGCTGTTTGCCTTCACTGGGGTCTGGATAAAGTTTATCCTCAGCTCGATCACCATAACGTATTCCTGTCGGATGGTTTTAAAGAGGGTCTCGACAGGATATTCAGAGATAAGACGATGGGTGACAGGCCATGCTTCTATGTACATGCTCCCGCAAGATCAGATCCGGATGCAGCTCCGGCAGGACAGGAAAGCCTTTCATTTGTGGTGGCGACCGGACATCTTGACAAAAAGAAAGATCAGGATTGGGATTCAATCAAAAGGAAGGCTCATGATTACATAATTGAAAGGCTGAAAAAATCAGGATTGGATGATATTGATCAGCATATTAAATTTGAGCTGGCATATACACCGGAAAGCTGGGAATCGGGATGCAACGTTGTACGGGGAGCTGTATTCGGAAGTCTGGGCCATAACATTTTTCAGATGGGGTATTTTCGTCCTCATAACCGTCATGATCGTTACCAAAATGTGTATTTTACAGGTGGAAGCACTCATCCCGGGAATGGGATACCCAATGTTCTGATTTCTGCAAAGCTTGTCTCGGAGAGGATCCTATCCGGAAAATAAATTTGTATTTAACAGGAAATAATTAATGAACCCGCAAAAAGAAGAATTCCTTAAAATATTCGCTTCAATAGAATTCGACAAAATCAAAGATCATCCAAATATTCTGATCGCTGCCAGGTTCTGGTCTCATGAAAGATATTGTGCGGCAAAGATCTTTTACAGGTTCATGAGAAAGATCGACGACATGATTGATGATTATAAAGCATCTCATAAAACTATTGCGGAAAATGAAAGGGACGGCTTTATTTCAAAAGTCAATGAATCGCTGAACATAATAATCAGGTCGGAGGAGTGTAATCCTCTTCAGCAGGAGATTATCCATACTATTGAAAAGTTCAGTATGCCTCTGTGGCCCCTGGAGGATTTCGCCAGATCGATGCTGTATGATATAAATAATGACGGATTCCCTACGCTTGATTCATTCATCAGGTATTCCGGAGGAGCTTCTGTCGCGCCGGCCTCGGTATTTGTCCATCTTAACGGACTATCCCATCAGGATGGGAAATATGAACCACCTGTTTTCAACGTCAGGGAAGCTGCAACTCCATGCGCATTATTTAGTTACCTTGTCCATATTATCCGTGATTTTCAGAAAGACCAGCTTAATAACCTGAATTATTTTGCCGATGATATGCTTCAGAAATTCAGGCTTAGCAGGTTTGATCTTAAAGAGATCGCATATGGACATCCGGTACCTGATAATTTCAGGCATATGATAAAGGAATATTATCTTCTGGCTGATAATTACAGGATTAAAACATATGAAATGCTTGATAAAATCCTTCCTCTTCACACTCCCAGATATCAGTTGAGCCTGATGATAATATTCAACCTGTATCTTATGGTATTTGAAAGGATCGATGTTGAGAAAGGCGATTTCAGGAGCACCTCACTTAATCCGACACCTGAGGAGACCAGGCAAAGGGTTTATGAGACTATTGTACATTTTGCCTCAAGATAAAACCTGTTCTGTTATTTCAGGTTTCAGGTTCCCCACCTTCGCTTAAGCTTCGGTGGGCGAAGCAGGTTCCCCACCTTCGCTTAAGCTTCGGTGGGCGAAGCAGGTTCCCCACCTTCGCTTAAGCTTCGGTGGGCGAAGCAGGTTCCAGGTTTAGGGTTAAAGTGATATCTATATTACAGAGGCTTGCATGAAGTCATAAACTGAGTGATCAGTCTTTCCATATCTTTCTGATTATCCAGCTGGTTGAAGAACTGATCGAGGAAATCGGTAATATCTTTTTTAGACCTCTGTTCAAGCAATGGGAAATCGTTGATGACTGAATAGAAAGATTCTTTAAGGTTTTTGAATTCCTCCAGAGCCCTGACAAATTCCTCCCGGCTTCTGCATATTCCTGTGTATTTCCGGTCGCGATTGGATTTCAATCCGGTGGCCTCATCCGGGAAGCCATATGGTGCATTAACCAGTCCGGTCAGGTCAAAATCATACGGAACAGCCACACCGAGCCCTGTCCCTGCATAATTTTCCGGAACGATCACTGAAATATTGTGAAGCCCCGGTACTGCCCAGTCCCACTGGGCAACCATATAACTGAAAATTGCAACCCTGT
>Ga0116141_10002498_pt1 | contig 15719 bp, 14 predicted proteins | sample AD_UKC097_MetaG_FD_89744 | JGI IMG/M metagenome (GOLD analysis project Ga0116141, IMG submission 89744) | Active sludge microbial communities of municipal wastewater-treating anaerobic digesters from USA - AD_UKC097_MetaG | ecosystem: Engineered > Bioreactor > Anaerobic > Digestate | place: USA...
CCTGGTCTGTAGGAACTTACCCGGCGAAAGCTCTATATTTTTAGGATCGCACTCCTTTTTTGCAAGAAACGCTTCGAATCCCTTAGCCATTCCAATAACACCAACTGTGGCCACATCACCTTCCAGAAGAGCATTGGTGGCTTGAGTGGTTGAATGCGCGATCAGAATAACCTCTTCGGGTTGTATTCCTGCGGATTCTATAAGCTGAAGCATTGAGTCAACCACACCTTTGGCGACCCCTTCGGCGGCCTTGTGGGTTGTGGCCACACACGATTTACCAACGATCGAGTAGTCGGCAATATCCACCGCAACCGCGTGGGTGAATGTGCCTCCTACATCGATGCCGATTTTAATTTTTCTAAGTTCTGCCATTCTGTTTCTCAATAAAATATGAACGCCGCGGCGGCCAATCCGAGCACTGCGGCACCCCAGGTGTAGGGGAGTGTGTTCCACATGATCTTCTGAACATCTATCTTCATTTCGTTCGCCAGCCAAACATTCTGAGTGTTTGTAGGATCACTGATACCCTGAATCTGACCGACGGACATCAAAAGTCCCATGATCGCGCCGGCGGGCATCCCTCCGGCCAGGAATATGGCAGCAATTCCATACCCCATACCCCAAACATTCAGAGGGCCTCTGTACAAAGCCAGTGGGGCGGCAAGGCTGAATAGAAGCACATAACCCGCGGCTGAGTCAGGCTTGATTGACTCAAGAACCGGTTTGAGCAGAAGTAGTACGGGCCAGCCATCGGGGTAATTCTCCATCATCGATTGGGGGGGCCCCATTACCGCGTTAAGAAGCATCCCGATCCCCAGCATTAATGCCACAGCGGGCATTACCACTGCTCCGCCGTCAAGGATCGACCTGATCAAAATATTGAGTGAGTTCTTTCTATAGGTGGAGATATACCCGTAGCCAAGACCGGCAATGAATGCAGCGATAAAATTGATTTTGAAAACAAGAATTAAAACAAGAGGCACAACAGGGATGAAATGGGCGGAGAAATGTGTTTTTTCACTTCCGCCATCTTTGATCATCTTTATTATATTCAGGAAGACAAGAATTGCCAAACCTCCACCTATGAGGTATTGGAGAATGGTTGGAATACCGGAGATCACCTCACTCACAGCGGCCTGTGCTGAATCAGGTATGGCACTCCACCCAAAGAAAAGAGCAAGCCCGGCAAGAACTGATCCGCCTGAGATAGTTACTATTCGTTTAATGTTAACTTCATGACCATCACGATATAACTGTATGGTGATATAGATCATTGAGATAATGAACATGATCGCCAGCATCACAAGCGCGAACGACTGCACATCACCCGTTTGAAGCTTTAGAACCTGGGTGTAAACTGCCCAGTTACCCACATTCATTATACCACCAATACTCAGACCTGTAAGAAAAATACCCACTGTGGTAACCGGACCAACCCCTACTGATGCAAGGATGGGAAGCACCACAGTTGAAACCATTATGATGGCCCCCAGACCGCCAAGGGTCGTGAAGAGAAGTGAGATCAGGATTAGCATTACCATGGAAATAGCCCAGGGTTTATCACCCGAGAGTTCGGCCCCTGTTTTGATAAAACTCTCGGCCACACCGGTCTTTTGCATCATGATGGAAAGCATACTGCCGAATATGGCTATTGTGTATGCCTCCGAAAGCCGTGTGGCACCATTTCCCAGTACCAGAGTGAAGACATCTACTATGTTAACGCACGAAATAACGGGGATACTGAAAGCCAGTATGGGAAGGGCAAGTAGTGCCGGGATCATTCTCCTGAACATCAGCAGTACGAAAGCAACGAACACGGCCAAGAGTAGAAAAAGTTGAATTGTTTCCATGAAGTTAATTTGGTTCTAAAACTTATTAATTTAGCATTGTAATTTAAATGATTTTCATCTCTTTGATCGCGGAAAATATTAATGAATATCAAAAAAAACCGTTCACTACTTGAGTTTAATACATTTGGGGTAGAGTCTGTTGCGGCCCACTATCTTAAGATAAACGGAGAGGAGGAGGTGCAGGAAGCCTTAAGATATATCGATAAAAACCGCGTGGAGTTTCTCGTCCTCGGCGGGGGGAGTAATCTTCTTTTCACTTCTCCAAGGCTAAATAAAGCCGTGCTTCACATTCAGACGGAAGGAATTGACATCGTCGAGGAGCGGGCTGAAACTGTTACTATTGAATGTGCCGCGGGTGAAAAATGGGACGATCTGGTTGCCTTCAGTGTAGAACATGAACTCGGGGGGATCGAAAACATGTCGATGATCCCGGGTACTGTGGGAGCGGCTCCAATCCAGAATATTGGTGCTTATGGGCAGGAGATGAAGGATACTTTTGAGTCGGCCAGGGTAATTTTTTTGGAGGACAGGAAGATCAGGGATATCAAGCATGATGAGTGCAAGTTTGGATACCGGGACAGCATCTTTAAAAACGAGTTAAAGGGGAAGACGGTAATTCTTGGTGTCCGGTTAAAACTGAAAAAGAACCCGAAGCTGAACTTCAACTACAAAGGTGTAAGGGAAATTATTTTTAAGGATGAAACCGCAAAACCCGGTTTAAAAGAGATCAGAGACGCGATCATACAGCTGAGGAGTGCGAAACTACCTGATCCCTCGATCCTTGGTAACGCGGGTAGTTTCTTCAAAAATCCCGAGATAAGTGAAGAGTCTTTCTTTATTCTTCAGAGGCTCTCTCCGGAAATCGAAGGATTCAAGACAAAAGATGGCAAGGTAAAGATCTCAGCAGCAAAGCTTATCGAACTCTCCGGCTGGAAGGGTAAGAGGAGGGGAAACTGTGGTATCTATGAGAATCACTCACTGGTGATAGTAAATTATGGCGGCGCTACAGGCAAAGAGATAGTCGAACTTTCTAAAAACATTATTGATGATGTTTACCAAAAATTCGGGATCAAATTATCTGCTGAAGTAAACTTCGTTTAGTGCAGCAGGCTCTCGAAAAGAGTGGCGATAGAATAGTATAGCGGAATACCGAAAATTATATTGAAAGGAAAGGTTATTGCCAGGGAAGAAGTCAGGTAAAGCGAGGGATTCGCTTCAGGCAGCACGATCCTTACCGCTGCGGGGGCCGCTATATATGAAGAACTGGCCGCCAGAACTCCTATAAGAACCGCGTTACCAGTGCCTAGATCGAAAAGAGTGGCCAGGAAAGTACCTGTGGTACCATTGAATACAGGAAAGAGTATCGCGAAAAGTGTGAGCTGGATTCCAACTTTTCCGTACTCATGAAGTTTCCTTCCGGCTACAATTCCCATATCGAGGAGGAAAAAAGTCAGCACACCTTGGAACGGATCGATGAAGAACGGTTTTGTGAGTGAATAACCTTTCTCACCAGTGATAAGCCCTATCAGCAGGCTACCCATCAAGAGTATCACGCTTTCATTCGTAATTGACTCATGCAATACTGAGCCTAAAGACCTTTTGCCGTCAGTTTTTGAAGAGTAATACATGGCCAAGCCTATCGCGATCAGAATCGCCGGAAACTCCATCAGAGCCATTACACCTACCATAAATCCACCATGATCAAGACCGGTTCTATCGAGATAGGATATCGCCGTCACGAATGTGACCACGCTTACCGAGCCATAGTGAGCTGCTATAGCGCCGGCGTTTATCGAGTCGAGCTTTAACGCTCCCCTGAGAATATAAAACGCCATTATCGGAATAACCGCGGCCAGTGCCATTGCCAGCAAGGCAGATACTACAAGGTCGCCTGTAAATCCTGTCCGTGAGATCTCATACCCACCTTTAAAGCCGATTGAGGCCATAAGGTAGTATGAAAACATTTTGATGATAGGTTCGGGTATTTTTAACTCTGATCTGATCAAGGCCACAGTGAGACCGAGAATAAAGAATAGAATAGCGGGATTCTTAAGGTTAATCAGACCGTTCGATAAAAATTCAAGCATGGAACCTCAGGTATGGAAAGATATTCGATTTTTCGCCTCGCAAAAAAACAAAAAAAATAGTTAAATTTCAATGTTTATTTTTCAATTTATAGAGCATTATGAAAATACGATATCTAATATCATTAATTTTAATCGCTGTTTCATTCAATTCAATTATATATTCCCAGACCACACCGGATCAGAAAAAAGAAAAATCGCTGTCTATTGGAGTGGGTGGAAACATCCCCACCGGTCCTTGGAGAAGCAAAGTATCAGCTGGAGCCGGCATCCATGTGAAATATGAGGTGAATATAAGCAGTAAAGTGACCTGGTTTCTTCAGGCAGGTTACACTCATTTTTGGGGCAAGGAATCTTCTTTCGGAAGTGTATCTTACACCACCTCATTTGACTATGGAGAGTTCGGTACCGGTATAGAGCTACATTCGAAGAAAGGATACTTCGGTCTCGTTGGTCTCACGGTTAACACTTTTGCCAACAAAACGAATGTTGTGCAGCTAATATCGGGCTGGAAACAGGAAACCCGCACAAATCAACAGTCGGAAAAGTTCGGACTAATGCTGGGCGGCGGCTATGTTTACCCAGTGGCAGAAACCCTCGACCTTGAGGGGACCCTCGTATATAATTATCTCGGTAATGAAGGATCCAATTTGAGCCTGATTGCCGGGCTTAAAATCAAGTTTTACTGATTAAACTTAAACAGGAGATCAAAATGGCAAATGTTATTAACTGGTTTGAAATTCCGGTAAAAGACATGAAACGCGCGGCCAAGTTCTACGGAGAGCTTTTCGACACTGAACTGGCTATAATGTCGATGGGTCCGCATGAAATGGCGTTCCTTCCGGCTGAAGATCAGGAATCGGTTTCAGGGTCGCTCTGCAGTGGGCCTGATTACAACCCATCATCTGAAGGAACCCTTATCTATCTGAATGCAAACCCTGATCTTTCGGTGATGCTTAAAAAGGTCTCAGATTCCGGAGGTGTTGTTTTACTTCCGAAGAGGCAGATCACACCCGAGTATGGCTATATGGCGATAATCCTGGATACTGAGGGTAACAAGGTCGCCCTTCACTCGATGGAATAATTTGTGAGCAGATTCCCACTAATTGTGCTCATTTTCGCCGTCTTCCTCGGTCTGGGTGCAAGTAATGATGAAGCGACCGCCAAACTTTCGATAAAAAAGCTTCATTGGCTGAAAGGGAAGTGGTCGCGGGTCTCTGCCGGAACCGAACACTTCGAGATCTGGCAGATCAAACGGGATTCGCTTCTCGAAGGCGAGAGCTATTACGAGAAACCGGGCAAGAAGAAAGTGACCGAGAAGATGTCGATAAAATGGGTGGGGAAGGATCTGGTTTACATAGCGGATGTCGCTGAGAATGAAGAACCTGTTAATTTCAGGAATATCCTTTTGAATGATTCAATGGCTGTTTTCGAGAACAGGTCGCACGACTATCCTAACCGTATAACCTACATTAAAGATAGCAAAAGGAGTTTCCAGGTGATCCTTGACAACAATTCAGGGAACAAGACCCGGAAACTCACCTTTAAACTGGTAACCAGACGATAGGGCCTTAGCCCAGCTCGAAAGATGTTACTCCGTAAACTTTCTCACGTCTCCGTTCCGGATTACCGCCTGAGTACATCCGTGCGGTCTCAAACACATATTTCATGCCGAGAGATTGTGCAATATCCATTGCTTGGTCGTTCACCTCAGGAATATCGAGATAGACAGGTTTTCCTTCAGCATAATCCACAAGCTGCAGGAAGATTGTGCGGGCTGTCTGGTGATCATCAGCGAAGAGCGGCCCGATCTTAAATCCGCCATTCCGGCAAAGTCTTATTGTGCCGTAGCCCTTCAATTGAACCCCATCGCCCGCTTTTAAGGAATAGCTGTCGGGCATGGAGAGCCATTCTTTAATAAAGGCACCTCTAGCAGTAGGGAAGATGGTCTTGTCGTAATCGAGTATGTTGCACAAGTCAGCATCAGTGATCGCTGTGAGATCGAACGATTTTTTTGGAATGATATCCTTACCCTCGAATCTTATCTGCCGGTAGGCAAATTCGTAACCCGACTTAACATAATTGTGCTGCTGTTCCACCACACCATCCATGCCCGAGGGAATATCTTTCACGCGATCAAAGCCCGCCTTCCATATCGGTAGCCCGTATCCCTTTCCACGAAATTCCGGTTTTACGATATAGAATCCCATGAAACCGAATTCATCATTGTATCTCACAGCTGATTTCACAGCGATAACTTCTCCATCCAATTCTCCCACAAGAAAACCCTCAGGGTCAGTGTAGAGGAACGGACGGGCATCGTGCAGGCCCGGGTTCCACCCCTCCTTCTCAGCCCAGTCGAGGAATATTGCGAGTTCTTTTGGTAGTGCTTTCCTGATAGTATACGACATCGATGGCTCCTGAAAATAAAATGAATGAATTCAGGAATGGAAATTAGGAAGATTTTTAAATAAAAAAAATCCCGACCCAAAAAATGGGGCGGGATTTAGCGGAAAGGGCGGGATTCGAACCCGCGGTACCGGTAAAAGTACACACGCTTTCCAGGCGAGCCTATTCAACCACTCTAGCACCTTTCCGTTGTTACCTTGCGGTAAACCCTTGCGGAGAGAGGGAGATTCGAACTCCCGGTGAGCCGTAGCCCACAACAGTTTTCGAGACTGCCGCATTCAACCACTCTGCCATCTCTCCATGCTGTTTTAGATATGAAACATTCTAAAAATCAGACTTCAAATATAGTAACTCCGTGTGTAATCGCAAATATGAAGCGGCTTTTTGAACGAAAAGATAATTAAAAAGGCTGCCCGAAGACAGCCTTTAGAATTGTTAGTCGACCGTTATTAACGATCAGGCAAGATCGAATCTATCGAGATTCATCACTTTATTCCATGCTGCAACGAAATCCTTAACGAATTTCTCTTTGCCGTCTGAAGCAGCGTAAACCTCGGCGATCGCTCTGAGTTCGGAGTTGGAGCCGAAAACCAGGTCAACTCTTGAAGCGGTATATTTAACCTTTCCGGTTTTCGAATCACGACCCTCGAATTTCTCCTTGGTATCGTCGGTTGGAGTCCAGATGGTATCCATCTTCAGTAGATTAACGAAGAAGTCGTTAGTAAGAGTACCCGGCCGGTCGGTGAATACACCTGTCATCGAGTTGTCATAGTTGGCATTCAACGCGCGGAGGCCACCGATCAGCACTGTCATCTCAGGCGCGGTCAGCGTAAGAAGCTGTGCCTTATCCACCAGGAGATGCTCCGATGGAACTGCTGAGGGTGCTTGCAGGTAATTACGGAAGCCATCAGCGAATGGCTGCAGCTCGTTGAAAGATACAACATCTGTCTGCTCCTGCGACGCATCGGCTCTTCCGGGTGTGAAAGGAACTGCGATTGAGTGGCCGGCATCTTTAGCAGCCTTTTCAACTGCCGCACATCCCGCGAGGACGATCAGGTCGGCCAGCGAGACCTTTTTGCCGCTACTGTTGCCGGAGTTAAACTCCGACTGAATTTTCTCAAGCACTGAAAGCACTTTTGAAAGCTGAGCAGGGTTGTTCACTGTCCAGTTTTTCTGCGGTTCGAGTCTGATTCTGGCACTGTTCGCGCCACCTCTTTTGTCAGAACCACGGAACGATGAAGCAGAAGCCCAAGCGGTTGAAATCAGTTCTGAAACAGAGAGACCTGAAGCAAGAATCTTTCCTTTGAGGGCTTCAACATCAGCTGAATCGATCAGTTGATGATCTACCGCGGGGATTGGGTCTTGCCAGATAAGGTCTTCAGCGGGCACTTCCGGTCCATGATAACAAGCTTTCGGACCCATGTCACGATGAAGAAGTTTGAACCAAGCACGCGCGAAAGCGTCAGCGAACTGGTCGGGGTTCTCATAGAATCTTCTTGATATCTTCTCATACTCGGGGTCGAACCTCAGTGAGAGATCGGTAGTAAGCATGGTTGGAAGATGTTTTTTCGAAGGATCATGCGCGTCAGGAACGGTTGGTTCGGCATTTTTCGCCACCCACTGATGAGCACCCGCGGGGCTTTTTGTTAGCTCCCATTCATACTCGAAAAGATGTTTGAAGTAATCATGACCCCATTTCGCGGGTGTAGTGGTCCATGTTACTTCGATACCGGAAGTGATTGTATCTCCACCTTTACCGCTGCCATAAGTGTTGTGCCATCCGAGGCCCTGCTCGGTGATATCAGCAGCCTCAGGTTCGGCCTGAACATGCGCGGCACTTGCGGCACCATGTGTTTTACCGAATGTGTGTCCACCGGCGATCAAAGCAACAGTTTCTTCGTCGTTCATAGCCATTCTGCGGAATGTCTCACGGATGTCATGAGCTGCTGCCGCAGGGTCGGGGACTCCACCAGGACCTTCAGGGTTTACATAGATAAGCCCCATCTGAACCGCTGCGAGGGGATTCTCAAGATCCCTCTTGCCTGAATAGCGTTTCTCGTCAGAAAGCCATGTAGTCTCTACACCCCAATAAATGCTTTCATCCGGTTCCCAGCGGTCTTCACGACCGGCACCAAATCCGAAAGTTTTGAATCCCATCGACTCGAGGGCGGCATTTCCCGCCAGAACTAGAAGGTCTGCCCAGGAGATCTTGTTTCCGTATTTTTCTTTAATTGGCCAGAGAAGCCGTCGTGCCTTATCGAGGTTTGTATTGTCGGGCCAGCTGTTAAGAGGGGCGAATCTCTGGAAGCCACCTGAAGCACCACCCCTTCCATCAGAAGTTCTATAGGTACCGGCCGCATGCCAGGAGAGGCGTATAAAGAGGGGGCCGTAGTGTCCGAAATCAGCCGGCCACCAATCCTGTGAATCTGTCATCAAATCGAAGAGATCCTTTTTCAGGGCATCGTAGTCAAGCTTTTTGAACTCCTCTTTATATTTGTAGCCCGCATCCATGGGGTTGGAGAGAGATGAGTGCTGTCTCAGCATGTTCAGTTTGAGCCGATTAGGCCACCAATCCTGATTCTGTGTTCCTGAGGCGCTCATGGCAGCTCCATGTGGAAATGGACACTTGCCACCACCGTTGTGATTATCACTCATTATGAATCCTTTCGTTTATAATCTGAAAATAAGAATAGATAGTGCAAAACCGACCCGGCCGGTCTATTGAATTTGTAATTGTATGTATCCTGTAGGGAGCAGACCGGGTCAAAAAATAAGGGAAAAAGGATATACTTAAATTACAGATTTTTAGGCAAGAAAGTTCATTTTTTCATCATTAAATTATGAATTGAAGAAGATTTTCAAAAAACCTGCTAATGTGGCCGCGGAGAAACCTCCAATGATAAAGACCTGCGCATTTCGTACATTTGCACTCAATTTTAATAAGAATTAAATGCGCTTACGAACACATTTCAGAGAAACAATATCTTTAGCGACCCCGGTGGTTATCGGGCAGGTCGGGATCACCATGATGGGTGTGGTTGATTCGGCCATGGTCGGAAGGGTTGGCGATGCTCCTTTGGCGGCGGCTTCGATCAGCGGGGGTTTCTTCTTTCTGATCACTGTGATCGGTCTTGGAATCGTATATGCCATAACCCCGCTGGTGGCAATAGCCGTGGGTTCAGCAGATCATGAGACACCTTCAAAGGTGTTCAAACAGGGATTCTGGGTAAGTACGGTAACTTCTGTGATACTCGGGATAGTGATCTATTTAGGTGCCGAGATCATCCGGTACATGGATCAGCCCCCCGAGGTAACCGGGCTGGCCATCAGTTACACCAGGATACTCGCGTTCTCGATTCCTCCGACGCTACTGTTTACTTGCTACAAGCAGTTTATTGAGGGCCTCTCGTTCACTCGCCCGGCCATGGTGATCACGCTGCTCGCTAATGTTGTTAATTTTGTATTCAACTGGATACTTATTTATGGAAATCTCGGCGCACCGGCTTTGGGGCTTGATGGCGCGGGTATAGCCACTACAGCTTCAAGAATCTTCATGTTCGTTGCCTTGGCATATTTTGTCCATTCCAGTAAAGAGTTCAAGAGGTTTGAGCTTAAGATATTTCCATTCCACGGGCTTGATTCATACGGTCGCGAGATACTCAAGATCGGATTACCGAGTGGATTTCAATATTTTTTTGAAGTGGGCTGCTTCGCTGCAGCTGCTTTTATGGTTGGCTGGATTGGGAAGGATGATCTTGCTTCACACCAGATAGCGATGAATGTGTCGGCAACCACATATCTTGTCTGTCTTGGGCTTTCAACCGCGGGAACTATCCGCGTTGGTAATGCTCTGGGAGCGTCAGATTTCAGCGAAGTTAAGAAGGCTGGCTTCATGGCATTGATGCTTGGGATAGGGTTCATGGTATTCTCTGGATTAATGCTGATCATGTTTCGCTACGAGATACCTTACTTTTACACCACCGACATAGAAGTTGTGATGATCGCGCCAAATCTGCTTCTTATTGCCGCCTTCTTCCAGATTTTTGACGGAACCCAGGCAGTCGCGCTCGGCATATTAAGGGGTATTAAGGAGGTGAAGCTTCCGACAGTGATCACCTTCATCGCTTATTGGCTGATCGGTCTGCCATCCGCTCTTTTTCTCGGCTTCCCGATGGGGTTGGGGACTGAGGGAGTCTGGTATGGGCTCTCGATCAGTCTCATTGCTTCATCGCTGATGCTTAACGGCAGATTCTTCTACAAGTTGAAAAAAATGGAGAAGGAGAAGAATTTAACATCAGCGTAAACGGTCGTTCATCGTGTGCTATAACCATTTATCACTTAATATTTGAAATGATGCCTTGTTGGGAGTAGTTTTGCATCGTAAACAATCAGGAGTAAAAAATGGACAAGAGAATTTATAGATCGCGCAAAGAGAGAATGATTGGAGGAGTTGCCGGTGGAATAGCAGAATATTTCGAAGTCGACCCCGTAATCGTAAGGTTCGCGTTTATTGCTCTGACGCTTTTCAACGGAATCGGTTTGATCCTCTATATAGTAGGAATGATCATCATACCTGAGCAGGTTCTAAATCCTGATATGTTTTCAGCGAACGAGGCACCTGCAAGCATGGCAGCAGAACCGGTAGTGGAGAGTAAAAAGGGCCGGTTCTCCATCTTCCTCGGTGTAACCCTGATCATCGCCGGAATTTTGTTCGGACTCGAAAACTTCGTACCGTATTTCGATATCGAAGATGCGTTCCCGGTTCTGTTGGTTCTGCTCGGTATTTGGATCATAATAAGTGGAAAGAAGAGATCTTATGGAGACTAAAATGAAACCCGGCAAGATTTTCTGGGGTGTATTTTTCCTCGGACTGGGAGCTCTTCTGCTCCTCCAAAATTTTGCAGACCTCGACTTTTCGATGCCCGAACTGAAGAAGTTCTGGCCGGTGTTACTGATCGCAGCGGGTGTTGTTTACCTGACAAAAAATCAGATAATCAGAAATGTTATAGCCGGTTTATCAGGATTCGCGCTGGCATTCATTATCCTTAGTATTACGGCTTCGATATACGATATCCCGAAATCGCTTTTCTCGCATGTAAAGGTTAAAAGGGCACATCATGATCTGGTTTCAATTAAATCAGAACCCTATGATACAACGATTAAACTGGTGAAGCTAAGTTTCGATGGAGGAGCCGGTTCGTACATCGTAAGTGCCACGGATACTAATCTGATGACTCTGAAAACCGACCGAAGCAACCGGAAGTTCAGTATCACGAACAACATCTCGAACGGAAAGGCAGACCTTGATGTTGAGATGGCTGAATTCAACCTGGATCTAAGTGATACCAGCTTCGCTAATTTGGTCGAGCTCAATCTAAATCCAAAGCCTTTTTATGAAAATCTTGAGTTCAATATCGGCGCGTCAAATTTCGAGCTAAACATCGGTGAGTTGGCTTTCCGTAAACTGGATCTTGAGATGGGCGCGAGTTCAACCAAGATTGTTCTACCGATGCCCCCACCCGGAGGCAGCGAGATAAAGCTGGAGAGCGGCGCGAGCAGTATTGAAATTATTATCCCTCAAAATGCCCAGTTGAAGATGATCAATAGTATGGCTTTAAGCGATACCAAACTCCCACAGGGATTCAAAGAGGAGGGAAATACCATCTTCTCTGATAACTTCACGGGTACAGGCGACTTTTTCCTCATCAGAGTAGACGGTGGAGTGAACAGTATGGTGGTAAGAAGAAAATAGTCGAACCAACAATTTGATTAAAAACGGCAGCGACCCTGCCGTTTTTTTTATTTAGAGCTTCAATTTTTATAGTGTAAATCATTCGACCGCTTTTTTTTATCCACAAGTTCGACTATATTAGGTTATTACTGAAAAAAAATTCACCTTGCTTATGGCCGACGAAGACATTCTATTCTTCAAATACAGATTCATGCTCCCACAGGAGGTGAAAGAATTTGCGGTTTACCTGCGTAAATCCGATCTTTCCATTATCAATCAACCCGGAGAGGAGCTCGAGATAGAGTGGGCTCAACTTAATAATTTTGCCTGTCCTAATTGCCCCCTCGATAAGACCGCCCATAAATATTGCCCGGTTGCGCAAAATTTGTACCGCGTGATCAAGGAGTTCGGCAGTTTTAATTCTTACGAAATAGTTGATGTTGAAGTGGAAACTGTTTCGAGGAAGTTTCAAAAACAAACGGCACTACAGTCGGGAATAAGCAGTCTGATCGGCATCCTTATGCCCTCAAGCGGTTGCCCGATTATGGGTAAATTAAAGCCCATGCTCTATACCCACCTTCCTTTTGCTTCTCTTGACGAGACTCAAACCAGAGTCTTCTCACTCTACCTCCTCTCGCAGTACATACGCTTTAAGAAAGGTTTCGAGCCGGACTGGGAAATGACCAATCTTATCGATATCTACGACCAGATTTCTATCCTGAATAAAAATGTAAGCAGGCAGATAGTACATTTGGAAGAGAAAGATGCGGGAATTAACGGTCTGATCATCCTAAATAACTTCGCTGAATATGTAACCTTCACGATCAATGAAAAACTGGTCGATGAAATTGAGTTTTATGTAAAAGGGTTCTACGAGTAGTTTCCCCGCCACTTCGAGATATCTCTATGAAAGAAAAACAAAATCTGTTATTCCTTTTCCTTGGAATGTTCTTTGTTTCAAACGCGGTACTCGCCGAGTTCATTGGCGTTAAGATATTCTCACTCGAACAAACCATGGGACTTCAACCTGTTTCATTATCTTTGTTCGGGCAGGAGAATCTCTCCTTCAATCTAACCGCAGGCGTTCTTTTGTGGCCGATAGTATTCATTTTTACCGATATCATAAACGAATATTTTGGGAGAGGGGGAGTCAGGCTTCTTTCTTTTATTTCGGCAGGGTTAATTGCTTACGCATACCTGATGGTATATTTTTCTATGGGTCTGGTTCCTGCGGATTTTTGGATCATCAGGGATACACCTGCCGGACAGATAAATATGAATGACGCGTTCAACGCAATTTTCGGACAGGGACTTTGGATCATTATCGGTTCTCTCATCGCGTTTCTTATCGGCCAGCTGGTGGATGTTACTGTGTTCCAATGGGTTAGAAAGCATACCGGTACCAAATGGATCTGGGCGAGGGCGACCGGCTCAACTCTCGTATCGCAGTTTATAGACAGTTTCGTTGTGCTGTTCATTGCATTTTACTTCGGAGCCGACTGGAGTCTTGAGTTGGTGCTTGCAATAGGTGTTGTTAACTATATATACAAGTTAACTGTGGCAGTGTTTCTTACCCCGATTCTTTATGTGCTGCACGCAGTTATTGATGGGTATTTAGGCAGGGAACTCTCTCACAAAATGATTGAGCAAGCAGCGATAGAGACTGATACCGACTGATTTTTCTAAAGCTCCAGGTTCTGGACATCCTCAATTGTGATCTTCACGAGGTCCTCATCGCTGAGGTTACTCAGGCTAAGGATCCTCTCTTCCTGATTACCGATGGCCTTGTAAAGCACATTCCTGACAGTTCTGGCATTTCCAAAGTTCTGATCCCTGTTATCATAGATGTTTTGGAACACCTCAGTAAGGTGGGCAAATGCCGAATCATCGATCTTGTAACCACTCTTTTCGCTCAACACCTTCGTTATTTCGAGCATCTCTTCCGGTGAGTAGTCTTCGAACATGAAGAAGTTCGTGAACCGGCTTTGCAGTCCAGGATTGGAATCGAGGAAATTCCTCATTTCATTAGGGTAGCCGGCCACGATCACAACCAACTGGTCTGAATAATCTTCCATCCTTTTCAGGAGAGTATCGATCGCTTCCTGTCCAAAATCGTTAGCACCCCTGGAGAGTGTATAAGCCTCATCAATAAAGAGGGTTCCACCAAGGGCTTTCTTGATTACTTCTTCAGTTTTTTGAGCGGTTTGGCCCTGATATCCTGCCACAAGTGCTGACCTGTCAACTTCGATTAGATGCCCTTTTTCCAAAAGGCCCAACTCTTTGTATATCTTGCTCAGAAGTCGGGCGACAGTGGTTTTACCCGTTCCCGGATTACCCATAAAGACTACATGAAGGTTTTTCTTGATCACCTTAAGACCCCGTTCTTCACGCAGTTTGGCAATCTTAAGAGAACTGATCAATTTTTCCGTTGCTTTCTTCACTTCAGATAAGCCGGTGAGTGAGTCGAGTTCCTTTAAATGCTGTTCAAGAAGCTTGGCATCACCTTCAACGCGGACATTTTTCTTCTCGTGAACGGGAGCGAGTTCGGCAATATCTTCCACGGTTATGGTCGCAGAAATATCATCGGTAATCTGTTCTTTGGGGATCTCGACGAGCCGGAGCAAATGGCGTTTTATGGCAGCCTCGGCAATATTCCTTACCATTCTGGCGTTGGAGAAGGTTTTATCTCTCTGACGGTATTTTTCGTTAAAGTAACCGCGGAGTTTCGTCTGGGTTTCCTCAGACATCTTGAGGTCTTTTGATTTGAAAATGTTAATAGCAATGCTAACCAACTCATCCGGAGTATAATCTTCGAACAGGATAAACTTCGTAAATCTCGATTTGAGGCCTGCGTTGCTCTCCAGGAACTTCTCCATATCCTCGGTATATCCCGCGGCGATCACTATAAACTTGCCCCGGTCGTCTTCCATTCGTTTCAGGAGGGTGTCGATTGCTTCCTTGCCAAAATCGCTGCCGGAATTGTCGCCTGCTTTCACGAGTGTGTAAGCCTCATCAATGAAAAGAGTGCCACCGATCGACTGACTGATAACTTCGGTTGTCTTTGACGCGGTTTGACCTACATAACTGGAAACCAGGGTCTGGCGATCTGTTTCTACCAGGTGTCCCTTCGGCAGAATTCCCAAGGCAGAGTAAATATCGCTAAAAATCCGTGCAACCGTGGTTTTCCCGGTACCCGGATTTCCAAGAAATATAATATGATCCGAGAACTTGTTCTGAAGGTTTTCACCCCGTTCAAAGTAGAATCTGGCTATTTTCACGAGCTCATTAATCTCTTTCTTTACGAGATTAAGACCCATTAGACCGTTGAGTTTATCGAGTGACTCTTTCAGTTTCTCTTCATTTATCCCAACATCGAACTGTTTACCTTCTTCTTTCTTGAACACGGCAGCAATATCTTCCGGCTCAAAAGTCGTAAGGGCTTCAGGAGTTCTCATTCCGGGAGGAAGTTTGAGGTATCTCTTGCTCAGACGCATTTTTGCGTCATCGTAGGTGTTTCTTACCAACCGCCCGTTTCCGAAAGTTTTGTCACGGTTTCGGTAGAGATTTGTAAATTCTTTATGCAGCAGGGCTTTAGCGCCGTCAGAAAGGGTATAATCCTCTTTTTTTGCCATCATCTCGAATATC
>Ga0116141_10002501_pt1 | contig 15708 bp, 8 predicted proteins | sample AD_UKC097_MetaG_FD_89744 | JGI IMG/M metagenome (GOLD analysis project Ga0116141, IMG submission 89744) | Active sludge microbial communities of municipal wastewater-treating anaerobic digesters from USA - AD_UKC097_MetaG | ecosystem: Engineered > Bioreactor > Anaerobic > Digestate | place: USA...
GGTGCGAAGTGTGGTATAGAGTAGTAGAGATCCCAGGGAAATGCCGGCTTAGGAGAACGCCATGAATCGAAGAATGCTGCACATCCGCATCGTCGCCATCCTGAGTGTCGTCGCCTGCTCGACGAGTCCGGCTCGGGAAAGCACCGTCCAACTGACCATCCGCGCCGACCAACCAGGGACGGCGATCAGCCCCACGATGTACGGCATCTTCTTCGAAGACATCAACTTCGGCGCCGACGGCGGGCTGTACGCCGAGCTGGTCAAGAACCGGTCCTTCGAGTTCGCCGAGCCTATGATGGCCTGGGCTGAGGTCAAGCCGGACGGCGCCGCCGGTGCAATCGAGATCCTGGATCAGGGCCCGGTCACTGCCGCCAGCCCCCACTATATCCGCATCAAGGCCGCGACGGCCGGCTATGGGATCGTAAACGAGGGATTCGCCGGAATCGGCGTGAAGCAGAGCGAGAAGTACAACTTCTCGGTGCACGGCCGAGATCCCACCGGCAAGGCGGTGCTGCGCATCGAGCTGATCTCGCCGCGAGGAGAGGTCCTGGCGGATGCGACGCTCAGGGGCTTCAACTCGAAGTGGACCCGGAAACTGGCGACCCTACGCCCGACGGCCACCGAAGCCAAGGCGCAACTCCGTATCCTGTTCGATGGGCCCGGCTCGGCGGACCTGGACACGATCTCGCTGTTTCCGGAGAGGACCTGGAAGAACCGCCCCGGTGGCCTGCGGGCCGACCTCGTCCAGTGGCTGGCGGACCTGAAGCCGGGGTTCCTGCGCTTCCCCGGCGGCTGCATCGTCGAGGGCCGCTACCTCAGCACGCGGTATCAGTGGAAGAACACGATCGGCGAGCCCGAGCAGCGCAAGCTGATCATCAACCGTTGGAACGACGAGTTCAAGCACCGTCCGGCCCCGGACTATTTCCAGACCTTTGGCCTGGGCTTCTACGAGTACTTCGTTCTCTGCGAGGACATTGGGGCCGAGCCGATGCCGATCCTCAACTGCGGCATGGCCTGCCAGTTCAACTCGGCCGAGCTCGCGCCGCTCGACGAGCTCCAGCAGTACATCCAGGACGCGCTCGACCTGATTGAGTTCGCCAACGGCCCGATCAACAGCCTCTGGGGCGCCAAGCGGGCCGAGCTGGGCCACCCCGAGCCGTTCAACGTCAAGTACCTCGGCGTGGGCAACGAGCAATGGGGCCCGCAGTACATCGAGCGCTACGTGCCGTTCGCCAAGGCCCTCAAAGAGAAATACCCGGAGGTCCAACTGATCGCCGCGACCGGCTCGGACCCCCAGATCTTCCCGAACGGCCCCAAGGAGGTGGCGTATCTCTGGGAGCAGTGGCGCAAGCTCGATGCCGAGATCGTCGATGAGCACTTTTATCGCAATCCGGACTGGTTCTTCGACAGCGCGACCCTCTACGACGGCTACCATCGCGGCAACCAGAAGGTGTTCGTGGGCGAGTACGCGGCTCAGAACGTGGGCGTGGCCAGTCCCGACAATCGCAACAACTGGAAATGCGCCCTGGCCGAGGCGGCGTTCATGACCGGCCTGGAGCGGAACGCCGACCTCGTCATCATGAGCTGCTACGCGCCGCTGTTCGGCCACCTGGACCGCTGGCAGTGGACGCCGGACCTGATCTGGTTCGACAATCTCCAGTCCTACGCCACGCCGAACTACTACGTCCAGCAGCTTTTCAGCCTCAATCGCGGCGATGTCGTCCTTCCCGTCGAGATCAGCGGGCAGGAGCCGCCGACGAGCAAGCAGCCGGGCCTGTACGTAACCTCCAGCCGGGACATGCAGGCAAGCGAGATCATCCTGAAGGTCGTCAACAGCGCCCCGAAGCCGACACCGGTACAATTGAAGATCGAAGGCGTCCGACGGCTCGCGCGTCGTGGCATGGCCACCGTCCTGGCCGCCGAGAAGCTCACAGACGAGAACTCAATCACTGAACCGAATAAGGTGGCCCCGGTCACGAGCCGACCGACCGGCGTGAGTACGTCGTTTGAACACACGTTCCCGCCCTACTCGGTGACGGTGCTCCGTCTGAGGGCTCGAGACTGAGCCGGGGATTGCCCCGCGACAGGGCCAGCATCGGCCTCAGATCACGGCGACACGATCCTCCGAAAATGGAGATCGTCCGGCATTTTTTCGTCAAATCTTCGCTGGACGCGGCGTCCTCGTGGTATAATGGTGGCCAGCGAAGGTGGACCGGTGAAGCACCATCATATTTGTTCGCCATCATCGATCCTCTACTATCATAGCGGTCCTCCTCGCGAGAAACCGGTCGGTTGCGTCTCGGGAGAACACGGCTGGATTCATAGTCCATAGTCCAACACATTCAAAGCGCCTTTGGCCGGTTGATCTCATGCTGTTCTGTATCCGGAGGGAACGGACATGGCGTTGTCCAGCGGTCGGTCGATGGGCAAAAACAGGCGAAGAGAGGATCGCAAGCCGGATTTGCGCCGGTCGCGGGGATGTTGCAGTCCGATCCTCCATGCTCCATCATCCACGATCAACTCCAGCGGCTTCACGCTTATCGAACTGTTGGTCGTAATCGCCGTTATTGCGCTGCTGTTGGCAGTCCTCGTTCCCCTATTGCATTCGGCTCGTGAACGGGCTCATCGCGTGGTCTGCACGAACAATCTCAGGCAGCTCACGACGGCCTGGATCACCTATGCCGACGAGCACGACGGCAAACTGGTCAGCGGCAGCGCATTCGGCACGACAGTACGAAACAACCGGTGGAAGGTTCAAGGTTGGATAGGAGATGCGTTTTGGTTTCCGAGAAGTCGTACGGCGCTTCTCAAGAAAACCGACAAAGGCCCCCTGTGGCCGTACCTGCGGAACGTCGATGTCTATCGTTGCCCCCGCGGACGTGAAGGTCACGCAGTCACATACACGCCGGTCGTCGCCGCAAACAACCACCACGTCACCGTGGAAGGGACCTGCGTACCTGAGAGCGGCGAGCGGGAGGTGACAGAGGTCGGAACACGTGTCGGCAGTACCGCGCTGAAGCTGACCAGGCTGACGGACATCCTCAGTCCGGGTCCGGCCGCTCGCGCGGTCTTCATCGATATGGGGCAGACGCCTACCAGCCTGGATTTCTACGTCTATTATCGCTACGCCAGATGGATGAGCTTCAGCGGGCCCCCGGTCCGCCACGGCGAGGGCACCACACTGTCCATGGCGGACGGACACACAGAGTACTGGAGATGGAAGGGCCGTGAGACGGTGGACATGCCGCGTGAGTTGCTCGCCACCCACAACACATACGCCGAGCTGCTGGCAGACGGGTTGGACTACGGACCCCAGACCGAGGACGGCCTGTTCGATCTCGAGAGGCTGCAAAGGGCTACCTGGGGCAGGCTGGGACATTCGAACGAGGAGGGGCCGTGAACAGGGAGACCCGGACAACGCGAGATACATCGTGCGTCGTCCGTCCGTCGTCATCATACATCGCATCGTTGAAAGGAACGAACATGACCGCGTCAAAGAAGCTCCGTGGAATGATCCGGACGTGGGGGCTCGTCTGCGCGACCCTTCTCTGCACGGCCGGATCGGGCGCTGAGTTTGCCGGCGGGACCGGCGAGCCGAACGATCCTTATCAGATCGACACGGCCGCCCAGTTGCTCGCAATCGGCTCGGCCCCGGACCTGGCCCGGAAGCACTACGTACTGGTGTCCTCGATCAACTTGGCCAACACAACACTCACCGGGCCCGTGACCGCGTATTTCAGCGGTTCGTTCGATGGAAACGGCCATACGATCCGGAACCTGCGGATCGACGGCGGCCACTCCCAGGCGTTGTTCGGTCTCATCGGCCCCGACGGCACGGTGAAGAACCTGGGCATTGTGGACGTCTTCATCTGGGCCGGCAGCAATGCCGGAGCGCTGGCGGCCATCAACTACGGCAGCATCGACAACTGCTACAGCACCGGCCAGGTCACCGGCCTGAGCCATGCGGCAGGCGGGCTCGTGGGAACCAATCTGGGAACGGTAGCCGATTCGTACAGCGCGGCGACCGTTACAGGCAGCGTCGAGGCCGGCGGACTGGTGGGAGACAACGTGGGCACGCTGTCCTCCTGTCACTCTACCGGCGAGGTCACAGGATACAGTTCGGTCGGTGGGCTCGTGGGGTCCAACAATGGCGAAATCACATCAAGCTATTGCACCGCGACCATCACGGGTAGTCTCCATGAGGTCGGAGGATTCGCGGGAACCAACAATGGCAGGATCGTCTCCTGCTATGCCGACGTGACGGTGACCGGGTACGAGTCCTTCGTCGGCGGATTGGCAGGAAACAATTTCGGCTATGTGCTTTCCTGCTATGCCAGCGCAACCGTGACAGGGTATGGCTCGTTCGCCGGCGGACTGGTGGGAAACAACTTCGGCTGCGTGTCCTCCTGTTATTCAACCGGCAGCGTGACCGGAGAGGAAATGGTCGGCGGCCTGGTGGGAGGCGGCAACGGCACGATCGCCACGTCCTATTCGGCCGCAACAGTGGATAGTTGGGGCTGGTCTGTCGGCGGTCTCGCGGGCAGCGGCAGCACGCCGGACAACTGCTATTTCCTTGACCCGGCCGACGGCGGCGGTCCGGACAACGGCATAGGGACCCCGCTGACAAGCGTCCAGATGACCCAACAGGCAAGCTTCGAAGGCTGGGATTTCTGGGGGTCCGACACAGACGGAACGGCAGACTTGTGGTTCATGCCGGAGAACGCCTATCCGGTCCTGGCCTGGCAGACGGAGATCACCGGGCTGTACCCAGTTCCGGATGTGACGGGTCTGCCCATCGAGGAGGCCTGGGCAGCATTGACGGCGGCCGGGTTCACACCGGGGAACGTACGCTACGACTTCGACCGCGCTGTCCCCGCAGGTTGCGTCATTCATGCAAACCCCCACGGAATGGCCGCCATAGGGACGACGGTGGACCTGCTCGTGAGCGCGGAGGCAATCTATGATTGGACCACGAACGCGGGCGACGGCACGTCGGCCAATCCCTACCGAATCGAGACCGCCGGCCAGTTGGAGTCCCTGATCGACCACCCGGAACTCTGGGGCAAATGCTTCGTGTTGGCGGCCGATCTGGACATGGTCGATCGGACCTACTCTCAGGCCCTGATCGCCCCGGACACGGACGACGGGATAGCCGGTTTCCAGGGCACGGCCTTCACGGGCACATTCGACGGCGACGGCCACATCATTCGGAACCTGACGATCCGCCGGATCAATGTCCGGCACGACTACGTTGGTCTGTTCGGCATGATCGGCCCGAAAGGCCATGTCGAGGATCTCACCCTGTCCAATGCGGACGTGGAGGGCGGGAGCGGATCGAAGAGCTATGTGGGAGTCCTGGCCGGGTTCAACGCCGGGACAGTCGTCGATTGCTCCGCATCGGGCGTCGTGCACGGCGGTGCCGGCGACGGCCTAGTCGGCTCCAATACCGGCACTCTGATCGATTGCACCGCGGATATTTCGAGGATCTGAGCTTCCTACGGTTTCGGCCGGATCTCCAGGTTGCGTTTGATCAGGTCGATTCGCTGCCGGACGCAGGCGGCTGACCGCAGCGGGTCGGCCGGCGTGTGCATGCAGTAATCGACCAACTTCTCGACCGTCGTCGTGGCCACGTGGCAACGGGTGTCACTGGAGGCGTAGTAGAGGAAAATCTGCCCATTGGGCCGGGCGATCCAGCCGTTGGCGAAGACGACGTTCGAGACGTCGCCCACACGTTCGATGCCCTGCGGGGCCAGCAGGTAGCCGCCGGGCTCGTGGGTGAGCCGGCTGGGGTCTTCCAGCGAGGTCATGAAGGCATACAGCACATAGCGAAGCCCGGCCGCCGTGTTCCGCACGCCGTGAGCCAGGTGCAGCCAGCCCTCGGCGGTCTTGATCGGCGCGGGGCCGAGGCCGTTCTTCACCTCGTTGATCGTGTGGTACTTGCAATCCTGGACGATCTTCTCCCGATCGAGAACGGCATGCTCGATGCTGTCGGCCAGGGCCCAACCGATGCCGCCGCCGGAGCCGGCCGCGATGAAGCCGTCCTGCGGCCGGGTGTAGAACGCATACTTGCCGTGAATGAACTCGGGGTGCAGCACGACGTTTCGCTGTTGCGGCGAGCGGGTCTTGAGGTCGTCGAGCCGCTGCCAGGTCTTGAGGTCCTTCGTGCGCGCGATGCCGCACTGGGCGATCGCGGAGGACAGATCGCCCCGCGGGGCCGTGGGGTCCCTGCGCTCGGTGCAGAACAGGCCGTAGATCCAGCCGTCCTCGTGCCGGACCAGACGCATATCGTACACGTTGACATCCGGATCGCTCGTCTCGGGCATCGCCACGGGGTAATCCCAGAAGCAGAAGTTGTCCACGCCGGTGGGGCTCTCCGCCACGGCGAAGAAGCTCTTGCGGTCGGCGCCCTCGACACGAGCGACCAGGAGGAACTTGCCATTGAGCTCGATCGCGCCGGGATTGAACGCGGCGTTGATGCCGAGCCGCTCCATCAGGTGCGGGTTCGTCGCGTAGTTCAGGTCGTACCGCCAGAAGATCGGCGCGTGCTCGTCTGTCAGGACCGGGTACTTGTAGCGTTCGAACACGCCGTTGCTGCTGTCACTGGGCCGGTTCGGCCGAGTGATGAGGGCCTCGTACTCCGAAAACAGCTTCCGCACGCGTTCATCGAATTGCTCGTGTGTCATGGTCGATTCCCCTTGGGATCTACTATTTGCGATTTGCTGTTTACGATTGCGTCGGAATCCCGAGTGACGGCTCGCCGCGAGGCTGAATCGTAAATCGTACATCATGAATCGTCACTTCGCCCGATGATTTCCAGGCAACAGCGACCGTTGTGATACGGGCCCTTCCATGCGGAGACCTTGGGCTGGTCCGGGTCGGGCGTACCGTCGCGCCGAATGCACCAGAACCACTCGCCGTTCGTGTGGTCCACGACCTTGTCCTTGATGAACTGCCAGCACTGCACGGCGGCCTCGCGGAACGCGGCGTTCCGGGTGAGCTGCCAGGCGTTGTAGAACCCGACGACCGCCTCGGCCTGCGGCCACCACTCCTTGTTCGGATTGATGATCCGCCCGTCGCGACCCTCGTATAGAAGTCCGCCGTCTTTGTCGAGGCCTTCGTCGAGCACCGCCCCGGCCATCTTCACGGCCAATGCTCTGACCTCGTCCGACAGGTGTCTGTCGCCGAGCACTCCGGCCGCCTCACAGAGCAGCCAACTGCCTTCGATGTCGTGCCCGAAGGTGTAGCTATCCGATCGAGGCGTCCACGCCTCATCGAAGAAATGCTGAAGGTGCGTCTGCTCGGTGTTGACGATGCGCCGCTGAAACAGTCCGATCAGATCCCGCAGACTCTGTGCGCATCTCGCCTCGGGCAAGACCCGCACGAGGTTGCTGTACCCTTCGAGCACGTGCAGGTGGTTGTTCATGGACTTCTTTTCGTTCATGTCCTTGTCGCTGAGCCGCATGTCCTCGCAGGGCCGCCAGTCGCGCGACATGACCTCGAAGCAGCCGCCGTATTGACTGTCGCGGGCGCGGGCTTCGATCAGGTCGAAGACTTCGACCGCCTGCCGGAGGGCCTGCGATTCGTTGAAGGTGGTGTAGTACTCTGCCAGCGCGTAGATGCAGAACGCCTGGCCGTAGATCTTCTTCTTGTCGTCCAGGACGTTCCCGTCTGCGTCGAGCTCCCAGAAGTAGCCCCCGTATTGCCCGTCCAGGAAATGGTCGGTCAGATACTCGTAGGCTCGTCGCGCCAGGGCTCGGTCCATATCCTCCCGCGTGAAGCGATAGAAGGCGCTGAACGACCACAGAATACGAGCGTTGAGGATCAGGCCCTTGGGCGCATCGTCTTGAATGCGGAGGTCGTTGGACATCTGACCGATGAAGCCGCCCCGCCGCTCATCCACGGCGCGACTTCGCCAGAAGGGTAGGATATCGCCGAGCAGCTCGTCACGCACACTCGCCGCCAATTGCTCGTCAGTCCACTCTGGTCTCATCGATCTCGACTCTCGATAGTTGTGCCTCCGCCGTGAACTCGATCTTCACGTAATCATAGCCGTTTGTAGTGACGCCGTCAGGCGTTATCTTCTTTGCAGGAAGAGATGCCCTTACGGGCACACTACAAACCTGAGCCTTCCACGAATCGTAGGCGTCATCACCTTGCACTGCGGTAGTATTCGCGGTGACCTCCACGGGCTCGAACGTCCGGGCGTCCTTCGAGAAGTAGATGCGCACCGCCGGCTGATCGGACTGCGTGAAGACAGACGCGCGAACCTCGCGGATGCCGCCCGGGGCCCGGTACACGACGGCGCTCTTCGGGGCGCCGGCGAGGCGATGGCAATCCTCCTTGAACTTACGGGCCTCGTTCTCGACAAACGCCAGCTTCCCCTCTTTCAGGAAGATCCGAGAATCGTTCCACAACTCATCGACCCGCGTTCGATGTGTCGCGCGGACCGGCCCGACCACGTTCGACGGCTCAGACGAACCAGCGAAACTGCGGGCGATGACGCGGTAGAAGTATTGCTTGCCCGGCTGGAGCGATTCATCCGCGAACAAGGGACGATACTGCACCTGGGCCTCGCAGACACCGACACCGACAGTCGTCCACGGCCCCTGCGCAGCTTTGGCCCGCTGGACATCGTAGCACTCGGCCCCCACAGAGCCTTGCCAACTCATCAGCCCGCCCTCAGTCACCGACAGCAACTTCGGCGGCGCCGGCTTGGGCAACGGTGGCGGCGTCAGACCCCGGATTGCGAACGCCCGCTCGCGCACCAGCCGCATGAGCCGGCGTTCATCGTATTTCTCACCGATTGGGAAGCCGGGCCAGTGATAGGCTTTGAAGAGGTCGCCGCCGTACGGCTCGTGGTGCCAGTAGAAGCCGCCCTCGCGCGACCGGTATCGCAGGCTCCACAGCAGCGCCCCGGACAGGTTCTCTTCGGCGACGGTATCCATGACGGCACAGAGTGCGTCGGTGCCCAGGAAACCGAACTCACCAAGAAAATAGGGCTTCCTGTCTTTGGCCATCTTCGCGCTCTCGCGGACGTGGGCGATCATCGATCGCGGGTCTTTCTCGTAATGGTGCGTCGTGACGAAGTCAACGTCCGGATTGTCGATCGAGGCTTGGAGCAAGACCTCACGCTGCGTGCCGTCGAGGACGAGATGATTCGAGTCGAGACTCTTGATATGCGCCGCGATCTGCCGGACCCATTCGGGCGGGGAGCGCAACTCGTTGCCCGTCTCCCAGGCCAGGATCGCCTTGTCGTCGCGGTAGCGAACGCCCGTGACCGTGTTGACGCGATTGAGCACGAACGTGACGATGTCCTTGAAATCCTGGATCAACTGCGGATCGGTCCAGACCTCCTCGGCCTTCTTGCCCCGAAAGCCCGCCAGCTCCGCCGTGCCGCCCCACCAGCTCCATTGATCCATGAACGGGAGGATCAGTCGCACACGGTGTCGGTGCGCCGCCGCGATCACGCGGTCGAGGGTCGTGAACGCTTCTTCATTGAATTGCCCCGGCCCGAGGATGTATCGCGGCAGATTGGCCGGATCGCCCGGCTTCTTGAGCGACAGCGTGTACGTGCGAACGACCTGTCCGCCCATCTGCGCGATGGTCCCGAGCGCGTCGTCGATCTCGAATTGATCGGGGAGCCGGAACGGCATGCCGCAATCGAACCGCATGTCGTCCTCGACATAGTACAGGTTGGGGATGTTGAACGAGAGGAAGCGGAACACACGGTCCCCATCCTTCAGCACGTCGCCGTCCCGGCGGATGAAGTTCTCGAACCCCTGCGCGCCGTCCGATCGCTGCGGCTGAGCCGCACACGTCAGGCACAACGCCACAACCGCCGGCAACGGAAGCCATCGAATGAAAACCGGAATCCTTCGCAGCCGTTCAGGTACGCGATCATGCGACATGGTGCACATCCTTCCAATGAGAAGAACAGATCGGACTCATGGGACCAATAGGACCTACGGGACAGGCTCAGGCTCTTCGTCCAGCCTGTCGCACCAGCTCTTCTTGAGTACCGCCGAGGTCACAACGACCATGCCGGCGGCGATTCCCGCCCAATGGGTCGCGTCGGAGTCCCCTTTGGCGCCCGGTAATACCCGTTTTCGCTCTTGCCGTCAATCTCCGAACATCTGCAGCACGGCCACATCCTCGGGATCGAGCGTCAACGTGACCTTGCCGTCGACGAAGCCAATCTCACAAGCACCGGCGAGTTTGGTGATTTGCCGGACATGGGTCTCGACTGTGAGGCCCACATCCTGCCGACGGTCGGTGTCGTTGAAGACCGTCAAGTATCGGTCGCCGAACCGCTCGACGTGGACGCCTTCATTGTCCGAGCGGACCAGAGAAACCGGTTCCCAGCCCGCCTCCGCGACGAGCTTGCACAGCGGCACGTACTTCTTAAAGAGCGGCCGATCCCGCTCGTAGAGCTCGGGTCGCGTAAAGTAGTGACCCTGCGAGGCATTGTGGCTGAAGAAGCCCGGGAACATGCCGTAGGCCAGGCACCGCTTCATGTATCGCTCGACGTGGTCGTACGAGAAACGCTCGAATTCCGTGTTCATCAGGAAACAGTAGGGCTTGCCGCTGCACAAGGCCCGGCGATAGAGCAACTCGGCGTCCGACATCGGCCGCCAGGCGCCGCCGGGGTTCCAGTCCGTCTCCGTGCCCAACACATCCAGCATGGGGACAAGCCAGCACAGGCCGCCCGGCGTCCCGTTGGCCATCATGTACCTGTCCATCGCATGGATATCCTGCGCGATGGCGCGGGCGTATTCGAACACGATCAAGCCGCGAAAGACGGCCGGCTTGCGCTCGTCGAGCGAGTAGGTCAGAGGCGTCGTTGCAGCGCTGAAATGCTCCCGGCGGAAATCCAGCTCGTTCGTGACGTACCCCTCGCTCGAATCGATGTACTCCCCATCCAGGTCCGCACTGCGACCGGGGCCATACAGCTCGTCGCGCAGGCGCGCGTTCCACTTGTTCTTGAAATCCGTCACGTCGCCGGCGACGCCGGGCATCGAGTTCATGCTCCAGACCGCGCCGTTGCACCACGGCGTGTCGAGCAGCCGGGCGACGAACTGGCCCGTCTCGTCGTGGAAGCCGCTGGTAAACAGGGCCTGGGCGTGCCGGTCCTTGCGCTCGTCGGCGAGTCGCTTCGCCTCGACCAGGGCCTCATCGAGGTTGCGAGCCATCCCTTCCTTCATAGACATCCACCAGGTCATGGGCTCGGTGTAGCGGAACGTGAGGATGTCGTGCCGGTCGTCCCAGGCCGTCTCGTTGTTGCCTTCCTTGAATCGAAAGCCGAAGTCCCGCCAGTCGTTCACATCGCTGATCTTGGCGAATGGCATCCAGAGGCCCTGCTGCGGGATGCGGCAGGCGAATTGCTCGGGGAACAACTCATAGAACCGGGCGAGCGCTCCGCGAAAACCCCACGCCTTCTCGAAGCGGAACTTGCAGAACCGCAGCCGGGCAACCGGCTTCTCGGGAGCGAGGCCCATGTCGTAGGCCAGGAACAGCTCCCGCGTCCCGGCGTTGTACCCCACGCGGAAGAAGGCCGGCTGCGCCATGTCGATGCCCAGGGCCACGCCCCCTTCCGGGCCGGCCACGGCCCCGAACGGGTAGCGGGACATGCGACCATTGGCCCCTGCTCCATATCGCGTCGCATCGAGATACTCGCGTCCTTCGACGACGGGGACACTGTGACGCGGGTCGCGGAGCCACTGACCATCCGTCTCCGGCACCGGCACGGCGTAGACGAGCGTGACGGCGCGGTCTTTGCCCGAGGTGTCCTCGAGCGTCACGTCGAAGAAGGTCGCATCCCCGCTCTCCTGCGTGCGGCAATCGAGCTTCAGGTCGAGAGCCCCTCGCCCGATGGCGACGAAATCCGTCTCAGCCGCCACGTCGCGGACCTGGAATCCCTCCGTGGCCGGCCCGGGCGGCTCGATGGGGACGCCGTCGAAGAGAAATGCGTCGACGACCTTCAGCTCGGGATCGCGGAACCAAGCCTTTCCCGCATGCCCGCGCAGCAGCATGTAGAACGATACCGACGCCACGGGCTTCTCCGGGAACACGAGGACCTGGGCCTTCTGCCAGTCGTGCGTGCCGACGGGCCACGAATCCACCTGGCCCCAGAGGGGCGTGCCGTCGGTGTACAGCAGATCGAGATAGAGGGAGTAGTCGTGATCGCGCGCCCCGCCGACCCCTTCGGCCTTGCTCCACGCCGTCGCGACGATCGGCTCGGGTTTCTTCTGGTTCAGAACGACCGTCTGCGATACCCCGCGCTGGACCAGAGTATCCGCTCCGTTGTTGCAGATGAATACGTCCCCCTCCCGAACGAAGCCGCTCTGGTAGGGTCGCCAGGCGTCCGCTCTGAGCAGGTTCCCACCGGATTGATCGAAGCTGAGCACCGTCTTGACGACGCTCCCGTCGGGAGCATCCTGGCCCGCATACAGCGGAGGCGTCCACGCCGTTGCCACGGCAACAAAGAGGATGATGAATCCCCAGCCGGACCGATCTGTTGCCTGTGTCGTCGCCCTGTCGTTCTGCATGCCCACACCACTCCTTTCTTGCATGCATGATACCACGGACGCCGCCCCCCGGCGACAACGGACTCTGCGAAAACACGCGGGGCCTGCACCACACGGATGCAGGCCCCGAGACATGCGAAATGACTTGCGCCTCGACGGATCGGCGGCTCGAATCAGCGGTCGCCCGCGAGATAGCGAACCTGCCCCTCCGACAGGGCACGGTTGTAGATCCGCAGATCCGCCAGCGAGCCCGTGAAAAGGGCATCGGCTTCGAACTCCGACTTGCCCAGCCAGTTCTGCGTCGTATTGCCAAGATCCTTCGGCAGCAGCGACGTGGCGCCGCTGCCCACCATCGTGCCATCCACGTACAGTTGCATGGTCATCGCTGTGCTGTCCATCACCACGGCGACATGGTGCCAACCGGTGGCCATGCTGGGACCGTCGACGACCTGCTCGCCGACGGTGTCGGTGCGAATGGCAAACCGAATCGGGCCGGAGGCCGTCGTCCGAGGCACCAGAAACATGTAGTTCGTCGTACTGGACCCGAAGTCGAAGATCCGCTGCCAATCACCGGCGGCGGCCGGGAAGTTCACGTAGACCGCGATCGTCATGTCGCTCAACGAGCTGATGACCGAGTCGATCGGCAGATCGACGTAGGCGTTGATGCCGTTGAAGATCAGGGCCTGGCCGTAACCGGAAGGCGCGTCTTCATAGCCGGCGTCGCCGGTGATCGTGCCGTGGTTGTTCTTGCCGGAACTGTCCTGGACATTGCCCTCGAAGGTGTAGTTGGCCACGATGCCGGTGTTGCCCGGATCGACCGGCGTGGCAATCGCGGGCGCCTCGGCATAGAGACGGATGTCATCGACGAAGATCATGCCGGTCCCGCTGGTGCTGCCGTCGCCGATCCCGATCGTCAGGCTCGTGACGCTCTTGAGATTGGCGCCCGTCGCGGCCAGGTCGATATCCCACTGCTTCCACAGCGGCATGGTCGTCGCCCCGGCGCCGGCGTTATAGAGCACCTTGGTGTTGTTGATCTTAATATACAGCGGCGCCGATGCGTTGGCGGCGAGGCCGCGCCAGTACATGACCAGCGTCGTGACGCCGTGCCGGGTCCAGTCCTGGGGCACCGCAAACGTGCGTTTGGCCTCCGAGACGGCCGGGCCGCTGTTGCCATAGGACAGCGGCATGGACTGGAAGCCCCCGTGGATGACCGTGCGCTCGGCAAACGGCGCATCGTTGTACCCGACGAGCGAGCCGTTCGTGTCGTCTTCATAGCCGTCGGTCCAGGTTTGGAAAATGGCCTTGCCGCCGTCCATGTCGTCCGTGTAGCTTTCGAAATCATCGACGACGATATGCTCGGCGGTCGCGAAGCTCCAGACATCGCCTTCCCAGGCCGACGGGTCCTCGGCGTCGTTGACCTCGACGACCTTCCAGAAGTAGCTCCGGTCCAGATCAACCGAGATCTCGTATCGCGGCTCGGACACCGTGACGACCTCCGCCGTACCGTCGATCACCGCCTGCTCATCGACGCTCAGGGCTACGTCGTGCGATGCAGCTTCGCGTCCGGCCCGCCAGCCCAGCGTGACCTGCGGATGCACGTCGGTCGCCCCATCGGCCGGGCTGGGCTCCCTGGCCGAGACAGGAACGTAGTGGAAGCGGACCTCGCTGAGACTGTATTGCTTCACCAGGCCGCCCCAATTGCTGCCGACCGTCAGCTTGACGTACCTGGCCTGCACCCCGCCGAGATCGAAGACCTCGGGGGCCAGGGGCTCGCCGGTGCCCTGGGCCAGTTGCACGGCGCCAAGGCTCGTCCACGTGCTGCCGTCGACGGAGCATTCGACCGTGGCGTCCTTGACGCCGATTCCCATGAGAGCCTCGATCGCCTGATTCGAATTCCACACGAGCACGTGATCCAGCTTGTAGGCCCTGTCGAACTCGTACTGGATCCAGGCGGGCTCCGGCGCGTTCTTCTGCGTGGCCCACATCGTCTTCAGGTCGTCCCCGTGCAGGTCGTCGTCGCCGAGGCCCGAGCCGTCGATGGTCCTGCTCGCAGGCGTGTTGGCGTTGTAGGTGCTGGAGGCGGTGGCCGTGATGCCCGTGATCGGATAGGCATAGGGCTCGACCGTGAAAGACCAGACCGCGCCGCGGCTCGTTCCGTCGGCGGTCACTTCGTCGATGCGCCAGTAGTAGGTCTGCCCGAACGCCAGATGGCCCACGTCGTAGGAGTTCGCGTCCTGGGCCGCGACGGCCGTCACACCGAGCGGATCGGCGATCTCGGCGGCCGTCACCGCGTCCGGATCGGTGCCGAAGTACACATCGTGCGCGACCGCGCCGTCGGTCGGCGCCCAGCTCAGCACGACATCCGTCACAACATCCGTGGCGCCGTTGGCCGGCCGGGGCCTGAAGGCCATATTCAGGGGCACAACCGAATCGCCGCTGAGGCTGAAGTCGTCGAACGCCACGTACCCGCTGTTCGCGCTGTATGTACAGTGCGCGAGCCCAACCTGCAGAGGCAGGCCGGCCATATCCTCTCGCGTGAGCGTGCCTCCCACCGCGCTCCACGTGACGCCGTCGAAGCTGCGGCGAAACGCGAAGACGTTGCCCGTTCGTTCGAGCTGCAGATAGCGGGCACAGTTGAACCCATCGCCGGTGTTGGTCACTTCGGTCTCCGTGCCATTGTCCATCTGCCGCTGCATGTTGCCCACCCAGGTCGGGAAGTAGTGCATGCAGACGAAGTCCTCGCCGGCGCCGGCATCATCCAGGTTCGCGACTCTGGCCATGAGGAACGAGTCGTTGTGCTGAACGATCGATCCGGCGACGCCTGCGAAGTCCGCCACACGAACCGTCACGACGAAGTCGCCTTCGACGACCTTGTACAGAAACGGACCTCGCGGCGAGAACGCGCCTTCCCAATAGGCGCCCGAGGACTCCATGAACAGTTGGCCGTCGCGGTCTTGGGACGCGTTGAGAGCACTGGCCGTCTCTCCCGCATCGCTGCCGATGTAGCCATCCCAGCCTGTCCCCTCAACCCCGTCGGCAAGGTAGTCGTGGGCGACGTCGAAGGTATCGGTGAACACCCCCGCCCGAGCACCACCGCTCACACACAAAATGAGCGCAAGACACCCCAGAACCATCACTTTTCCACTCATGCTTGTCCTCCTTCCAGGAAATCGTGCCAACGACA
>Ga0116141_10002511_pt1 | contig 15697 bp, 14 predicted proteins | sample AD_UKC097_MetaG_FD_89744 | JGI IMG/M metagenome (GOLD analysis project Ga0116141, IMG submission 89744) | Active sludge microbial communities of municipal wastewater-treating anaerobic digesters from USA - AD_UKC097_MetaG | ecosystem: Engineered > Bioreactor > Anaerobic > Digestate | place: USA...
CAGCCGGGCTTGTCACGGCAGCGCCCGGAAGCTCGGCGAACTTTACCATCATTGCAAGCGACGGATACGCGATTCAATCGGTCCTAGTGGATGGGATTGAATCGGAGACTGATGGCACGTATCAGTTCACGAACATCGCAGCGAACCACACCATCTCCGCATTGTTCAGAGCCATTGAAGAATTGCCCGATCATTATTATATCAATGCATCGGCCGGAAATGGCGGAGTGATTGCTCCCTCCGGACAAGTTGAGGTCGTTCCGACTGAGACAATCACGTTCACCATTACCGCAATCCCCGGATATACGGTCCAGAATATCGTTGTGGACGGAGAGAACCAGGTGGTATCTGATTCCTTTACCTTTACCAATATCTCGGGCAATCACACCATTGCCGCATCGTTTGTCGCCAGTGGAGGGGATGGTGGCAGTGTTGGGAAAGGCACCCTGTATGTTACCTCCATCCCAAGAGGTGCCCTGATCACGATTGATGGGGTAGTGAAAGGGCAGACCAATGCTATCATCTCGAATGTTGCAGCGGGGATCCACAATGTCACTCTCACCAGGTCGGGATACCAGCCCGAGACAAAACTGGTCGATGTTAAGGCGGGAGGCATGAACTCGGTGGCGTTCACGCTGAAAGAAAGCGGGGAAGCCGGAACGGGAACGGGTACTCTCTATATCAGCTCGATTCCGAGCGGGGCAGTCATCATGATTGACGGGGTGGAGAGCGGGCAGACGAACAGGTATGTTCGGAACCTTGCTTCCGGAATCCACTCCATCACTCTCACCAAGCCAGGATACCTGCCCCAGACGAAGCAGGTCAGCGTGAACACGGGCGGCGTGGAATGGGTCACATTCACACTCAAGAAGGGTGGGGATGCCGAACCCGGGACCGGAGATGGAACCACAACATTAACCGGCACCGGTACCCTCAATGTCAAATCGGTTCCAAAAGGTGCAGTCATCACAATTGACGGGCTGGAGAGCGGGCAGACCAATGCCCTTCTATCGAAGGTTGCTGCAGGACCGCACAATGTCACGGTGTCAAAAGATGGTTATCAGACCATGACTAAACAGGTTGACGTAAAGTTGGGGGGGAGAAATTCCGTCTCCTTCACCCTCCAGCCATTCGATGGGAGCGGAATAGTCCAGCTGAGTGACCGGTTCCCCTTCTCTCTCTGATTTTTACCGGTCATTCTGATTGACCCGTTCGAAAGAGGTATGCTTCCACCTCATCGATTGTGTCGACGAACTCAACCCTGATCCCAATTGTTGATTCGATGTACTCTTTTGCAGGGACTGTTTCATAGACCAGCCGGGTCATGCGCAATCCTCCCCTGCTCTGGGAGGACTCGTTCAGTACGACAATGTAGGCGTTTTCACGCGGAAGGAGGAGCAGATCTTTTCCTGCCCCTTTTGCAGCTCTTGCTTTCTCGATCACCCCGCCGATAGCCCCTATGCGGCCATCCGGAGTTATTGTGCCGGTGAGGGTCCTGTTCTCCCAGAGTGGCTCACCCGCGGCTGCTGCACTGGTAATGACGGTCATCAGTGCGCCGGCACTCGCCCCATCCACCGCAGGGATCACCGAATCGGAGGTGATTGAGAAGATCACATCACTGCCACTGAAGTCGGCAGTGGTGCGGTTCCTGGCAACAGCCACAGCAGTATTTGCCGCGTCCTGGAACACGATGCCCATGAGGGGTTTTGTCTGCACGAGCACTCTCCCTTCACCGGGAATGATATCAACCGTGACATTGATCGTTGTCCCGGTCTCGTTCTTCTCTTGGTAGATGAACTGTCCCTGGCGGGAATAATTGATGGTGGTGATGACAGCCAGCCCCTGAAGGGATGCAGACCGTTTCTCCTGGCCTGATATGGTATCAAGGATATCGGCCATGGGTATCGTTCTCCCGGATTCTCCGGACGGCCCGCTGGTCCTGTCTGAACCCTTGGCAGTCTCATACTCTTCGGGGAGCATGCCAGGTCCGTAGAGGTGATCGTTTACAATATACAGCCCCATCCCAAGGTTGGCAAGGAGAGAGAGGGCAAGTATCACTGCCAGGACCTTCTCGTTCATGGGATAACGTTCAGATTCTGCCGTTTTATATAATAGGTTTCCGAGCGGAACTCACCTCCCGGAAGGTACGATGACCGGACGGACCCCTGGGTATTTTCACGTTGGAGTAGTGGTATCCTGATCTTTCTCCGGGTACAGGATTAATTCCTTCAGCAGGGATCCAGAAAAAAATACAACCAAAGGTTCCTCTCTTGTCAGGGAGAAAGCAGCCTGCCATAAACGATATGAGGTGGGGGTCCGGGAACCGGCCAGATCTCATGAACTGATGGATTCGGATCGTACCAGGATTCATCATTGATCATGATGAAAACAGAATAAGAGACTGGGAATCGGATAATTGGGTGGTCAGTGATGTGCGGCAGGTTCACGATCTCGTTTGTGATCGGGCTTTCAGAGAGGTTTCAGGCAAGGATTCCATCCTTTGACCTGATCCCCCGTTATAATATTGCTCCTTCACAGGAGGTTCCGGTGGTAGTCCGGGCTCATCCGGATGGTGCAGAAAATGAGATCAGGATGATGAGGTGGGGGCTCGTGCCATCGTTGGTGAAGGATCCCTCCCGTTCTCCAAAACCGATCAATGCACGAGCAGAGACCCTTTTTGAAAAACCGATGTTCCGGGAACTTCTCCAAAAAAGGAGATGCCTTGTCCCGGCGACCGGGTTCTTTGAATGGAAGAAGGAGGCGTGGGGGAGGACCCCATACTACATCAGGATGAGGGATAATTCCCTCTTTGCCTTTGCCGGTCTTTTTGATACTCACCAACCTCCCGATGGCGGGGAGATCAGCACCTTCTCGATCATCACCACCGAACCAAATTCCGTTGTCTCGCCGTACCATGACCGGATGCCTGCCATCCTCAAAGCAGAGGACGAGGAACGGTGGCTTTCACCAGGAATGCTCTGCAGCTATGAGGTCTCTGACCTGCTCCAGTCCTACCCTGCCAGCCGGATGGAGGCATATCCGGTTGGAAAAAAAGTCAACACGACGAATGTCGAGGGTGAGGAACTGATCCGACCGGTCCGTTCCCTGTATGATCAATCCTGGGGGGGAACGTAAAGGGAGTATGCCGGCATACCTTACACCCTCATATCGTATTATTGAGAGAGAATCAGTATGAATCTTCCAAAAATTCTTGCAGTGATCGGGCTGGTCATCCTCCTCCTTCTTGTGGGATTGTTTGTCTCCGGATTGCTCAACGGAGGTGTCCTTTACGGGGAGGAAAAGGATACCCTCTACCAGGTTTCGACTATCGATGCCCTCCAGCAGGGAGTCTTTGACGGAATTCAGCCGATTGGAGAGATAAAACAGCACGGAGATTTTGGTATCGGCACCTTCAATGCCCTCGATGGTGAGATGATTGTCCTGGAAGGAATTGTCTACCAGGCTGCATCTGATGGGAGTGTCGTCATCGTTCCGGATACGATCACCACCCCATATACTACTGTTACCTTTTATCACGATGATTTCTCTCTCACTACCGAAGAGGCCTTGAACTTTTCGACCTTTTCGAATATGACGGGGGCTTATCTCCCTACGGATAACATGGTGTATGCGGTCAGGATCCACGGAATATTTCCTGTCATGAAGGTACGGTCGGTCCCGCCTCAGGAGAAGCCTTACCCGACCCTCTCTGAAGCCGTAGAGAACCAGTCGGTATTCGAGTATACCGATATCTCCGGATGGGTGGTCGGAACCTTCACCCCTGCATTTTTGGAAGGGATCAATATCGACGGGTACCATCTGCACTTCATCAGCGATGACCGGCAGAAAGGCGGTCATATCCTCGACTTCACCGTCCCGGCCGGAGCTGTCATCGGATATGATATCACCCCTGACTTTACCCTGGTCCTGCCAACAAGCGGGGACTTCACCACGGTGGACCTCTCTGAGGACTTGAGCGGGCAGTTGATCGGGGTGGAGCACTGACCCTGTCAACCTCTTCAGGAACCCCGGTCCAAATCAGGAAAACAGGAAACCGTTTTTCCGGAACAAGGACGCTGGAATGGAATAAGGTATGCTTCAAATAATCAATAGAGAGATGTCCCAGGCTGACGTTCCGGATTTGATGGTCAGCCCGGCAAGAACCATCTCTTTGGTAAACCCCGGTCGTCTTCTGTTTTGGCTCGGGATGTTGATGCTGTTGGGGGCATCATCATCTTGTAACGGGGATATGTGCGGGATCATTCGTGCTGAATCGCGCAGCCTACCTCATTTCTCCCCTTTACCCTGCCAGCCACCTCCTCGCGTATCCTGATAAAGTCCGGATCGGCTGGACTCCGGGGATGCGGCAGTGTTACCGTTATGATACCGGCAACTACCCCCGGTCTTTCCGAGAGGATGATGATTCGGTCGGCAATGTACACCGCCTCCTCCGGATTGTGAGTGACCATCAGGATGGTGGTCTTCAGTTCCTGCCGGATACGGAGAATTTCATCCTCAAGTTCCCTTCTGGTAAATATATCGAGGGCCGAGAACGGCTCGTCCATCAGGAGGATTGACGGCCTGATCGCGAGCGCCCGTGCGACAGAGACCCGTTGTTTCATGCCTCCCGAGAGCTCGTGCGGGAGTGAACGGGCAAATGAGGTGAGGTGAATCAACGAAAGAAGATCATCAACCCGGCGTTGCATTTCAGTATCCGGGATCTTCTGGGCAGAGAGGCGCAGGCCGTATATGATGTTCTCTTCTACCGACAGCCAGGGGAAGAGTGCATGATCCTGGAAGATCATAGCGACTGATGGCCCCTCCCCCAAGAGCCCTGATGGGCTGTTGATGGAACCTTTATCGGCACGCTCGAGCCCACCGACAATCCGGAGCAGGGTGGATTTTCCGCAGCCCGAGGGACCCATTATGCAGACGATCTCACCAGATGCAACATCAAAACTGACCCCGGAAAGGGCAGGGCAGTCTTCCCCCTCACCATGGAATGTCTTTTCGATTCCGGAGATGGAGAGGACAGATTCGGCCATCAATCCTTCCCCTCCCATGAGAAAAACCTGGCCTGGCCAGCCCTGAAGAGCATGTCGGCGCCAAGGCCGATGATGCCGATCACCACCATCCCTGCTCCGATTACGTCGAGCTGTCCGAGATTGTAGGCATACATGATCAGAAAACCAAGACCTGCGGTGGTACCTGGCAGCATCTCGGCTGCCACCACACACATCCATGCGATGGCAAAAGAGACCCGCATCCCGGTCCAGATCCGGGGAAAGGCACCGGGAAGGACCACGGTCCGCAGTTTCTCGAAGGTCGTGGCGTGGAACATCTCGGCGACCTCGATCCATCGCACCCGTATTCCCCTCACCCCATCGACGGTATTAATAAGGATCGGGAAGAATGCACCAAGGGCGATGATGAACAGGATCGAGTTGATCCCGATCCCGAACCATGCGATGGCAAAGGGCATCCATGCGATCGGGGGGATCGGGCGGAGGATTTGGATGGCAGGGTTGAGGTATGCCTGAACCTCAGTTGACCACCCGATGAGGAGGCCAACCGGGATTGCCAGTGCTGCCGCACAGAAAAATCCGGTAAGCACCTCCTTCAGACTTACCAGGGTATTTGCAATCAGGCTCTCCCCGCCGAGCACCGGCTGTGCCGGGTGAAGCAGCACCTCGGCTATTTCGGTGAGCGAGGGGAGGATATAGTTATTATCGATCACCAGTGCAGCACATTCCCATGCCACGAGCAGGAGTGCGATGACTGCCAGCCCTTTGCCGTATTCACGAACCTTCTGTTTTGAAATCAGTACCATAGAACATCACCGTGATATTCTCGTATGCACATGCCTCACGTACCATCTCCTCCTGGATGGAGCTCTGGACCGTAGCAATGATCACCGGCCTTCCGGCCATGGAACGAGCTTTTGTCCAAACGACGAAATCATCCCAATCCTTAAGCGAAGCACTGCTGGAAACAACGAGCCCGGAACCTCCTGTGTTGATTGACTGGATGATGACAGAAGGATTGCCCAGAGCTATCTGGAGTTCAGCAGGGACGGAACCGACGTAAGCTCCTTCCAGGGCTTTCTGGCCGATGGTCGTCATGATCCCGCCCCCTGACTGTCCCATGATGAGGTTGATGTGAGCTGCCGGTGTTCTGTTCACGAGAAGTGTACAGGATACCGGCCGCGACAGGGAGGGATCGTCCGGGACCAGACAGAATCCATACCGGTCACAGAAATACTCTGAGTCCTTGACCATGACATAGACTGGGGCATAATTGTCGCTTGAGGGAATGTAGCCGATATTGAGGGTTGGCAGAGCCGGATCTATTGTCGGTACAGCGGTGCCATTCAAAAAATATGCAGCTCTTTCAGGTACCGTGCTGTCAACCCACATCATTGGATCATAACTGCCGGTAGTTCCCGTCATTGAATTGATGGTGTACTCGACAATTGAGGCTTCCGGGGGTGCAGCTTCAGCGGTAAACACCATGTTTTCAAAGGAGCGCTGCTCAACCGTGAGGGGGTCAAGGGTTCCCTGGGGGGTGAGGATAGGGCCCTTTCCATACACCCAGTGTGCGGTGATGTTCTCTGCAAGGGTGGGATCCTCGTTGGTCCGGTCGATTGCGGCGGTGGTGAGGGCTGAGAGGAGTGCCGCGAGGTCGGGATGTGCCTGGACGGTATCCTGCCGCAGCACCAGGATATTGATGGCAGCGTTGTCCCATTTCCCCGGAGGCGGAAGATCGGAGGGAACGGCAATCCGTTTTCCAATACCTGATAATTCAGCATTTGCTACGATCGGTTCCCAGATCAGGAACGCATCGATCTGGCCGGTGTTCAGGAGCTGGGCCATGGAACCAGACGAGGCATAGAGGAGTGAAACAGAGGGCTGGGAATCACGGGACGGAAAAAGATCGGGGGCGGAAGGGTGCATCAGGAGCAGGAGAACAAGCAGAATGAACCCTGCTATGAACAGGTACCGGACTACGTGGGATTTCCCCATGAAAGGATCGCTCTCAGGGGATTTACGAGTTTCTCCTATTTATGCTGGAGGAATTTTACTCTGGAGAGCGAAACTTACTTTGGCCAGAATAGAAAAACAGGGAGAGAGGCTGCCTGCCGGAGGCTGTATCATCTTTCTCGGTTCCCGGGATTATTTCCATGGTCTTTTTGCATTGTATCTCCCTGATGACAAGAAAAAGTACCAACAGGGGCACCTTATCAGATAGCACGGAGAGAGAATTCGTATTGTGGGTTTACACAAAAAGCAGGGAAGATTTGTCAGAACCCCTGAATCCATCATGGCAGTTACCAGAAACACTGCACCTGGACCATGAGAGCACAATAGTTCTAACGATAAAAATATTACAGCGGTTCGATCAGGATCCGGTACTCGTTCCCTGATCTCTCCACCAGCTTAATTCTCAGGTTATTCACCTGATCGATGTACTCTTCATGTTCTCCGATATCAAATGCTGCTCCCTGGAGGTAAGGAATACCAGGATTGGCATCGATCAGTTTCACCGGCGCATTCCCATTGTGACATTCCGCTATACGGTCATCGGCAAACATGATGAGTATCCCGTGATCAGGCAGCACCTTGTCCACGCCAATGGGTGCACGATTCTCAATCAGGTAATAGGTCGATGAAGTGATCGGAATCCTGACGGCCAGTACATCCCCTGAAGGATCCTCAAGAGGAGAGAGTACCACTTCAGTCCGGTTGTCCGGATTGACGGTCAGGATCTTCTCTTCTCCCAGCCATCCCAGCCGTATCCTTGTCCAGGAGCAGATCCCGGGGGGCGAGGTGTCGTTCCGGTAGAAGTGGCAGGACATGGGGTCCCAGTATCCGATATTGATCATGGAATTGCGGAACACTTCCAGCTCCGGCCCCGGTTTTGCCTGAAGGTCATGGTCATAAAGGCAGGGAACCATCCGGTTCCCGTCTTTTACTCCGCCGAGAATATGGGCGATGTCATGGAAGTTCGTCCCGACATGAGCCTGGGCGGTGAAGATGGCAACTCCCCTGTTTACCACCTCTCCGCTGGGGGCGGTCAGGACACTGGTCTCGGTCCACCCCAGCATCCCTGGATGACCACAGAGGCCAACCATGCCATAATCAGGGGTAAGGACCCCGAGCTGGATCACCACGAAATCATAATCGGCGAAGTCGTAGTCTTGATCTGCCGCAGCCAGTACATCCCTGATAAGGTTGCTCACCCTGGTCCGGTTCACCTCCAGATTTCGTGAGGATATCCGGTAAGAGGAGGTGTCATGAGGGAGCATGTACCATGTTGGCGTTACCTCGCCATTCAGGCAGACTGCTCCGTATGACATGGACTGGATGTAGGAGTCGGCCTGGGTATTGTACCGGTTCACAAAGAAACTCCGCTCTGCCACGTGTGTTGCATCCGGAAATTCCACGAGGATAATCAGTGGTTTCAATTCTTTACAGGGGGTTCGAGCAGCACCCTGTCCGGAAGGAGTGACAATTGATCCGGCATCCTGGCCGGGGGTAGGTATTATCGTCGGGGAACCGGAGTCTTTTTCACGGGATCTTGTCATACACCCGGAGGCAGCTACCAGAAGGATCAGCAGGAAGATCACGAGAATTTTTTTCATGGCGCATCAGGGATCATTACGGAAAGATAAAAACATATCCCACAACGGGGAATTGGTAGTATCTATGGTTAGAAATCACTCTCTCAAAATGGATGCCGATGCAATGGAACAATTTATGCAGGCAGCCATACTGGAAGCACAGCAGGGATTGGCCGAAGGGGGGATTCCCATTGGCTCGGTGCTGGTGATCGATGGAAAAATCGTTGGAAAAGGGCACAACCGTCGAATCCAGAAAGGAAGTGCGGTTCTTCATGCAGAAATGGACTGCCTTGAGAATGCAGGCCGGCTGGGATACCGGGACTATAACCGATCGATACTCTTCTCTACCCTCTCCCCATGCGACATGTGCAGCGGCGCAGTCCTGCTCTACAAAATTCCGACTGTCGTGATTGGGGAGAATGAGACGTTCCAGGGACCAGAAGACTATCTCCGTTCGCGTGGCGTGGAACTGGTGATTCTTAATGATAAGGAATGCATCAGGATGATGCAGGAATTCATCGCAAGCAATCCGGAATTATGGAATGAGGATATCGGGGAAGAGTAGCCTGGAATACTGGCAGTGGAGGATAAGGCACGGCTTCAGATTCACAGGAACACAGTCATCAGCGTGAATTCCCGTTCGTTCCCTGCCGGAAAAGGGTCCAGATGGGGGGCATGTGAGATCTACCGAAGTATATATGAAAGGTAATAACCCAGACACACACCGGGAACCTCACATGCAAAAGAATCACTGCGAGATCCAGCACCTTACTGCCGCAGATTACCGGAAAGAACCTTTCGAGAAGGCGATCCTTCCGCTCGGATCGCTCGAGAGCCACGGGGACCACCTTCCATTCGGCACCGACTCGATCACCGCCTACCTGCTCGCCCTCGAAATAGCCCGGCGAATTCCCGGAACCGCTGTCCTTCCGCCTCTCCCCTACGGGATGAGCGAGGCATACAAGGAATTTTCCTTCACCGTCTCCCTCAGTCCCGGGACCGAGACGGCGATCATTCGGGACATCCTCGAATCCCTGTACCGGGAAGGGATCACCAGGGTCTTCATCCTGAACGGGCATGACGGCAATATCGCCTCGATAGAGATGGCATCCCGCACGGCAAAGGCAGCACATCCGGCGATGAAGATCGTCTCGCTCGATGCCTGGTGGAATACCCTTGGCCAGCTGCTCCCTCCCGGCTTTTTTGAAGTATGGAACGGCCTCGGCCACGGGGGAGAAGGCGAGTTGTCGATTGGTCTTGCCCTCTTTCCCGAGCTCTGCGAGCCCGGGCTTGCCAGGGGCGTTGTCCCCCGGCTTCCGCCCTATGTCGATGTGAAATGGATGTTTTCAGAGCTGACTGATTGTGGAGCGACCGGGGATCCCACGAAGGCCACCAAGGAGAAAGGAGACAGGATAAAGGAGGCACTGGTCGATGCCATGGTGGGAGTGATCACTGCCCTCGATGAATGCGGGTGGGACTACCGCTCACCTCAAGCGAAGGGATAGATTCTCGTAACAAAGATGAGGGAATATTGGTTCCCGGAAGCAGCTGGGAAAGATCCCTGCAACAAGGATGGGGGCAATGCCGGTTCCTGGAACCGGGCTGAGAGGAGGCTTCGTGACGCAGGGAGTCAGAGAACCCGTATCTTTTTGGTCTTTCCTTTTCCATACCCTATCGTGATATCAGTATGGATATTTCTGAATGTATCGATTTTGCAAACGCTAATCCGGTAACCTATATTGCTACCACCGATGGCGATCAACCCCGTGTAAGGGCGTTTGCGATGTGGTTTGCGGACAAGACCGGTTTTTACTACCACACCGGCACACCAAAGAGCGTCTATTCCCAGCTCCTGAAGAATCCAAAGGCCGAGCTCTGTTTTTATGCACCTGATCCACAGAGTGCTGGCAGAATGATGCGGGTGTCCGGTGAGGTTGAATTTCTCCATGACAAGGCGCTTGAAGAGCGGTTGTACCGGGATAGGCCCTGGGTGAAGGATCTCCTGATAACAGCGCCAAAGGGTGCCACCGTTGCCATCTTCAGGGTGGCCCATGGAGAAGCGTATTTCTGGACGATGGAATATAACATGAGGGAACGGGATGCCCCTCGGGTGAGGTTCTGAGAACTCTTATTTGCTACCCTTTATCCGTTTTTTTCAGAAGGGTCTTTGCGTGGTCTATTGCCATTCCTCTCCTGCTACCGGATTTAACCCCCTCCCTCATTCACGATTCAGAGAACCTCTGTGAATCGACCTTTTAGATGGGACCATAATTTTGGAGGGGGTGTGAACCGGATTGTTATCAACTCTTTGGAATACGAAGAATTGATGGTAATTTGATAGGGTGAAAAAAAGGGATCCTTTCCAGATTTGAGGAAGAGTTCTCCTTGGAAATACATCACCCGGCACTGATCGCAAAGGGGGCATCACTTGTGTCAGTGCAGCCAGGGTACCTTGTACTCGTGACCCGAATCCGGTAATCCGATCCCAGAGGGGTATAGGGGGGCAATGTCAGATTGAATGCCCCACTACCTTCTTCTCCGATTGGATAATTTGAGGCGATGGTTGTGAGTATTGATCCCGAGCGGAGTGCATCGATGGTAACCCTGGATCCTGGATTGCCGGTATAATTCCATTGCAGGGTCTGGGTAGAACCCGGTTGCCAGATCTCACCGCCATTAGGGATTATTACGGTGATTGCAGGAGTGATTGAGGATGATACATTGGATGAACCAGGGGAATCAGGATAACCTGTTTTACTCAGATTCTCTCTCACCCAGGTTCCAAAAAGTGGATTGTTCAGTTCAGGGTTTGCTTTCATGGTCGTGAGATACGCGATTTTCTCCTCCTCGAAATGCGGTGAAGTCATCCCTGCCTTCTTTTCGTCCATGTATCCGGTCAGGTCGAAGAATGCATACCTGCCGTCTTTACTTATGACTGGCTCGATACCGGTGAGGTTCTGGTAGATTTCAATGATCGCTTCTCCTTCATCATGGTAACCATACCCGTCAATAAGGAGACCTGTAAACCCGGTAAAAAACAGGTGATCCAGGAGATCCGCTGGTTCGGAGGTGGCGACTTTCACCTGCCAGTTATCCCAGAAGCGTCCCTTCATGGTTGGATAATTCCATTTCAGATCATGGGTATGGAGGTAAGGCTTCAGACTGTCAAGCTCGTTGATAGTACCGGGAGGAGAGGAATGCGGAAATCCTCCAATGTCCGGCAGAATAAACACAGAGGCTCCCGGAGGCATTGTATCCTCAACGTGGGTGAAATAAATCTCCTGATCGAGAAATTCCTGCTCTCGCTCCTTGTCGGACCCGGAAGTCAATGAACTCCATGCTGGAACCTGGTCATAGACTCCTAAGGTGAGAACAGCCAGAAGAAGCACCAGGAAGACGGGACAGAAATAAGGTTTGTTCCGGAATTGTTCGTACATGATCTGCAGAATGATCAGCATCGCAAGGATGGAAAAAAAACCGATATAGAGACTGATCCGGTTATAGGAATGAATAACAGGAAATACCAGGGCAATGATCGCCGAAAAACCTCCGATGGTTCCGATAAGAATCCCTGAAATGGTGAACAGAGAGAGCTGGTCCATCAGCTCTCTCCGACCTCCGAATTTTTTCTGTATCGGCTGCCATTCCCGTATAAAGATCCATCCAAGTAAAATGACAACCCCGATGCTCCCGATAATACCCAGTGTTGCGCTCACGTTTTCATTCACGAGAGGTCTAGAAACGGTATATTTCCGGGCGATGTCCGCAAGAAAATCTATGCGATGCCCTGGTGCAGGAAGGAGGAGCTGGATAAGTTTCAGTCCCCATTCTTCTGCCTCGAACGGGGCCCGGGAACTTATTGCCAGTGAAGTGCCATGCTGGAATCCATACCAAAGGGAAGGGAGTCTGTTCAGGATCGCAAAGACGGCCAGGAGCATTCCGGAGATTATACCGTTAAGCAACGGGATCATGGTATCTGACCGGGAAGCGGACCAGAGCGTTGCAACAACCAGGAAAAGGAGACCAAAAAATCCGTAATATGGATGCGTTGCAGAAATGAGAAGAATAATGGCGGCAATCACTCCTTTTTGAGTCACTGCCAGGTGCACCGGTTCACCTGGTTCTCCTCTCTTCAAAAACAAAGGTTCCCCATTGCAAATCCAGAGGATAACCAGGACGATTAGGGGGATCATATAATAGGCCGTCAGATTAAAATGGCTGATTCGGGAAAAATGGTAGAATAAAAAGGGAAAAAGGATGCTGCCAAAGACCGCTACCGGATAGGTTATCCGGAGTTGTCTGAATACATACAGTGAACAAAGAGCAGTAAGGAAAAATCCAAGAATATAATAGGAATTCATTACCAGGGCATAATTATCTGTGAAGATGCTGATGATCTTCATCACGAAGAAATCAAGGGTATTCCCGATGGCATAATCATACATCTCGAGCTTATCTGGTGCTCCGACCACGGGATTTTCGGTCCACCACCCGGTCTCGATCATCGTCTTTGTCAGCAGGTTATACTCAAGGCCGTCCCCCTCATAGGTGAAAGGTACATCAAACCTGACACCACTTGAAAGACCAAGGGTGTAATTCAGGTACAGTGAACACAATACCAGGAGGACAATACACCATATCACTGATGCTCTGGAAACAGAAGGCAGATTATTCCTCTTCACGGTGACACCAGTTCAATTACGTGCATATCGTAAGAGAACGGCAATATATTCTTTGATACGATAAGGCCTGCAGAATTCACCTGCAATCTTTATAATATGTAATAATTAAAGAATAAAAAGCGATTTTATTCAATAGCTGAACATAATAGCCACGATCGCGCCCAAATTCCGGAGGAGCCATGGACATTGATCAAAAAATTATCTGTCTCAATCCTTTCATGTGGTTTGATGTGGGTCCTGAAGGGATTGTCCACGTATGCTGCCCTGGATGGCTCGAGATGCCGATTGGAGATCTAAAAAATTCATCCGTCGACGAGATCTGGAACGGAAAAAATGCCCGGGAGATACGGCAATCGATTATCGACGGGTCGTTCAGGTATTGCAATCTCGATAAGTGCGGGTATTTCCAGTCCCGCCTCGGCCCTGTAAAAAAGCTGGGAGAGGTAGAGGTCCAAAAGATCAGAGAAGCTATCGTGAATAAAACAACCCATCTGCCATTCGGTCCCCTGGGCATCAATTGTTCATATGACCGGTCCTGCAATCTGTCCTGTCCGTCCTGTCGTGAAACGGTTATTGTCCAGACGGACAAGGAAGAGCAGATCCTGGAGATCCAGAACAAACTCAGGAACCAGGCCCTGAAAGATATTTGTTTTTTAAACATCACTGGTTCAGGGGATCCTTTTGGCAGCCCTTATTTCAGGAAATGGCTCCAGACGATGAGAAGGGATGAGATGCCGAACCTGAACATTATTCAACTCCATACAAACGGGCAGCTGTGGACCCCACAGCTATGGGATACCCTCCCTGAAGAGATACGCCCTCTCATCAATCGTACACAGATATCGATCGATGCAGCCTGTGCGGGAACATATGCAATAAATCGTCGGGGAGGGAGTTTTGAAAAGCTTCTTGAAAATCTGGAATTTATCAGCCGGCTTCGGAAGGAGGGCCCTCTTCAATGGGTAGTGATCAGCATGGTAGTGCAGGAGAACAATTTCCGGGAGATGCCTGATTTCATACGGCTTGGGAAACGGTTCGGATTTGATCGGGTTATGTTCAGTCTGCTCCAAAACTGGGGAACGTACTCAGAAAAGGAATACCAAAATCGTTGTGTTCATCTCCCCAATCATCCGGGACACCAGGAATTTCTCATGGTGCTGAAAGATGAATTATTCGATGACGGAATCGTGAACCTGGGAAGCCTGACCAAGTATCGGAATCAAATCCTGAAAAAGGACCTCTGAACCAGGATTGCAGGTACTGTGCTGGTGATCGAATAAAAAAAGATCCCTGCGTCCATTGCTCATCACCAGTGGGCGATACCACTATAATCCTTGACTGGTTATGAAGGAGAATCTTTCAGGCTGATTGATATCAAGGGGCAGCCATGAAATAGAAATTGGTATGGTGGTAAAATTCCTGACAAAACTCCGTTCTCTTCAGACACACCTGTCCATTGGTCCTCAACCAGTCTTCCATGAGAAATACCCTCAGATGACACTGGCCCGCTAGAAGGTCGTACACCTCTTCAGGAGTTGTTCCATAATAATCTGCAGCTCCAAGTCCATGTTCAAAAATTATCACCGGTCTGTTTCTTTTGATGGTATTGACTGAACCCCTGAAGACTTCCAGTTCGGCTCCCTCGACGTCTACTTTGATGAGATGAATCATGGTGTCTTCTGGTATAGTATTGTCGAGGAGATTAGTCCTGACGGTTATCTCCTCAATAGTTTCGGAAGGTTTTTCATATTCTCTTATCCGGAAACCGCTATACCCGGGATTACTGGTAACGTATTGAAATACCGTTGTTCCTTCAGTATCACTTAAAGCATCATCATAGATGTGTACATTCGGACAATTTCCAAATGAAACGGTTAACTTCTGATACAGATCAGGAAGCGGTTCAAAGGCAAAATGGGTGCCTTTGGGAGCCAGTCGTATCATTTCGGTGAGAATTGCACCTTCATGGCAACCAACGTCAATACAGTTGGAATCGGGTTTGAGGACTCGTTTCATGACAGCAAAAGTCTGTGTATTATAGACCAAATCCTTCGTGAGATCGGTATTTGAAGGCGGATTATTCTGGAAGAAAAAATCATATACCTTTCGTGCAAAAGGTTCAACGGGAGTTTCTTTTACCCAACACTTGATCAGATTCTTCATATCCTATCCTGGAGTAGGGTATTAATTCTTTTAATCATTACTTCATCTCTTTCCTTGGGGAATCATCAAAAAACCGGAATTACATAATGGTTGTTCGATGTAAACGATCGATAGTTGTCACGGTCAATTCTCTGTTGTCTCTTTGCAGTATCTCGGTATCGATACACTCTGATTTCCGTTATGCTCCACACCTTCCAGTATCACCTGCTACTGATACTGAAAGGTGCATCGC
>Ga0116141_10002523_pt1 | contig 15630 bp, 15 predicted proteins | sample AD_UKC097_MetaG_FD_89744 | JGI IMG/M metagenome (GOLD analysis project Ga0116141, IMG submission 89744) | Active sludge microbial communities of municipal wastewater-treating anaerobic digesters from USA - AD_UKC097_MetaG | ecosystem: Engineered > Bioreactor > Anaerobic > Digestate | place: USA...
CAGATCAGAAGAAATGACGGATCAGGCCAAAGCGGAAATGGCCTCAAAATTAACGGATTTAAATGCAAAGAAACAAGCGGTGGATCAAAAACTGGAAGAGCTCAAACATGCTAGCGGTAAATCCTGGGAAGACATAAAATCCGGAATGGATGCGGCGATGGAGGATTTTGCCAAGGCTTACGAGGAAGCCGTTTCTCATTTTAAGTAAATCCGGGGTTCGGGGAGATTTCATCTCCACCTCCACCCGATTACAAACACCCCTGCAGGCACAGAGCCTCTAGAATGCTGAAGTAATCTGGTCGTTATCTTAAAGACAAAGCTCGAAAAGTGCTGAAATCTCACACAACGTGACTCGAAGCAGTTTCAGGAAGAAAAACAAGGAGATAATGCCATGTTATACTGGGCTCTGGTTTTTTTCGTTATTTCGATCATCGCCGCCGTATTCGGTTTCACGGGAATTGCGGTGACAACCGCCGCCGTCGCAAGATTGTTTTTCTTTTTGTTCATAGTACTTTTCGTCATTGCCCTGATTTTCGGACTGTTTCGTCGTCAGCCCCCGTCCGGTCTCTGATTGAAGACTTACTCCATCGGGTTGAAGGCAACGATGAACAAGATCATACAGTCAGGAGCAAACCCGTGATCGGCATTGGCGGCGTTATCGATAAACGCCTGTATGTTGCATGATTACCCTGGAGTCCGTCAGCAGACCTAATCTGCCGACTCACATGGAGGGTCTGCGTCGCGTTCGATAACGCGTGTTCGTTTTCGGATGGTTTGCGTTTCATACACGGACAGGCATACGCAGCAATCGGAGTCCAAAAATTAAAGGGGTGAAAGCTTGGAATACCTTGACAATGATTTGATAAATTCATATTAAAATAAACAAAAAAATGAATCCTGCAACCTGATGGTTACCTCCAGGGTATGATAGGGAAACCGGTTGAAATCCGGTACGGACCCGCCGCTGTGTTCGGGGACAAATCCCGCAATAAGCCACTGATCCGTTAATAAACGGATTGGGAAGGCGCGGGTATGAGGGTGATCCGAGAGTCAGAAGACCTGCCATCCGGTTCATGTTTGGGGAGAAGGTAAATTCCCAAGCGTATACAATACGCTTGGGAATTTTTTTTGGAGATAGGGAGATAGAAAAGGAAACGACTCGAATGATGCAGGCGGCAGTCCTTTTAAAACCCGGAAAATTGGAAATAAGAGAAACCCCGGTCCCGCCATGCCCGCAAGGCGGGGTGATCGTAAAAGTCAAGGCATGCGGAATATGCGGTTCGGATGCAAAAATGATACAATCAGGACATCGGGCCTTAGTGTATCCAAGGATCCTCGGCCATGAGATCGCGGGTGTTGTTGCCGAAAGCCGTGTAAAAAATTTTAGGGAGGGAGACAGGGTTCAGGTCGCTCCGGGCCTTAGATGCGGAAAGTGTTTTCAATGCCGCAAAGGAATGGACAACCAGTGTGAAAACCGCGGGATTTTGGGTTTTACATTTGACGGTGGATTCGCTCAGTATGTAGCCGTTCCTTTAGAAGGTCCAATTGTCGGCGCATTAAACATTCTTCCTGAAAATGTTGGTTACGCGGATGCAACACTGGTCGAGCCGATTGCCTGCTCAATCAACGCCCAGGAGAAGGCGGCTTCAGCGGAGGGCGATACCGTTCTGATTATAGGTGCCGGGCCTCTGGGCCTCATTCATTGTTTTGTGGCAAGGCTCAGAGGAGCTGAAAAAGTTATCATTGGAGAAATTCGGAAGGATCGACGAAAGACCGCTGGAAATTCCTGGGCCGACATGGTGCTTGATCCGGAAAAAGGCGACCTGTTGGAAATGATAATGAATGAAACAAATGGGAGAGGCATCGACGTCATCATCATTGCGTGTTCTCAAGTTGGAATAAATGATGGTTTTCTGAAACTGCTGACCCCAGGCGGCAGGCTCTCTCTTTTCAGCGGCATTGCATCGCGGTCATGCGACTGCCGGCTGGATTCAAACCTGGTTCATTATAATGAAATCGTCATAACCGGGGCATATGGCTGCACAGCTTCACAAAACGCTAGGGCGGTTCAGTTGATCTCTGCCGGCAAGTTTCCCCTGGGAGAACTGATTACTCACCGGTGCAGTCTGATGAATATCGAGGAAGGTATCGAACATACCTCTTCGAGAAAGGGTCTCAAATCGATCCTGGAGGTTGAAAAATGAATGAAAAGTTAAAAAGATTCGGAAAAATCATCAACTGCCTGATTGCGGGAGAAACTCTTTCTCGCGAGGAAACAAAAACTTTATTTCTGGAAATCCTAAAAGGGGAACAAACCGAAATGCATCAAGGTGCATTTCTTTCGGCAATCACAGCCAAAGGACCGGACCCGAAGGAAATCGCAGGCGTATGGCAAGCCATTTATGAATTTGATACGGTAAGGGTATCGCTAAACATTCCAAAGCCGCTTGTTGATAACTGTGGTACGGGCATGGACGGCTTTAAGACATTTAATATCAGCACCGGTTCTGCAATTGTTGCGGCGGCTGGTGGTGTCTTTCTCGCTAGGCACGGGGCAAGGGCGATTACTTCCCATTGTGGCACCGTCGACCTGTGTGAAGCTTTTGGCATTGATGTTGAATGCCCGGTGGAGATCGTTAAGAAAAGTATTGAAAACGTCGGTATCGGTCTCTTTAACGGAATGAGTCCGAGGGTTCATCCGCAAGCACTTTTCAGGATTCTTTCACAGATGCGGTTCGGCAGTATATTGAATATTGCAGCCTCGCTGGCCAACCCTGCGAATCCCCTTTACGGCGTAAGGGGTGTTTATTCAAAGGAAATGGTAATGCCGATCATCCAGACAATGAAAGAGATCGGCTTTAGAAAAGCCATGGTTTTTTGCGGACAAAGCGGCAATGGGGCAGGCGCCATGGATGAACTTTCTCCTGTCGCTGAAAGTGATATCGCCGAACTATCTCAAGAAGGTGAGATTACCTGTTATTCAATATTGCCTGAACGGGTCGGTGTTCTTTACAATTCGAAAATATCCGAAATCTCCGGCGGAAATGACCCGCAAAAAGAGGCATTGAGGCTTTTGAAGGTTTTCACCGGCCAGGACAAAAAAGCGTTGTATGAAACCATTTGCCTCAATACAGCCCCCATTTTATATGTTGCCGGAGAAGCCCAAAATTTGAAAGCGGGAATGAAGAAAGCACGTGATATCATAGACCGCGGGCATGCAATGGATAAACTGATGCAATGGGTTGACGCCCAGAATCGTAACGCGGAAAGTGGAAAGAAACGACTTGAAAGACTCCTCCTTCAACTTTAGCCATAAAAAAAATCAAGGCTTTTTTCATCCTGTCGAAAGCGCCCGGAATTGGGTTTCTTTCAAGCCTCAACACCGTCTTGTTCATGCAGCCTTGAGTCTCATTTTTAGGAAAATCTTTGACTCGAGCCTCTTCGATCGGGCTTCGGGCTTTTCAACTCAGGAGATTTGGTTTTGTCGGCTGTTTCATTCAGTTTTCGAACACTGTGCGGATCCCCTGCAGAAGCATTTCTACGGAAATGGCGGTCAGGATGAGTCCCATCAGGCGTTCGATCGCATACAAACCTCTTCTTCCCATCAGGTCGGCAAGTTTCGTTGAAAGCAGGAGAATGCCGGCGTTGCAGATCCATGCCGAAAAAAGAGCCAAAAGCCATTCGAGCCAGCGGTTGGGTTCTTGCCCCATGAGGACAAGAATCGTAGCGGTTGCTGAAGGCCCCGCGACGAGAGGAACCGCCAGAGGAACAATCAAAGGTTCTCCGTCCGGTGTACCCTTGAACATTTGTTCCGTTGCACCAAAGATCATCTTGATTGCGATCAAGAAAAGGATGACACCGCCTGCTATGCGTAAGGTAGGGGCGGAAATCCCGAGCAACCGCAAAAAGTGAGGGCCGACAAAAAGAAACGCGACAAGAATCGACAATGCGATCAGTAATTCTCTTGCGACTACCTTCCGTCTTCTCTCCCTCGGAACTGCCTCCAGTACGCTGAGAAATAAGGGAATATTACCGAACGGATCCAGAACCATGAACAAAAGAATTCCCGCTGAAATCACAGACATCTTTTTTTATCTCCTGCTTATGGACAGGCTGAATATGAGAGAAAAACTGCACCTCCTGCAGAATGAATAAAAACGGTCCTTTTTATTATCGGATCACAAGACAAAACCGAGAACGTATTTGTTTTCGTTTCTTAAGCTGTCTCGATCAGTCGTTCGGATGGATCTTAAAATCAGACTCTTTGCGGATACTTCAATGGTTTTTAAATCGCTTTTAAAGGATGACGTTTCATCTAAGCCTTAACAGGGTGTTGAAAAACTGCACCTGAGGCCGCCATTCAGCGTTGCGGGGCTCTCGCCAATGCTCACATATGCTTGAATATGCTGCGCTCGTCGTATCGCCGCGCGCCTTGCCTGACGGCCTGATTCTTGTTTTTCAACACCCTGTTAAACGGAATGTATCTCGGCTTTCAATGTTTTCGCAACAGCGAAGCAATTGGAAGAAAGAGCCGAAGCAATTTTTTTAAAAAATTAGCAGTCATCCATATTGTTTGCCCAGAGGCAGATTCGGCCGCGACAGTCAGGACTTATACCAGAGCGTGATATGGGACGGCGATTGGTTCGAGAGGATTTGTCGGAAGGGGCGGCATTCTGGTCATCAACTCAGATCAATTTTAGGAAATAGTGATGAAATCGGAGATCTTCCGTCAGCTCGGGATGGAAGGAGGTCACGAGCCATTTCCCTTGCTGGGCCGCAACGGCTGTTCCGTCCGGCAAGTTGGCGATCACCTGAGCCGGCTCCTTGACTGATGATAACTTCGGCGCACGAATAAAAACTGCGGGAAAGGGTTTGCAATACCCGTTATTCAAAACAGGTATATTCAGCGTTGTCTTGAAACTGTCCGCCTGGCGGCCGAAGGCGTTTCTTTCCACCACGATATCCATCAAGCCTAAGAGTGGCTGGTTCATGCCGATTTCTTTAGCCATAAAGATCATCCCTGCACAGATGCCCCATACCGCTTTTTCTGATGCGAAATTACGCAACGGCTCCATCAGGTTATAGTTAACAGCCAATTTTCCCATGGTCGTGCTTTCTCCGCCGGGGATAATTAGCCCTTCTAATCCCTCCAGATCTTCCGGCAGACGGACCTCGATACCTTCCACCCCGATTCGGTGTAAGATCTTGACATGCTCTCGAAAAGCCCCTTGCAGGGCCAGAACACCCACCTTCATTTTTTTTATTCTATCCTTTATTATTGAAATGATCCAAGAAACGAGCGAAAAATGTTTTTACCGTTTAAAGAACTTACCAGCCCCGGACAGCCAATTGTTCGCTGTCCGACAAACTGCGTACACTGATACCTACCATCGGCTCACCAAGGTTTTCGCTGACTTTGGCGAGTATTTCCGGATTTTGATAATGGGCGGTTGCTTCCACGATTGCTTTTGCCCGAGAAGCCGGATCGGCGCTTTTGAAAATGCCTGAACCGACAAAAATACCATCCATGCCCAGTTGCATCATCAGAGCCGCATCTGCCGGTGTGGCAATACCGCCGGCAGCGAAATTAACGACCGGCAATCGTCCGGATTCTTTGGTTTCCTCCACCAGTTCATACGGCGCACCGATTTCTTTGGCGTACGTCATCAATTCTTCATTCGGCATAACTTGCAGGCGTCGTATATCGCCTAATACCGTGCGAGCGTGTCGAACAGCTTCTACCACGTCTCCGGTTCCCGCTTCGCCTTTGGTACGGATCATGGCTGCTCCTTCACCAATGCGTCGCAACGCTTCCCCCAAATTTCGACAGCCGCAAACAAAAGGAATCTTGAAATCGTGTTTGTTGACGTGATACATCTCGTCCGCCGGAGTTAATACTTCGCTTTCGTCTATATAATCCACCCCGATTGCTTGAAGTATCTGAGCTTCCACAAAGTGACCGATACGGCATTTTGCCATCACTGGAATAGAAACGGATCGAATAATTTCTTTAATCATTCCGGGGTCGGACATGCGAGCAACACCTCCCTTGGCGCGAATGTCTGCCGGAACGCGCTCCAGTGCCATCACCGCTACCGCACCCGCTTCTTCGGCAATCATGGCGTGTTCCGGAGTGACGACATCCATTATTACGCCCCCCTTGAGCATTTGGGCCAGCCCACGTTTTACCGTGACACCGCCGGTTTCACCTCTGTCATTTTTTTTATTGAAACTGCTTTTAACGCTCATCCAAAAAAACCTCCCGGGAAAAATAGCGAATTCTATGAATCAAAACAGAACGATCTTTTGTCGACAAGAATGCCTGTTCCGGACGATTCAGAATTCGAATAAAAAAAACATTCTAATTTAAACAAAATACTGTTTTTTGTCAAATTTATATTGGCGCCCGAATTGCCTCATATTTCATGTTACCGAAAAACCACCCATCGTCGATATCATCGGGCAGCGGCCATGTGATTGCCGCATGCCTTGCCAGTTCCAGGTATTTGCCCACGGTCACATGAGAGATCGCGCAGCTTTCTGCAATTTTACGGTTGGTCAGGTGATGGTCGTACTTGAGTCTTAAAACTACTTTGAACTTTCGCATGGATAGTCGGTCCTTTGCCATAAATCCTCCCCAAAATGAATTTGGGTAGGACTATCGTAAAAAAGGTCAATTCATCCAGCGTCGGTTCGCTTTAAAAAGTGGTCACAATCCAGCGGAATGAGTGGTCACTTTGCAGCGGAATACGCACCCGGAAAAAGGAAGCGTGCATCCCGTATTTTTCTGCGATATCTACAGTAATTTTGAAGCTGTTATCATGAAAGTCTGTTTTTATAATCTTCGTATCCGAATTTCCGAATAATTCCAAACTGATTCGTTTCAGAATTATATAACCCGATTGCAGGAAGATTGATGCCGTTGAATGTAGTCGTTTTCACCATAGTGTAATGGGCCATGTCCAGGAAGATGAGCTTCTGACCGATTTCAAGCGGGGAGGGAAAGGAGTAATCCCCAATGACATCTCCGGCAAGGCAGGAGATCCCGGCAAGACGGTAAGAGTAAGGATATTCTTCCGGCATTCCTGATCCGACGATTTCAGGCCGGTAAGGCATTTCAAGTACATCCGGCATGTGGGTTGCCGCAGAGGTGTCCAGTATGGCGATTGCTTTACCATTAAAAACAATGTCAAGAACCGATGCTACAAGGATACCCGCATTCAATGCGACCGCTTCGCCTGGTTCGAGGTAAACTTCCACATCATAGCGATCTCGAAAATCCTGTATCAACCGGCAGAGTAAATCCAAATCATAACCTCGGCGTGTGATGTGATGCCCGCCTCCGAAGTTAACCCATTTCATGCCAGGGAGGAATTCGCCAAATTTTGCCTCCAGGCTTTTCAGGGTTCTTTTCAAGGCGTCTGCATTCTGCTCACACAAGTTGTGAAAGTGCATGCCGGAGATACCGTCAAGGCTTTTCGGTTCAAAATATTTTCGGATCGTTCCCAGTCTTGAGAACGGAGCACACGGGTCGTAAATCGGTACGGCGCCCTCAGAGTGTTCCGGATTGATCCGTATGCCGCAGCATATGGTTTTGGGAGATGCTTCAACATAGCCCCTGAAACGTTTCCACTGAGAAAATGAATTAAAAATAATATAATCTGCAAGTCCCACCAGATCGTTCATATCCGTCGTACTGTACGCGGCCGCAAAAACGTGAACTTCCCGCTGAAACTCCTCCCTTCCCAGTCTGGCCTCATGAGGGGAGCTGGCACAAATTCCATGCAGCGTTCCTCGCAACAACGGAAAAACACTGAACATGGCAAAGGCTTTCAGAGCGAGAAGAATTTTGCATCCGGTTCGCTTCTGTACCTCGTCCAGGATTTTCAAGTTGTGTTTCAGTGCGCTTTCATTTACCACAAAACAGGGGGTGGATATTTTGCTGAGGTTGATGTTTATAGGATAACTTCGGTCCATGGCAATCCGTGTTTATTTAATTTTTCCATGAATGGATCGGGATCGAATTCTTCCATATTGAAAACGCCCTTACCCTGCCATTTTCCTGTCAATATCATAAGGGCACCAATCATCGCCGGGACGCCCGTGGTATATGAAACGGCTTGGGCCCCGACCTCTTCGTAAGCTTTTTGGTGATCGCAAATGTTATAGATATAATATCTCTTTTTCTTTCCATCCCGTATTCCATCGATCAAACAGCCGATACATGTTCTACCCCTGGTCAGTGGCCCCAGAGAAGCAGGGTCCGGAAGGAGGGCTTTTAGAAACTGGAGAGGAATGATCTTTTGACCGTTGTAATCCACCGGGTCAATTCGGGTCATGCCGACATTCTGAAGGACTTCGAGATGTTTGAGATAATTTTCCGAAAATGTCATCCAGAATCTGGCTTGTCTGATTCCTTTGATATGTTTGACAAGGGATTCGAGCTCTTCATGAAATAATAGATATATTTTTTTTGAACCGATTCCTTCGGGAAAGTCGAATTCCCTGAAAACAGACAGAGGTTCAGTCTCTACCCAATGGCCGTTTTCATAATATCGACCTTTGGCGGTAACTTCCCGGATATTGATTTCCGGGTTAAAGTTGGTTGCAAAGGGTTGGCCATGCTCACCGGCATTACAGTCGATGATATCGATGTCATAAATTTCATCAAAATGTTTTTTTTGTGCCCAAGCGCAGAAAACATTGGTCACCCCGGGATCAAAACCGCTTCCAAGAAGAGCCATGATACCGCGTTCTTTAAACCTTTCGTGATAGTCCCACTGCCATTTATAGCAAAAGCGGGCCTCGTCCACGGGTTCGTAGTTGGCCGTATCAAGATAGTGAACCCCTGTTTCCAGGCAAGCGTCCATGATGTGAAGATCTTGGTAAGGAAGTGCCACGTTAATAACGAGCTCGGGTCTGAAAGAACGAATCAGTTTCACAAGCGATGGAACGTTGTCCGCATCAACTTGGGCCGTTTCAATAGGCATGGCCAATTGAGCCGCGATTTTGTTGCATTTATCAATCGTTCGGCTCGCCAAACAGATTTCGGAGAAAACTTCAGGCACCTGCGCGCATTTGTGGGTAACAACCTGGCCAACGCCACCGGCCCCGATGATCAAAATTCTGGCCATATGTAAATCCTTTCTATTTTTATTTCAGCGCTTATTCGGCTGAGCCGGGGCGATCGGACTCTTACATAAGCTCCAATTATCCCGGCATATCATCGGGCGACTTTTCCATTATATCCAATTTGTTGTCAGTTCCTTCAACGATTTTAAAACCGATTGCAGATCGTTTTTTATTTTTTATTCCTATTGAATTTCCGACCGAATATATTATTCATTGATTCACTCGCTCTTTCAGCTCTTTGCCGCATTTAAAAAACGGCAACTTTTTAGGTGCCACTCCTGTGGGTTCCCCCGTTTTTGGGTTTCTACCCGTGTATGCTTCATACTGCTTGACGAAAAAAGAGCATAATCCACGGATCTCTACTCTACCGTTACTTGCGAGGGCATTGGATATTTCTCCAAAAAATAGATTCACAACCTGCGATGCCTCATTCTTTGATATTCCTGCTTCCTTTCCTAAAGCATCGATGAGTTCCAATTTGGTCATAGTTTACCTCCGAATTTTTATTTATTTTAACCGTATAGACGATATTCAGAGAAATGTCAAGAATTCTGATAAGTTACCTTATAATGCCGGAAGGTTTGCCCCGACTGGTTTGGAAATTCGGCTTGTCTGGTCCATTCCCTATCAGGTACCTTGGGGAGCGAAGGGTTCGAAGAAACATGCAGCGCAATTCATTACCGGAATTTTGGTAATAAGTAGTCGACGGATGTATTCCGTCTGTCGAACTTGCTTTGTCGGAAGACGCGAGTCTGTTTTTTAAGAGAAAAAGCTGATTCGCAAGTTGATTGTTTGCGGCGCCGGAATGGGAGCACTTGTTTATACTTTCCCGCAAGGACTCGGTTTGTTCAGGAAATTAAAGGAGTTCTTCGAAGAAGCAGCGGGCAGATCATCCGTTTCCGTTTGAGACGAGCTTCGCATGATACTGTTCTTTATCCCGACTCCTGTGCCAGGTTGAAATTTTTACGATTTCACAAAAAGTTCATCCACGGTGTTCTGTTCCATCTCTCGTTATTGCGATGAACACGCCGTGAATTATATCCATCCGGATATCATTAAGATACAGGGAAGCTTTAAGGAAAACCGATTAACTTTTTTTAGATGTTTTTGTCTGAAAGGGGGTAATCAATTGTTTTACATTGGTGCTTTTACATTTTGGGCATTGAAACTTTTTCTTTTCATATTCTGAAATTGATATGATCTCGACAAACCGGTGTTTACATTTTTCACACATAAACTCATATGTGGGCATGCTTTCCCTCCTTTCAAAAGGCCCCCGCATATTGCGGGAAACTATTATAACCTTTGGCTAACCGATAGCCTATTTTATTTCCTTGGTTTGAGAGTGGCTTCAAAACCTCTTGCCAAGACAAATATCTTTGTGGAGGCGATGGGCTCAATTATCAAAGTACTGTATGTATTCCCGCGTTTGAGCTTCTCTCCCCGCCTTGATCGTAAACCTTCTTAATGGTTTTTAGACACTTCAAAAATAAAGGTCAATTAGAATGTTGAAAAGACTTCGGAAAAAATATAACGACTTAAAAAGATTCAATAATGTTGCCGGCCGGAATTCGAACCTTTAATTTTATTATATAATTCAGCAATTCATATGGCAATAACAAAAATTCATTCGAATATTCATGTTGTTTATAACCCCATTGGCTTGTAAGAGAGAATCTGATTGCTGTTTCGTTTCAAAGTTAGTGAGGGGCGAAGAGGCTGTTTCTTTAATTACTCGGAAAATACTTTTTTTTGACAAAAACCCATTTTTGTTGTACTACATCCAACGATGAAATGATGACTCGTATTCGGCCTTCGATGAGGAGAAAGAGATCACAAGCACAAGATTAGTTATGAATTTGAAAGAAATTATTGATAAATGCGGCGGATTGAGCATTCGTGAAAAACGATGTGCCATGGAGGACTATGTTGAGATCGTTTTCTATAACAAGGAAATCGAAGAATGGAAAAAGATATTTTCCGGTATCTTGGGCCCCGCGAAAAAACCCGCCGGCGTTAAGCCTGCTGTGGATGATTTGAATTTGACAAGAGATTCCGGAGGCATCCGCTTGGAACAGATCTTATATGGAAAAGTCTTTCAGGATGTAATCGTTATTGCCATGTTTTGTCCCTGGAAGGATGATTTGCATACAACATTGAAAATGACCCTTTTAAAAAATTGAATCATCCGACCGGGCATCAAGTTCGCTTCCAGAGATTTGCTTCCGTACTTGTATCCCCTGACAGTTATTAACATCGTATCTGATAAAGATTACTCTATACCATCAAAAATTCTCCTCTCCATCTTGTCGAATAGCCGGAATGCGCGGCCATTGAGATCGCCTGTTAAACGAGATACTGATTTACGTGTTCTTTCAATCCCTCATAAAACAAGGCGCATCCTTCATATTTCAAAGCAGGCAGGGGTAACAATAAAAAATGGGATCGGATATGGAGAAGGGCATTGAAAAAACCCATATGCGGCTTTTCCAGCTGAGTGAAGGCGGCGCAGCCTCGATTTTAGAAAAACATATTGGATGGGAAAGATTATCGACTGGACCACCAGAAAACAGGCTCTTAAAGTGGAGATATCTCGTTTCATTGAGGTGTTTCCCTGTCAGTTTGCCGCACGTTTGCTCCAATATTCCAAGAGACATAGCCTATTCTGCTCTCAGAATTAAAAAAATGAACAACAACCCGATTGTAACCCTCTTAAAAAGAGAAAATAAAAAGGCAGAGCCATTTCCAGCCCTGCCTTTAGACGTTCGGGGATTGCTGTCGAGAACCCGGGGAAAATAAGTCAAGAGGCTCTCGTTACTTGTTTTTAACGAAGCCGTTATTTAAAGATTTTCATTATCCATTGAACTTAATGGATCGGGACCGTGATGGTCGGCTCCATCGGCGTTTTAAACGGCACTTCAATTTTTAAAAGACCGTTATCGTGAGTTGCCTTCGCCTTATCCGGTTTTACCGGATGACAGAAGACTCCTGTAGTGACATACTCGATCTCTGCTTTGGATGCGCGCAGACTGAAGCTGTCTTCATGCATTTTCAGTTCGATATCCCCCTTTTTTACCCCGGGAAGTGTGATTTCGACATTCAGAATCGAGTGATCTCTATCCACATAAGAGCACATCTCCGGTGAAATCCTAATTTTTGCCATCTTCCCCATCCTTCCTCTTGTTTTCAATGAATTCAACGGGTAATAAAATTGTCTTTATGTATGACAAAGAAATTTGGCTTTTGTGCTTATGGTATCGCATTGCACCCGGATATCATCAGGAAAAGGCCATTTCATTCAATGGGACGATCTTTACGGCGTATCGTCAAGTGCTAGAACTTACTTACGTTCTTTGCAACAAGTCCTCGATTGCTTTCTTCAATCTCGAAGTTCACTTTGTCACCTTCAGCAAGGCTTTTAAACCCCGGCATATTAATTGAGGAATAATGAACAAACAGATCCTGACCTTCCTCCTGTTTGATAAACCCATACCCTTTTTTTTCATTAAACCATTTTACTGTCCCAGTTGACATAACTACGCCCTCCCTTTTAAAATTCTTGCTTTTAAAAATTAAACTTTTGTTACCACTCCGGGGAAACCTTTCTCCAGCGTGAAAATGATACGCTCATACGGAACTGGCTGCTATCATACCTTTTTTTCTTAATTTGTCCATAGGGGGAAGGGATCATTTTTATAGGGAAAAACCACTATATGCAGGAAATTTTACCCGGGGTTACCGTTTGCAGCAAACGATTATCGGATCTGCTTCGCCTCGTTTTTAATGATTCGGATGATATCCCCCGGATATATCCAATGGGGATCAAGGATGTTACTGACCTCCGCCAGTTCGGGATATCGGAAAGGATCATTCAGGTGCCGCTCGGCAACGTCCCACAGCGTATCGCCTTTCACCACGATATGAGTCGTATAATCAAGTGGAATAACCGATCCTGCTCTTTCGGTCCCTGGTTCTGTTGGACCGGATGACGAACGCACAACAGTGAAGGTGTATTTTTTTGCTTCTATTCTAAGCACCTCAACCGGTTTATTTGATTGATTCGGGGCAATATTGTAGCATGCATCATTTGCCGTTGCTGCTTTGCTGAGAGATATCGTTTCATCCTGTGTTCGGTTCTTTGCAATCGCGGGTCCTGGTTCCGGTGCCGCATCCTTTTTCGGCACCGATGGCACTGTTCGATCGGTTTTCGGTGAATTTTTTGAGGTTGGAAGAGCGGACTTTTCCGGTATTTCGTCATTCAGTCTCTCCTGCAGTGACATGACGGCGGTTTCATCCGGAACGGCCAACGGATTAACAGTACCGGGTTTTTTTTTTGTCATAGAAAATGAAGCGCGAGAAAGGTTTATCTCCGTCCCGCGGAAATGAAACAGAATAAACCCCAACAAAAGTGCCAAAATGACAGCAATTCCCAAAGCGGACTTTCGCCCGAATCCCTGATACAACCCGGTGATATCACGGTGTGCGTCATCCTGCGATATTGGTTTTTCCGGCAGGTTATCGACCCCCGAGCGCTGAAAACCGGTTTTCGAGTCGACAGTTTGTATATGATTACCCTTTCTTTGGCGTTCCCGAAAAGCCGGATGGGTATCAGCGGCAAATCGGTTTTTTCGTGAAACCGAAGTTAATGAGTGATGCGACGCCTTATCGTTTCTTTGTACTTGTATCGTTGGATGATCTATGGCACGGCCGCCTTCCGGCACGGTCACGTCTATCGCTGATTTCATCGGGTCGTTTTGAGAGGTTTCGACCTCGACTATATTGCAATCATCGGCAGCACCGACTATCATGGCGCTGTCCGGTATTGCCGTTTTGATTTTGACCGGAAACTCTCTCTTTACTCTATCAATACTCTTCCCGGGCATGTTTGGCATAGCAAGAAGCGTTTCAAAAGAGATAAAGAGGAATATTTCTTTTTCGTGTAGGGCAAATCGATTAATATAATCGGACGGAAGCGCCTCAATCTGCCGCCATTGGAAGGCGTTTACAGGAATGACATTCATGACGGAATCAACTTGGAAGGCAACCGGGACAGAGGCAACACAGGATATAATCCAGATGTCCGATACATCGAAACGGTCAGTCAACCCGAGTTTCCGACGAAGAGAAACAGCAGTGACGATTTTTCCGCGATAGTCAAAAACCCCTTCCACTTCTCCGGCATCGACGGGAAGCTTTTTTATCGTCGGTGCCGTGATGAAAGCCTTCACTTCATGCGCAGAAATGCAAAAACGGTAATGGCCGACTGAGAATGTAACAACGGCTTTCATCTCCGCCTGTTCTTTCACGATTCACCCTGTATCGGAATGGTCCATAATATGCTATTTCTGATCGGCACAAACCATCAGGAAGTTAAGCGCGGCATGCTTTTATCGGATGAATAGCGCCCCAGACGGAATATCCAAGGCATACCATTATCACCCGTGCAATTTGAGAATCGGTCGGGGTTATGAGATTGCCTTGTAAGTTCCATGGGATGTAACGACATTCCAATTTAAATTTGTGATGTCGGTTCAGATAAAAAATATGGCCGTGTCAGAAGGAGTGCTTTTTTTGCCTTTGAAAGAAGATCTTCGATGATAAACGGGTTTCTCATGCATCCGTTACACGGTCAGAAAGCCCGGTCTATGGAAACGGAAATGAAAAGAAGTATTCCCATTCCGTTCTCATATGATCGATTTCGGCAATTTGTCGCATGGCGGAAAAATAGACAGGAAGACAGATATCGATTCTTTTCGTTTCTCATGAAAGAACCCTTTCAAGATTTTACGAATTATGGCCGATACATGAGCCAGAAAAGCATGTTGAGCCCCAACAGCGAGCGTCACATGGTTTGCCTCCGGGTTGATCGAACATACAAATAGTACAAAAAGCCTTTGGGTCGAAGATCCCTCGCTGCTTGCAGCCGGAGGTTTCAAACTTGGGCAGGAAAAACGGAATGATTTCTATCAGCACTTTGCAGGCATCGGAATTACAGAAGATACGAGTTGCTTCGGCATATCTTTTTTCACTGGACCATGCAAGAGATGATTCATTTATCGAGAATCTTAACCTGTCAACCATAAAAAGGGCATTCCGGACTAAAGCCAAACGATACCATCCGGATCGCCACCAAGATGCAGAACCATTCGAAATTGAGAAGAGAAAAGAGCGGTTTGTAAGGATAGAAGAGGCCTATCGGGTTTTACGTTCTTATGTTCCGGAAACCGATTCGATTCCCAGCGTTACCAACGAGAAAAGAGCTCGAATCATCGCCGTGGGAGGTGCGAAAGGGGGGATCGGCAAAAGTATATTCAGTGCGAATCTTGCGGCATATCTTTCCGGACTCGGCAAAAAAACGGTGGCTGTTGATCTTGATCTCGGAGGCGCAAATCTGCATCTTTATCTTGGTGAAACTTTTTTAAAGTGGAACATTAATGATTTTTTGAATAAACGGGTGTCGACAATAGAGGATACGCTTGTGACAAGCAAATACGGTCC
>Ga0116141_10002524_pt1 | contig 15626 bp, 2 predicted proteins | sample AD_UKC097_MetaG_FD_89744 | JGI IMG/M metagenome (GOLD analysis project Ga0116141, IMG submission 89744) | Active sludge microbial communities of municipal wastewater-treating anaerobic digesters from USA - AD_UKC097_MetaG | ecosystem: Engineered > Bioreactor > Anaerobic > Digestate | place: USA...
GGACGAGGGCGTCTTGGCTCCATCAGCCAACCATTCTCCCCCCCCCCAACGACCTGCGACGAACGGAACTAAGCTCGAAGGAACGGAACGAGCCATGAACACACACGACAAACCGGATACTGCGCCCCATCTGGAACTGGGTCGCGCATGGACTTGTTCACCTCGGGCGGTCCGCCGCGCCAATTACCAGTCATCCGGAATCTCCCGCCATGGGCGCGGCATGCCGCCGCATTCTAACAATCATTGGCTGACCCCATTGGTGGTGGCGGGGCTGGTCTGGGCGGCGGGGACAAACAACGCCCAGGCGTGGTGGACCTATTTGTTGAACCAGGGAGCGCCGGCGGCGTCCTACTACCTGGGCGACAAGGTGCAGTATGTGTTCAACTTTGCCGTCAACCAGGATACCAGTCCGATGACGGTCAGCTATGGCATCGGCACCACCCAGAACGGCTCCGGCTGGACGTGACGCGCGGCCGAATGGTCGTACCAGAGCGGCAGCGACCGCTATTGGAAAAGCAAGGCCAACGAACATCAATTCACGTCTACCGGCAATTGGTACTATTCCGGGCGGTTCGTCTGGACCGCCAACGGCTATACAGAATACGCCTCCGGAGGGTGGGCGGAGAACCGTACCTCCTTATCCGCCGGAAGCTATTTCAGCGTCAGCAGCCTGACTGCGCCGACGTTGGGCACGGTTTCGGCGACGGCCAGTTCCGTCACGCTCAATTGGACCAAGTGGAACACCAAGGATGTCATGATCGTCCGCAGCACGGACAGTTCTTTCACGGCACCGACGGGGGGCACCACCTATACTCCGGGCACCAGCTATATCGGCGGCGATCTGGTTGTGTATCGGGGTAGTGCAACAAGTTTTGAAGACACCGGCTTGTCTTCCGGCACCACGTATTATTATGCCCTCTATTCGGAAAACTGGAGCTACTATTCGGCCGCGGCCACAACCAGCAAAATCACCATCCCGGCCCAGCCGGGAACGATCACGGGCGATGCGACGGTGTGCTCGGGCGCGAGCGGCAAGACCTATTCCATCAGCTCGGTGACGGGAGCGACGGGATACACGTGGAGCGTGCCCAGCGGCGCCTCGATCACGGCGGGATCTGGGACGACCTCCATCACGGTGACCTTCGGGTCGAGTTCGGGCAACATATCCGTCACAGCCAATAACGCCAGCGGCTCCAGCACGGCGCGCACGCTGGCGGTGACGGTGAACTCCGCACCGGCCCAGCCGGGGACGATTTAGGGCAACGCCAGCGTTTGCCCGGGCGCGAGCGGAGAAACCTATTCCATTTCTGCCGTCAGTGGCGCGACGGGCTACACCTGGACGGTTCCGACCGGCGCCTCGATCACTTCGGGGTCAGGGACGACCTCCATCACGGTGACATTCGGAACGAGTTCCGGCAATGTCTCGGTGACAGCCGACAATTCCTGCGGCTCCAGCACGGCGCGCACGCTGGCGGTGGCCATCCGGCCCAACGATGCGACGTGGGACGGGGGCGGCGGAACGGACAACAATACGCTAACCGCAGCCAACTGGAGCACGGACCAGTATCCTTGCCCCAGCAGCTCGGCGGGCATCATGCGCTTTGCGGGGAGCGCCGACACCCCCTACGTCAACCACACGGCAAACAGCGACTGGTACGCAATCTACTTCAATTCCGGCGCGGGGGCATTCACGCTCTCTGGCAACGCGCTGGATATCTTCTCGCGAATCCAAAACGATTCTTCCAGCCTCCAGACCGTCAACAACAACCTAGTGTTGGGGGCCGCCACCGAGTTCTATGCCAATAGCGGCAACCTGACGCTGGGCGGAACCCTGGCCAATGGCGGCTATACGCTGACCGTGCGGTCGGGTGCCAGCCGGACCACCACGCTGAGCGGCAAGATCAGCGGGACGGGGGACCTGGCGAAATCCGGCCACGCCGGCACCGTGAAATTGACGGCGGCCAACGACTATACCGGGGCCACCACCGTGGGCAACACGGGTATTCTGGAGATTTCCAACTCCAGCGCGCTGGGTACAACCGCGGGATCCACGACCGTGAGCTCCGGCGGCACGCTGGCCTTGTCGGGGAATATCAATACCCCGGAAGCCATAACGGCCCGCGGTGCGGGCTACAGTACGGGCGGCGCCATCCGGAACCTGTCCGGAAACAACACGATTTCCGGCAAAGTGACTGTGAACACAACGGACAATACGCGCATTCATTCCGATTCCGGAACGTTGACGCTGGACGTGGCATCCGGAAATGCCCTGGAATCCACGATGAGCCTCATTTTTTACGGTGACGGAGACATCTCCATCAACGACCCCATAACCGTAGCAGTCGGAAAGAGCGTCACCAAGGACGGCAGCGGCACGCTGGTCCTGGCAGGGACCAGCACGTATGGCGTGAATACGACGGTGAGCGCGGGCACGCTGCTGGTCAGCGGCGCGATCGGCAGTTCGGCCGTGGCGTTGAACGGCGGGACCCTGGCGGGGGCGGGGACGGTGGGTGCGTTGACGATGGCGGCCGGCACGATCGTCAGCCCCGGCAACACGGCCAGCACGAAGGGAACCCTGACGGTCAACGGCGCGGCCTCGCTGGCCGGGGCCTACACCTGCGACATCACGGGGCTGGGCGGCACCGATTGCGACTTGATTTCCGCCTCCGGCGCGGTTTCCGCCACCGCGGCGCTGGTGATCAATCTGCCGGGAACGGCACCGACCGGGTTCGATCAGGGGTCCTGCTACACGTGGACGATTGCGAGCGGCAGTTCCGCGAGCGCCGCGAACATGTCCATCGGCACCAAATGGACCAGTACCGGGACATTCGCGGTGGAAGCCAGCGGGAACACAATCGTGGTGACCCACAAGCCGCCGGTGCCGTCCGCGCCCACGGCGAATGCGGCCACCTCCGTCACGACGAGCGGATTCCAGGCCAATTGGTCGGCGGCTTCCGGCGCCACGGGCTACCGGCTGGACGTCGCAACCGACAGCGGCTTCACCAGCATGGTTTCGGGCTACAACAACCTCGATGTCGGGAACGTGGTGTTGAAAGCCGTGTCCGGCCTCTCCGCCGGAACGACCTACTACTACCGCCTGCGGGTCTACAATTGTGCCGGCACCAGCGGGAACTCCGGCACGATTACCGTGAAGACCATTTGCGCCGCACCGACCGGGGTCTCCGCGACGGACGGGACCCTGACGACGGGCGTTACGGTGACATGGAACGCGGCAACGGGCGCGACGTCCTACCAGGTCGTGCGCAACACCTCCGATTCCACCTCGGGCGCGACGGATCTGGGCACCCAGAGCAGCGGGTTCGACGACACGACTGCCGATCCAGGCGTTCTCTACTATTACTTTGTGCGGGCGTACAACGGCAGCGCCTACGGCGCCTACAGCACCTCCGACTCCGGCTACCGCAAGCTGGCGGCGCCAACGGGGGTGGCGGCGACGGACGGGACGCTGGCCACGGGCGTGACCGTGACTTGGAACGCGGTCACCGGAGCGGACTCGTACACGGTGTACCGCAACACGACCGACAGTACGACCGGCGGGACGGACCTGGGCACGCAGTCCAGCGGATTCAACGACACCACGGCGGTGCCGGGTACCCTCTACTACTATTTCGTGCGGGCCGTGGACAGTGCCCCAAGCCACACCAGCGACTACAGTTCATCCAATACCGGTTACCGGCAGCTTTCACCGCCCGCGAATGTGGCGGCTTCGGACGGCGGCTCGACGGCGCAGGTCACGGTGACGTGGGATGCGGCGACGGGGGCGACGTCGTACAAGGTGTTCCGGTCGGCTGCCGAGACCGAGACGCACACGGGCCAAACGGATCTCGGAACTCAGACGAGCCCGTTTAACGATACCGGGGCGGCGCCGGGCCAGAAGTACTGGTACTGGGTGAAAGCCGTTGACAGTTCGCCTGCGCACGAAAGCGATTACAGTTCCGCCAACGACGGCTACCGCAAGCTGGCGACGGTGACGATCACCGATGCATCGGACAACCTGGGGGACAAGGTGACGATCACCTGGACGGATATCACGGGCGAGACGGGCTACAGCGTCTGGCGGTGGACTTCCGACTCTTCCGGGTCGGCGGTCTGCATCGCCACCCCCGCGACGCTCGGGGCCGGCAGCACAACCTATGATGACACCACCGCCGTGCCCGGCGTTCCGTATTACTACTGGGTGCGCGGCACCAACAGCACCAGCTCCAGCCAGGGCGATTTCCAGGCCAACGGCTCGCCGGGACAGCGCGTGGCAGCGGACAAGGGGATTTGGGACGCCGGCGGCGGCGCGGACGGCAAGTGGAGCACCGCCGTCAACTGGAGCGGCGACCAGGTGCCGGGCACGGACACGAACATTGTCTTTTACAGCGCCGTCTCGGCCACTGCTATCAACGTGGATTCCCCCCGGACTATTCTGGGCCTGCGCTTCAATGAACTGGCCGATTCGGCCCTGACCTTCTCCGGTAGCGCATTGACCATCGATGGCGGCGGCATCGACATGGATGCCGCCGCGGCCGGCGCGCACACCCTCGGCGTGAATGTTGTCCTGAACGCCAACCAGAACTGGACCAATGCGTCCAGTGCCAACCTGACGGTCAGCGGCGCGGTTTCCGGCAGCGGCACGCTGACGAAGAAGGGCACGGGGCGCATCATTCTCTCGGGCAACAACAGCTATACCGCCGCCACGGCGATCGATGCCGGCACGCTGCGCATCCAGCATGCCAACGCGCTGGGCGGCACCGGCGCCGGCACGACCGTGGCGACCGACGGCGCGCTGGAAATCCAGGGTGGCATTACGACGGCGGCGGAGGCGCTGACGCTGAACGGCACGGGCGTTTCCGGCGGAGGCGCGTTGCGCAATACCGCCAACGACAACACCTATGCCGGCGCCATCACCCTGGGCAGCGCGTCCCGGATCAATTCCGACAGCGGAACCCTGACCCTCAACGTGGCTGCGGGCAACGCGATTGCCGGAGCCTACAATCTTACCCTCGGCGGAGCCGGCAACATTACCGTCAGCGATCCCATCGCCACGGGCGCCGGAACCTTGACCAAGGACGGTACCGGCACCCTGACTCTGTCCGCCGCCAACACCTTCGAGGGGAATACGCGAGTAGCCGCCGGCACGCTGGCCGTGAACCACTTGAATGCCCTGGAACGCAGCATCCTGGACATGAACGGGGCCGATGCGGGAACCGTCACCTTTGGGGCGGCCTCGTCGACCTATACCCTGGGCGGGCTGATGGGCAGCCGTAACATCAACATGAACGGCAAGACGCTCAACCTCAACTACTGGGACACCACCACCATCTATTCCGGGCAGTTGAGCAACGGATCGATTGTCAAGAAAGGCGAGGGTACGCTGACGCTGTCGGGCCAGAACACCTATACCGGCACGACTAAGATCGAAACTGGGGCCCTGCAAGCGGGCGTGAACAACGCGCTCTCCGACAGCACGGTCGTGACGATCGAAAGCGACGGGACATACGATCTGAACGACTTCAGCGATACGGTTGGATCCATCGCGGGGGCGGGCCAAATCACGCTGGGCTCCGGGGCGCTGACGGCCGGGGGCGACAACTCCAGCACCGAATTCAGCGGCGTGATCAGCGAAACAGGATCGTTCACCAAGACCGGCACGGGCAAGCTGACGCTCTCGGGCGCGAACACCCACAGCGGCGGCACGACCATCAGCGGCGGCACGCTGCAGATCGGCAACAACGGGACCAGCGGCTCCATCGCCGGCAACATCGCCAACAACTCGGCGCTGATCTTTCATCGCTCCGACGACTTGAGCTACGGCGGCGCAATCACCGGCACGGGTACGCTGGAGAAGAAGGGCGCAGGCAGGCTATCCCTCTCGTCCGGGTCCAGCAGCTACAGCGGCGTGACGACCATCACAGAGGGCGCCATCCGGGTATCGAACAACAACGCGTTGGGTACCGCGGCCGGCGGCACCGTCGTGGCCAGCGGCGCGGCACTGGAACTCGCCAGCCACATGATGACCATCGCAGATCCCTTGTTCCTGAACGGCGCGGGCGGTTCTTTTGGCGGCGCGCTCGTCAATGTCTCCCAACAGAACACGGCCTCGGGCGCCATCACGCTGCAAAGCGACAGCACCATCAAGGTGACGACAGGCATCCTGAACCTGACCGGGGGCCTCGGCGGAGCCTACGACCTGACGTTCGATGTCGGGCAGACCTGCAACATGAACAGCGTCGTCAGTCAGGTTACCTCGATCACCAAGACCGGCAGCGGCACGTTGAGCCTGTCGCAGGCGAACACCTATGCCGGTCCGGTACAGATCAGCGCGGGCGTGGTGTCGGTTTCGCATGCATCGGCGCTGGGCACCACGGCGGCCGGAACAACCGTGGCCAACGGTGCCCAACTGAAGCTGAGCGGGGCGGGCACCGCGGACGCGCTGACGCTCACGGGGAGCGGCCCGGACAGCAAGGGGGCGCTGTATAATGCCGGCGGGGAAAACACCGTGTCCGGAGCGATCACCCTGGGCGGCGCCACCCGGATCAACTCGGATTCGTCCACGCTGACCGTGTCAGGCGGGATTTCGGGGAGCTATGACCTGACATTTGGCGGCGCCTCCGGGATCACGGTCAGCAGCGTGATCGGCACCGGCACCGGCAAGGTGACCATGGACGGCACCGGCACCCTGACGCTGTCCGCGGCCAATACCTTCAGCGGCGGGGTGTCCCTGGGCTCGGGAACCCTCAACATCAACCACGCGCAGGCTCTGGGCACGGTGGCCGGCACGTTCACCATTGGCGGCGGGACCATTGACAACACCAGCGCCGCGGACGTCACAACGTTAAACCATCCGATGGTGTGGAATGGCGACTTCGCGTTCACCGGCACCAAGAACCTGGATCTGGGCACGGGTAATACGACGTTGGGCGCCAGCCCCACGGTGACCGTCAATGCCGGCACGTTGACGGTGGGCGGGGCGATTTCCGGCGCAGGCTATGGCCTTACCAAGGCGGGCGCCGGCACGCTGGTCCTTGGGGGCGCAAGCAGCTACAGCGGCGCCACGACCATCAGCGCGGGCACGCTGGTCATGAGCGGTTCCGCGAACAACTCGGCCTGCTCGGTGGCTTCCGGCGCGACCCTGATGGGCGACGGTTCGGTGGGCGGCCTGACGGTGACCGGCTCGGTCAAGCCCGGCAACACCGCGGGCTCCCTCGGCAGCCTCGGTGTGAGCTCGCTGACGACGGTCAGCGGCGCGAAGCTGTATTTCCAGATCGGCGACTGCACGGATACCAGCGAGCGCGACTACATCAGCAACAGCGGCAGCGCCTCGATCGCCGCCACGACCACGGTCTACCTCGACGATGACCTGGTGGAAAACTGGAACAACGCGAACAGCTATTCGTGGAACCTGATTGTCGGCGGGATCACCGATGCTTCCAACTTCACGCTGGACGAGAGCCTCTGGGCTTTGGACAAGGCCGACGGCACTTTCTGCCTGTCCGCCAGCGGGAACAACCTGGTGCTGACGTTCACGCCGCAGCCGGCCACCCAGGCGCATACCATCACGTTCAGCAACGTGGGGAAGACCTCGATGGTTGTTTCCTGGACCCTCGGCAACGGTGACGGGCGACTGGTCATTGCGCGGGAGGGATCTGCGCCCAGCAGCGGCCCGGCGGACGGGACAACCTATACAGCGGATGCCGACTTCAGTGCCAGTCCGGGCGGCAGCACCCTGGGCGGCGGTAAGGTGGTCTATGTCGGCAGCGGCAGCAGCTTTACCTTAAGCGGCCTGTCCCAGAATACGACCTATTACCTTCAGGTCTTCGAGTACAGCGGAAGCGGAAGTTGCATGAACTATTACTCCGCCACCGCCAGCGACAATCCCAACAGCCAACTCACCGCGGCTGACACGGCCCCCGACGGGCAGGCCACTGATCTGAGCGTCACGGCCTTTGGTACGACCACGTTGAGCCTGGGGTGGAGCCGCGGCAACGGCGACAAGGTGCTGATCGTGGGACGGGAGGCCTCGGCGGCAGAGGAGCCGACGGATGGCGCCACTTATTCGGCCAACGCTGCCTGGGGCTCAGCCGGAACGGTGGGTTCCGCTTCCAAGGCGGTCTATGCCGGCACCGGGGAAAGCGTGGACCTGACCGGCCTGACCCCGGCCACGCTCTACCACTTTGCGGCCTTTGAGTATTTTGAGTACAGCGGCAACGAGATGTACAGCCGGACCGACGAGCCGGTGGTTTCGCGCTACACGCTGTCCACCGAGCCGGCCAACCATGTCACTTCGTTCAATGCCAATGACGGCGATCCGGCCGCCAGCACCCTCAACCTGACCTGGGTGGCATCCAGCGGGACGCCCGCCCCGGATGGATACCTGGTCGTGCGCCGGGTGGGCACTTATCCGACCGGAGCCCCGGAGGACGGCCGGGGATATGCGGTGGGCAACGCAATCGGCGACGGTGTTGTCGCTGCCATTGTGACGCCCGGCACCGCCACCAGCAAGACCATCTCCGGTCTGGCGGCCCATACCGCCTATTACTTCAAGATCTTTCCGTTCTGCTCAAACGGGGTGAGCGAAGCGACCTTCAACTACAAAACCGACGGCACCTGGACGGAAACCGTCAATCAGGATTGGGAAGACACCGCCACGCTCAATGTCATCAAGGATCAGTTCAATTACACCGGCAACCTGAGCGGACAAAATGGCGCCGACACTTACAGCACCGGCTGGAACGGGGCGTGGTCCGTCACCTATCCGGGTTCATATCAGCCCACCCTGGTTTCCGGCAGCAAGAATTCCCCCGTCGGCTATCCCGCCGAAGCCGTCAACAAGGTCCAGATGTCGGCCACGGATTCCGAAAGCGATATATTCACGGCCCGGCGCACGTTCCCTGCGTTCACCAGCGGCAAGATCTACGCCTCGGCCCTGATGAGTTTCAATAAGAACAGCACGGGCCGGTATTGCGGCCTCTCGCTGATCGACACGACCGATGCCTCGCCGGAACGGGCCTTCCTGGGCGCCGCACAGGGGTATGGCGAAGTCCTGACCCTGGCCAGCCACGGGGCGGCCGCGGTGTCCTGTGGAGAAACGTTCTGGGGCGGGAACGAAAAGACCCACCTCGTTATCATCCGTTATGACTTCGACACGAAGAAGATCAGCGGATTGATCTACCGTTACGACAGCGGCAACAACGTGCCGACCAGCGAACCGGAAACCTGGCACATCAACAATGTGGACATTACCGGCCGGATCGATGCCGATGGCATCAACGCCGTCCAGTTCACCTGCGGAGGCAAGGGAGATATCTTCCAGTTCGACGAAGTGCGCGTGGCGGACTCGTGGGCGGCGCTGGTGGAGGCAGGCGGTTCGGCTTCGACCGAGACGCCGACCGTGCAGGCCGCCAACCTGAACGTGGCTTCCAGCACCATCGCGACCAACAAGTTCACGCTCACCCTCACCGGCGGCAACGGCAACAACGTGCTGGTGGTCGCCAGCAAGTCGGCCATCACCTGGACGCCGGCGGACGACGCGACATATACGGCAAACGCCGCCTATGGAACCGCCGGCACGGAAGTGGCCACCGGCAGCGGGGTCTATGCCATTTACAACGGGGCGGACGCGAATCCCACGATCAACCTGACCGCGCTGGAACCCAACACCATCTATCACTTCCGGGCGTTTGAGTACAATGAGGAAGGCGTCAACTTCCGATACCTGACTGTTCCTGCCAGCGCCAACCCGTATTCCCGTTCCACCCTCGGGCCTCCAATCCCCGCCATCGGCATGGCTGGCACAACAGCGGTGAACCTCAATTGGACCCGCTTCGAAAGCAACAACGAGCCCTTTGCCGTCCTTGTGGCCTACCGGGTGGGCCAGGCGGTCACCTTCACACCGACGGATGGCACGTCCTACTCGGCTGGCGTGCAGCCCAACGGGGACACCATCCTGCTGGCGGATGAATACAACAACACCTACCACTACCACAGCGGCCTGACCGAAGGGACGACAGTCCATTACAAGTTCTTCACCCGCAACTTCAATTATTACTCCGAAGGTGTCTCCCGCAGCGTGACGCTCATCAAGACCTCGATGATCCTCTATGAAAACTTCTACGATTCCTCCGGGAACCTGGATGATGACTCGACGCCCAGCGGTTCGGGCTGGGATTCGTATCCCCCCGCAACCTGGCAGGTCGAGGATAGCTATGGGACAGGAACCCCCGAGGATGCCGCCCAGTACAACAGCGGCAGCCTGCCCGGAGTCGGATTCGCCCAGGCCTACGACAACAAGGCGATCTTCTACGGAGCCAACGATGGCCGTGCCATCGTGGCGGAGCGCTGGTTCTCGGCCAACAAAATCAGCAACGGCACCTATTATCTTTCGTGGCGGATGAACACCCAGTGGGGCGGGGATTACAACTGGGCGGGGGTGGAACTGGTCAGCCAAAGCGGCACGGTGGAGGCATTCATCGGGAACCCCTACGGCTACAGCACCAAGCTGGGGGTGGACATCGACGGCACGGTGACCACCAACACCATGGACTACCATCTCTACAACGGTAGCGAAAACGATTACATCGTCGTGGCCAAGCTGGAATTGAATTCCAGCGGGAACGACGTGCTCCGGGTGCATGCATACAAGAGCGGCAGCCAATTGCCGGCCGAAGAGCCGACGGAATGGGCCTTGTCCGTCAATACCTCGATCAGCGACATCGCCCGCCTCCGCCTGAAGTGCGGTGCCAGCGGCGCCAACCAGATCGGGCTGACCTATTTCGACGAGATCCGCATGTCGCAGTACTGGACCGCTACGATGCGCGAAGACGGCGAACAGTATATGGAGATGCTGGAGGATGGTCCCACGCCGGAGCTGATTTATGTCGGCTCGGGCTATTCAACCGAAGCGGACAAAAAAATCACGATCACCGATGCCGAACTGACCAACGACCTCGCAAAAATCGACATCGCCGTGCGCTGGACCAGCCCCTATGGCGTCTTCCTGACCAATACGGTTTCGTCCAACAACGTGGAGCCCGCCGCCTTTTTATCGAGCGCAGGGAATGTCGTTCCGAACTGGGATCCGCTGGCCAAAGTGGACGGGGTTTCCTATCCGCTGGGATTCGACAACCTGTTCACCGGGTTCATCGGTTCCAACGGAGCCGTCAGCGTAACCTCCTATTACGCGAACGCCTTCACCGGCGATGACTTCAACTCGGAGGGTGCCAGCTGGTCTGTGGGCGACGAGTTCTTCATCACCGTTTCCGGCCAGACCTATCCTTCCACCGGTGCCAAGGTGGCGGCACCGGCCAGCAGCACCGCGGAGCAGGTGCCGGTCCGCCGGGCCCTGACCATTAACACCAACCTGCAATTCTATGTGGTGGACGACGATCCGAACCCGCCGATGCTCCGGGGATTCGACACCGTGAATCCCACCGACCAACAGATGCTGGAGGGATTTAATCTGGCCGGCGAGGTTCAGGACACGTACAGCGGCGTCCAGCTCAGCAGCCTCAAGTTCTGGCTGACCAACTCCCTCGGCACCGCGGTGTACAGCGACCAGGCATTCAGCACCAAGCCGGCCAAGGACGGCGATGCGCAGCAGGATTGGGGGGGGCTCGGCCACCCGATCAGCGTTGCCTGGGAAAACAACTCCACGTCCCTCTGGAAGATGACCGTCACCGCCAGCGACATGGATGACGACAACTGGGAGGGCGACCGGGGCACGACCAATAAGCATTTTGAATTCACCGTGGTGGATGACGACGAAGGCGCACCCATCCTCCAGGACCTGAGCATCAAGGGCCTCTCGGCGCAAAACCGTTACACCGACAGTGGGGAGGTCTTGTTCTACGACTTCGGCACCACGGAGCCCGCCAATCTGCAGCCGGAGCGCATCTTCCCCTCGCTCTCCGTGGCCGACCTGACGAAGGCCGGTGCTGAACCCGACACGTCCATCTCGGGGAATCCAAGCGGTCTGGCCGTGTATGACAACAACTGGAACACGACCGACAACTATTGGGAGTGGGTCGTGAGCGTGCAGGAGGGCTTCAAGCTCAAACTGCTCAGCATCGGCTTCGATTCCAAGCGCTCCGGGGTCAATTCCCCGACCGGCTGGCAGTTGAAGAGCAGTGCCGATGGCTACAACAGTGTTCTCGCGTCCGGCGAACTGTCTGCTGGCACCACCTATGAGACGATCGCGCCCGTCAGTTTTACCGACACCGATCATCAAGACACCGTGACCTACCGCCTGTACGGCACCGGCGCGGGGGACAACAACGCGACCTGGCGGCTGGACAACGTGGTCTTCAACGGCAAGGTTTCCACCGTAGCGGGCACGTTCCTGGCGACCGACGGCGACCTGTACAACAGCACCCTGGTGGTGTCCAACAAGGTTCAGGACGTCTACAGCGGCATTTACGCGATCAATCACGCGGAATACGCCCCGGCCTGCAACCTCATTGCGCCCGGCTCGGAAACTCCCATCTCCGGCACCTTCAAATCGGGGCCGACCGGGACGCCGGCCACAAATACCCTGCACGAACTGATCACCTCGAACGGGGTGCCCTACGCGGACATTGTACTAGGCACCTGGACCAGCGTGGTCTCCGTGGTGGACCGCGACAATGACCGGCCCAACGATCGTCTAACCCACGCCTTGACCAACAAGATCACCGTCGTGGACGACGACGTTGACCCGCCCCGCATCAGCAATCTGCGCGGCACCTACGTGACCTTCGACGGCAAGAGCGCCGGATCGATCGCCAATGCCGTCACTGACGGAGACCTCGTGGATGGCCTGACCATTACCAACCGCCTCTACGACGAGGACAGCGGTATCCTGCAATCCAGCGTGCAGTTCCGCATTCAGGATCCCGATGGCTGGGACAGCGACCGGGTCAACTTCTCCACCCGTCCGGCCGACGGCGGGGCCCGGACCAATAAATTCAACACCAGCGGCACCACGATCAGCATCGAAAACTACGATGTGAAGCTGAATGAAAACGGTGGCCGCGCGCTGGGCGTGTGGACCTGCAGCTTCTATGCCGTGGATTACGACATCGACCGGCCGGGAGACGGGCTCGGCACTACCCAGACCATCACCATGGTGGTCATCGACGACGACACCTACGGCCCGCGCATGAGCAATGTCCAGTCCCCAGGCGTTTCCGCCGCGGCCTTGATTGCCACCGGATTCGAAACCTATGACGGCTGGCCGTCAGGAGGCATTACGGAAGGTGACTGGAATCACGCGGCCAATGACGGCACTTGGTCTGCGATCAGCACCTATATCCAGACGATCAACGGCCGCGGCACCGACCGGACCACCAACACCTATAATGCCGGCTTTAATGCCGCCAACGACAGCTTGCAATTGCCGGCCGTGGACAAACCGGGGTGGGTCACGGTCTGGGCCAAGCTCAGCGGTACCGGCGAGACCAAGTGGGCCCTGGACCGCAAAGACGGGGAAACCTGGATCAGCCTAGGCGAACGGTCGGTCACCTCGACGGACTATGCGGAATTCTCCTGGCTGGTGGACAGTACCAACACCGGTGTACAACTGCGCCTGCGTCTGACCCAGCAGGTTACCGGCACCCGCTCCATCTATTTCGACGACCTGGTGGTGACGCCGTACCGGCCGTGGACCAATACCGCCGTGTCCGTGACGTGGGAGGCCGGAACCGACGAGTGGACCGGCAATTCCGGCCTGGGCGGTTATCGCATGGTGCCGCTGGGTTCCAATGCGCCGACCTACAGCACCAACGGCCTCTGGCTGGCCTCTTCCGCCAGCGGGACCAGTTTTGAACCCTCCCAGGAAATCCAGGGTGTCGTTACCGGCTATGTCTTCGCTGTGGATGATGACGACGACCGCGGCGACCGCGACCGCGCCGCCGGTCTCGCCATCCCCACCATTGCCCGGCTCGATATCGTGAAGCCGACTCATGTACCCGGCGTAACGGCCGCGAACAGCGCCGACGATCCTTCGACCCAGTTCGACCTCGCATGGACTGCCACCAGCGTTGGCCCGGACGATTCCGGCGATACGGACCACTATCCCAGTTGGGGACAGGGCAACAACTTCCTCTCGCCCTGGCAAAGCTACAAGATCTACTACTCGCCGTGGGATCCGCTGAGCGATCCGGGAGAAAAACCTGCCGATGTCTACATCAACCAGGATGTTGTCGGAACCGGGATGTACACCGGCTGGCCGTCAGTCTCCCACACCAACCCCATCGCCGACCCGTCTGCGGCGGGCTTCCAGCCCAACTACCTCGCCCTTACCAACGCCGCTCGCAATTCCATCCGTCTTTACGATCTGGAGCCCGGGGAGGACTACATCGTTGTGATCGTCGGCGTGGACCAGGCCGGCAACGAAGGACCGGCCAACGGTTATAGCTGGGCGACGAACGACACCATCAAGTTCGTGGTCACCAGTGCATGGACCGTGGCCAAGTCCTATGCCCGCAGCAAGTTCGGAGAGGTGGGCGCACTGACCAATGTGCCGACCGCCTCCAACGCGACGGCCTTGGCTTGGCTGGCCGCCGGCCAGAAGGACGGCACCGGTACCGTCACCAAGGTGTACGACCTGATCTACTGGGATTCCAGCCGGTTCCAGGAGACCGCTACTGCCCAATGGAAGCTGATCGGCAATATCAAGTCCAACTGGTTTGTGGATGACGGCAACATGTTCAAGGACCGCGGCTCCATCCGCTTCTACCGCGCGTCCTACAAGGACCGTTGGCGCACCAACGTCAACGGAAATGTCCAACGCCCGCTGGCCAGCGAGGAGGTCTATGCCCAGCACAATGTGGTGCTGTCGCGCGGGAATAACTATGTCGCCCTCCATGGCGTGCCATGGACCAACACCTTCGAGGCCGTCTTCGGCGGAACCAATGTGTTTCCCGCCGGCACCAGCGGCTCGCCCGGCAGCGGCTCCACCGTCGTGGAATTTTACACCTCCGACACCAATGCGTTGTCCTTCGAGCAATACTGGCTGAATTCCGCAGACGGACACTGGTGGAAGTGGGGCGATGGTGATGTCCATACGGATCTGCAAGCGTCCAACTTCTTCAGTCGCGGATTCTCGATAACCCTGCCGGATCCGATTCCGGACCAATACGTCACCACCACGGCCCTTGACTACAACGAACTGGATCCCAGCGGCGATCCCATTGTTCTGCCCGCCATGGTCTGGTCGCCCGTCCTGCAGGTGCCCACCAATGATGTTGGCTTCAGCCAAACCATTCATTGCGGCCAGCAGGTCGGGCGCGTCGGCACCAATGTCTACAACCTGGTCGCCCTGCGCCTGCCGGTCTACGCCCATCCCTCCGAGTTGAATCTGATCGAGTCTGGCTTTGTCAAAGGACTGCCCGGACAAAGCGACGAAATCTATACCCTCAATACCCGCATCAAGGATACCCGCGACGGCAGCACCATCTATTGCGATCCCTCTGGCACTTGGCGCTTTGTGAAGGGCAATGGTCTGATTTCAACAACCTTCTTACGGCCCAACGACATCATTGTCATTATCTCCCGCAACTGGGTCGGCAATGGAACCTGGACCTGGACCTACCATCCCACCAACTTCTATCGTCTGCCCGACAAGTGGATGGGGCATTAGCGCC
>Ga0116141_10002529_pt1 | contig 15606 bp, 9 predicted proteins | sample AD_UKC097_MetaG_FD_89744 | JGI IMG/M metagenome (GOLD analysis project Ga0116141, IMG submission 89744) | Active sludge microbial communities of municipal wastewater-treating anaerobic digesters from USA - AD_UKC097_MetaG | ecosystem: Engineered > Bioreactor > Anaerobic > Digestate | place: USA...
GGAAGCAGGGTGCCGAAGCTCAGGATCGCCAGCCCGCGCCCGCGCCGGCGCACGTCGGCCTGGCCGAGCGGCAGCGGCTCCAGGCCCGCCTCCAGCGGCGCGCCGGGACCGGTGCCGCGCGGATAGCGCACCGCGGCCGGGCCTTCGTGCAGGAAGCCGGTGGTGAGCAGGCGCCGGCACTCGTTCTCGTCGGCAGGCGCCATCACCACCAGGTTCGGAATGCAGCGCAGGAAGGAAAGATCGAAACTGCCGGCGTGGGTGGCGCCGTCCGGCCCGACCACGCCGGCGCGGTCGATCGCGAAGGTGACGTCGAGGTTCTGGATCGCCACGTCGTGCACCAGCTGGTCATAGGCGCGCTGCAGAAACGTGGAATAGATCGCCACCACCGGCTTGGCGCCTTCGCAGGCCATGCCGGCGGCGAGCGTCACCGCGTGCTGTTCGGCGATGGCCACGTCGAAGTAGCGTTCGGGGAACTCCTGCGAGAAGCGCACCAGTCCCGAGCCTTCGCGCATGGCTGGGGTGATGCCCATCAGGCGCGAATCCGCCGCGGCCATGTCGCAGAGCCAATCGCCGAAGATTTCGGTATAGGTGCGCCTGGCCGGTGGCGCCTTCTTCACCACGCCCACGCTGGGATCGAAGGGCCCCACCGCGTGGTACTGGATCTGGTCGCCCTCGGCCGGGTCGTAGCCCTTGCCCTTGGTGGTGATGACGTGCAGCAGCTGCGGGCCTTTGAGGCCCTTGAGCGTCTTGAGCGTGGTGAGCAGCGCCGGCAGGTCGTGGCCGTCGATCGGGCCGGTGTAGTGGAAGCCCATTTCCTCGAACATCGTCGAGGGCACGAACATGCCCTTCCAGTGGCCTTCCCAGCGCCGCATGAAGCGCGCAGGTCCGCCGCGCTTGTGGCCCAGGAGCTTCTTGCCGCCTTCGCGCAGCGCGTTGAGGGTGCGGTTGCCCGAGAGCCGCCCGAGCATCTTGGTCAGCGCCCCGACGTTCTCGGAGATCGACATCCGGTTGTCGTTGAGGATGACCAGGAAGTTGGGCTCGGTCTCCATTCCGCCGGCGTGGTTGAGCGCCTCGAAGGCCATGCCGGCGGTCATCGCGCCGTCGCCGATGACGGCGACCACCTGGCGCTCGTCACCGCGCCGTTGCAGCGCGATCGCCATGCCCAGCGCGGCCGATATCGAGGTGGACGAATGGCCCACGCCGAAGGTGTCGTAGGGGCTTTCCTCGCGCTTGGGGAAGGGCGCCACGCCGTCCTTCTGCTTGACCGTGTGGATGCTGTCGCGGCGGCCGGTGAGGATCTTGTGCGGATAGGTCTGGTGGCCCACGTCCCAGACGATGCGGTCTTCGGGCGTGTCGTACAGATGGTGCAGGGCGACGGTGAGTTCGACCACGCCCAGCCCGGCGCCGAAGTGCCCGCCGGCACGCGCCACCGCGTCGATCAGGTGGCCGCGCAGCTCGGCGGCGATCTGCGGAAGCTCGGCTTCGGGAAACCGGCGCAGGTCGGCCGGCGTATGGATGCGGGAAAGGCGCGGATAGCGGGAGGAATCGATCATCGGTCTGCCATGGCCCGCGAAGGGAACGGGCGCGAAGGCCCGGGTCGAGGAACGGCGGCCCGGGCGGAAAGCGGATTGTCCTGCCCGGCCGCGGCCGTAGCAAGGTCGCGCACGGGGCGGATCAGGGCCATGAACGGGCGCGTTGTGGCAGCGGCAAGGCGCGCAGGGTCGCGTCCGAGCGGATCAGCGCGTCCCGCGCAGGCGTTCCAGCAGGCTTTTCTGGACGCTGGAGGCCGCATCGCCAGGCGCCTGGCCTTCCACTTCCGCGTGTCCGGAAACCAGGCTGGCCGCGATGAATTCGTTGACCTCGGCGAGGCTCACGCCGCTTTGTTCGGCGAATTCCGCCGGCATCTGGAAGCCCTTCATCATCGCCGTGGCGATGCGGAAGTGCTTGGGAAACTCGCGCTCGATCTGCGGCCACTTGTGGAGGCGATAGCGCGCACCCGCCGCGCCGCCCGGGATTTCCCCGCCGCTGCCTCCCAGTGCCGCCAGCCACAGCAGGCGGGCGATCGGCTGGGCGTCACCGACCTGCCGCCGCAGCGCGCCGAACTCGGTGACGCTGATTGCGCGCGGAGTGCCGGCCGGCAGGATGGCCTGCGCGTGCGGCAGGTAGGTCTTGATGCCGCCGGCGCAGAGAAAAATCTTCTGCCCGAGATCGAACGCCAGCGGCGGCAGGTCCGGCAGTTCCAGCACATGCGGGCCGTCGCCGAAGTCGACGGAAAGGAGCGCGTCGATCAGACGGTGCTGCCCGGGTTTGGCCGGCGGCGGGGGCGCGATCTCGGCCGGTGCAGGCGGTACGGGAGGCGCGGCAATCGGTTCGGGAGCCTTGGCGGCCGGCGCAGCGGCCGCAGGCGCAGGGCGTGCAGCGACGGGCGCAGGCATGGCGGAATCCATCGGGGCGACGGCGTGTTCTGGCGCGGATTGGGCCGCTGCGTCCACAGGCGCGCGGGCGGGCGCACCGCCCAGCCCGTGCATCAGGCGGCGCAGCGCCTCCGGCGTCACCGGGCGGTGCAGGACGTGATCGGCATCGGCGCGCTCGCCGGCGGTCAGCGCAACGATGGTCTGGCCCGAGCTCTGTGCGCGCAGCCAGGTCATGTGCCCGTAGAGCGTGTCCACGTCGATCACCAGCACGCCGGCGCTGTCGGAATCGGATGCCAGCGCCCAGCGGCTGCCGCTGCGGCGGTTGATTTCGTTGAACAGGGCCGTGAGCTGCTCGGCATCGGATGCATCCATGCCGGCAAAGAACACCGAGGCGGGTTGAGTCATGTTGTCCCCTGGGACCAAATGCGCCGAGGCCGTGCCGTTGGCCATGCCGCAGCGAAGGATCGACGATCTGCCACAGCCGATGTTGCGTGAGCAGAGCCGTGGGCAAATTATTGGCGAGGCGGCGGTTTGGGTCAATTTTGACGTCCGCGCGGCCGCGATCTGCGAACCGGCGCACGAAAAGCCGCCGCCCGGGCTAGTGCATCGGCGTCCGTTGCGGCCTGCGCGGCAGGTGGCTGCGCAGGAAATCCATCTGGTCGGCCAGGATGTTGCGGTTGCAGAGGATCAGGTGCTCCACCCAGCTCGGCCGGTATGGCACCGCCAGGAGCGGCATGTGCGCCTGTGCCGGCGTGCGCCCGCCCTTGCGCGCGTTGCAGGCAAGGCACGCGGTGACCACGTTCTCCCACAGATCGCGCCCGCCCTGCGAGCGCGGCACCACGTGATCGCGGGTGAGCTGCCAGCGCGAGAACTCCTGCCCGCAGTAAAGACAAAGGTGGATGTCGCGCGCGAACAGCGCCGCGTTGTTCAACGCGGGCGAGGGCGACATCGCACCGGCGCGCGCGTGGCCGCGGGAGGCGACGATGGAATGCAGGTCCAGCCGGCTCTGCAGTCCGGTGATGCGGTTGATGCCGCCGCGCAGGACGAAGCACGGGCTTCCCAGTGTCCAGGCCACCGCATCGCGGGCATACAGATGCGCGGCCTCGCGCCAGGTGATCCAGTCGAGAATGCGCCCGCAGGCATCGAGCGAAAGCACGCGCGGAAGATTGCGCTCGCTGCCGGAAATCGGCCAGATCGCCGGAGCGATGGCGGGCGAGGGTTCACCGGGCGCGGCAGGAAGACTGCTCATTCGAAGCCCGAGCATAAACCAGCGCCCCGCCGCGCGCACGCGATGCGTGACTCCAAAGCCCGGCGGCCGGACGAAGGCGGTTGTCCATGCCCGCAACGGGTGCGGCCCGGCCCGTCGATTCCTTGTGGGGCGCGGTCTTGCTCCCGGTTTCCAAGGATCGTGGCGATCGAAAACGGCGGACGATCCGGCGCGCTGCGGGGTCCGCGCTCCGGGTCGCTCGTTTTCAGAACCCGCTTTCCTCCAGCGCCATCAGGTTCCCTGCGCCGCTCAGGATCGCGGCGGCATGGGCGTGGGTGCGCGGCAGGATGCGCTGGAAGTAGAAGCGTGCGGTTTCGCGCTTTGCGGTCCTGAAGGTGTCCGGGTGGGCGCCGGCATCGGCGGTGGCGACGCTTCTGGCCCACCAGTAGGCCAGGGTGACGTAGCCGGAGTAGAAGAGGTAGTCGACCGAGGCGGCGCCGATTTCCTCGGGGTTCTGGCCGGCGCGCCGGCCGATTTCCAGGGTGAGCTGCTGCCAGTCCTGCGCGGCCTTGGCGAGCGGGGCGACGAACTCGGCCAGCGCGGCGTTCTGCGTTTGCGCGGTGCAGAACTCCACGATCATGGTGAGGAAGTGCCTGAGGCCCACGCCCTGGGTTTGCAGGGTCTTGCGCGCCAGGAGGTCGATCGCCTGGATGCCGGTGGTGCCCTCGTAGATGGTGGTGATGCGCGCATCGCGGGCGAGCTGTTCCATGCCCTGTTCGCGGATGTAGCCGTGCCCGCCGAAGCATTGCTGGGCGTGGTAGGTGCATTCCACCGCCCATTCGGTGAGGCAGGCCTTGATGATCGGGGTGAGGAAGGAGAGCAGCTCGTCGGCCTGCTTGCGTTCGGCGTCGTCGTCGCTGCGCTCGATCACGTCGAGCAGGCTGGCGCCGTGCAGGGCGAGCGCGCGCGAGCCTTCCGACAGCGCCTTGCAGGTGAGCAGCATGCGGCGCACGTCGGGGTGTACCAGGATCGGATCGGCCGGTTTTTCGGGGAACTTCGGCCCGCCGAGCGCGCGCATCTGCAGGCGCTCCTTCGAATAGGCCAGCGCGCAGCGGTAGGCGCGGTCCATCAGGCCCAGGCCTTGCAGGCCCACGCCCAGGCGCGCGGAGTTCATCATCGCGAACATCGCCGCGAGCCCGCGATGGGGCTCGCCGATCAGCCAGCCCTGCGCGCCGTCGAAGTTCATCACGCAGGTGGCCGAGCCGTGGATGCCCATCTTGTGCTCGATCGAGCCGCAGCGCACCGCGTTGGCCTCGCCGGCCACGCCGTCGCGGCCGGTCTTGCGCTTGGGCACGATGAAAAGCGAGATGCCCTTGGTGCCGGCCGGGGCATCGGGCAGGCGCGCCAGCACCAGGTGGACGATGTTGTCGGTGAGGTCGTGGTCGCCGCCGGTGATGAAGATCTTGGTGCCGGTGACCGCGAAGCTGCCGTCGGCTCCGGGTTCGGCGCGGGTCTTGAGCAGGCCCAGGTCCGAACCGCAGTGGGGTTCGGTCAGGCACATCGTGGCGCACCATTCGCCGCTCACGATGCGGTTGAGGAACACCTCCTTCTGCCAGTCGCTGCCGAAGTGCTTGAGCGCCTCGATCGAGCCGTGCGAGAGCAGCGGGTAGTTGCCCCAGGCCAAGTTGGTCGCGTCCACCAGTTCCTTGATCACCGCGCCGACGGTTTCCGGAAGACCCTGCCCGCCGGCCGATTCGGGTGCGGTCAGGCCGCTCCAGCCGTTTTCCACCCACTTCGCGTAGGCGGCCTTGAAGCCCTTGGGCGTGGTGACGGCGCCGGTGGCCGGGTCGAAATGGCAGCCTTCGGCGTCGGCGCTCTGGTAGATCGGGGCCAGTACGGATTCGACGAAGCGCGCGCCTTCCTCGATCACCGCGTCGATCAGCTCGCGGCTGGCCGTCTCGCTGCCGGGCAGTCGCGCGTACAGGGTTGGAAGGTCGAGCACTTCGTGCAGCACGAAACGCAGGTCGGCGAGCGGGGCGGAGTAGGCGTGCATGGCGGGCCTCGGAAAGAATGGTTCAGCGCAGCACGCCGGGCAGGCCGGGCTGGGGCCAGAGCTGGCCTTCGAAGCTGAAGTCGTCGCGGCGCTTGTCCGGCGCCGTGCTGGTGAGGGTGCCGTCCAGCGCGTAGGTGACGCTGCGGCCAGCGGCGAGCGCAGCGGCGATGCGTGCGGCGGCTTCGCCGGACGGGGTGAGGAGCAGTTCCTCGATTTCCGCGTTCTGCGGGCCGATGGTCAGGTTCGGAGCGAGTTCCAGCGTCGCGGCCTGCGCGCCGCCGATGCGAAGCTGCGCGGAAAGCGCGGCGACGGTATGCGGCACGTTGCTGAAGCTCTGGATGCGAAGCTGCACGCGCCACTGGCCGTCGTCCTGGACCTGCAGCTCCTGGATGCTCGCGGTGGGCGGGAAGATGCGTTTGCGCGGGCCGCTGCCGCAAGCGGCGAGCGTCAGGGCCAGGATCAGGACGGAAAGCAGGAATGCGGCGTGGCGCAGCATGCGCAAGGCTCCGGTGGGAGGAAGTCCGGATGATAGCCAAGATGGACTGCCCCGTGCCTGCGGCCGGCGCGGGGCCGGCCGCAGGCACGGGAGCTCACGCCGGCGATGCCTCGCTCGTCGCCCCGCGCCCGTGCAGCCAGCGATACAGCGCCGGCAGCACCAGGAGGGTGAGCAGGGTCGAGGACACGATGCCGCCGATCACCACCGTGGCCAGCGGGCGCTGCACTTCGGAGCCGGCGCCGACGTTCAGCGCCATCGGCACGAAGCCCAGCGACGCCACCAGCGCGGTCATCAGCACCGGCCGCAACCGTCCCAGTGCGCCGTCGATGACCGCGTCGTTTAGCGCATCGCCCTGTTCGCGCAGCTTGTTGATGAAGGTGATCATCACCAGCCCGTTGAGCACCGCCACGCCGGACAGGGCGATGAAGCCCACGCCGGCCGAGATCGACAGCGGGATCCCGCGCAGCGCCAGCGCCACCACCCCGCCGGTCAGCGCCAGCGGCACACCGCTGAACACGATGGCTGCGTCCTTCGCCGAGCCGAAGGCCCAGAACAGCAGGGCGAAGATCAGCACCAGGGTCGCCGGCACCACCAGCGCCAGGCGCCGGCTGGCCGAGATCAACTGCTCGAAGCTGCCGCCGTAGTCGATCCAGTAGCCGGCCGGCAGCTGAACTTGCGCGCCGATGCGTTCGTGCAGTTCGGCGACGAAGCCGCCGAGGTCGCGCCCGCGCACATTGGCCGTCACCACCACCCGTCTTTTGCCGTTCTCGCGGTTGATCTGGTTGGGGCCGAGGGTGGTTTCGATCCTTGCCACTTCGCGCAGCGGCACGGTCTGCGGCGCGCCCGAGGTCCAGGCGGCGGCGCGGCTGGATTCGTCGAGATTGTCGGACCCGCCCAAAGGGACCGGCAGGTCGGCCAGCACCGCCGGATCCTGTCGCAGCGCCTCCGGCAGCCGCACCACGATGTCGAAACGACGGTCACCCTCGAACAGCTGGCTGGCCACTTCACCGCCGATCGCGGTGGCCACGGTCTGCTGCACCACGCCGGGGTTGAGGCCATAGCGCGCCATCGCCGCGCGGTCGGGGGTGATGGTCAGCAGCGGCAGGCCGGTGGTCTGCTCCAGCTTGACGTCGGCCGCGCCGTTCACCTTGCCGGCCACCGCCTCGATCTGCTCTCCCACCCGCGCAAGCGTGGCCATGTCGTCGCCGTAGAGTTTGATCGCGACGTCGGCGCGCACGCCGGAGATCAGCTCGTTGAATCGCATCTGGATCGGCTGGGTGAACTCGTAGTTGTTGCCCGGCAGCCGGGTCACCTCGGCTTCGATTTCCGCCACCAGCGCATCGCGCGGCTTGCGCGGATCCGGCCAGTCCGTGCGCGGCTTGAGCATGATGAAGGTGTCGGCCACCGAAGGCGGCATCGGGTCGTTGGCGACTTCGGCCGTACCCAGCTTGGAAAATACCCGTTCGACCTCCGGGAATCGCTTGATCCGCTGTTCCAGCGTGTGCTGCATCGACAGCGCCTGGCTCAGGCTGGTGCCGGGAATGCGCAGCGCGTGCAGGGCGATGTCGCCCTCGTCGAGGCTGGGGATGAACTCGCTGCCCAGGCGCGTGGCCAGTGCGGTGCAGGCCAGCACCAGCGCCAGCGCGCCGCCCAGCACCCAGCGGCCGCGCCGCAGCGACCACTGCAGCAGCGGCGCGTAGCGGCGGCGCAGCCAGCCCATCACCCGGTTGTCCTTCTCTTCCACCTTGCCGCCAAGGAAGATCGCGATCGCCGCCGGCACGAAGCTCAGCGACAGCAGCATCGCCCCGGTCAGTGCCAGCACCACGGTGATCGCCATCGGGTGGAACATCTTTCCTTCGACCCCGGTCAGGGCGAAGATCGGCAGATAGACCGCGGTGATGATGGCAAGGCCGAACAGGCTGGGGCGGATCACCTCGGCGCTGGCGCTGGCGGTCAGCGCAGTGCGTTCGGCCGACGTCATCGCCCGGCCCAGCCGGTGCTGGGCCTCGCCGAAGCGACGCAGGCAGTTCTCGATGATGATCACCGCGCCGTCGACGATCAGGCCGAAGTCCAGCGCGCCCAGGCTCATCAGGTTGCCGGAGACGCCGCCGCGCACCATGCCGGTGAAGGTGAACAGCATCGCCAGCGGGATCACCGCGGCGGTGATCAGCGCCGCGCGGAAATTGCCCAGCAGGGCGAACAGCACCGCGATGACCAGCAATGCGCCTTCCACCAGGTTCTTGCTGACCGTGGCGATGGTGCGGTCGACCAGCGCGGTGCGGTCGTACACCGGCTGCGCCACCACGCCGTCCGGCAGACTGGCGTTGGCGGTTCCGAGCTTTTCCGCCGCCGCCTGCGCCACCGCGCGGCTGTTTTCTCCCACCAGCATGAACACCGTGCCCAGCACCACCTCGCGGCCGTTCTCGGTGGCCGCGCCGTTGCGCAGCTCCGGCCCTTCGCCCACCTGGGCCACGTCGCGCACGCGGATCGGAAGTCCGTCGCGGCGGTCCAGCACGATGTCGCGGATGGCGTCGAGATCGGCCACCTGCCCAGGCACGCGCACCAGGAACTGCTGGCCGTTGCGCTCGATGTAACCGGCACCGATGTTCTGGTTGTTGGCCGCCACCGCGCGCACGATGTCGTCCAGGGTGAAGCCCAGCGCCACCAGCCGCGCCGGGTCGGGGGTGATGTGGATCTGCCGCGCAAACCCGCCGATGGTGTTGACCTCGGTGACGCCGGCCACGTTGCGCAGCTGCGGCCGCAGCACCCAGTCCTGCAGGGTGCGCAGATCGGTGGCGGTGTACGCGCTGCCGTCGGGCTTGCGCGCCGCCGGCGCAGCTTCCACCGTGTACATGAAGATTTCGCCGAGGCCGGTCGTGATCGGCCCCATCTGCGGCTCCAGCTTCGCCGGCAGCTGCGATTTCACCTGCTGCAGGCGTTCGGCCACCTGCTGGCGGGCGAAGTACAGGTCGGTGCCGTCCTTGAACACCACCGTCACCTGCGACAGGCCGTAGCGCGAGATCGACCGGCTGTAGTCCAGACCCGGCAGGCCGGCCATCGCGGTCTCCACCGGGAAGGTGACGCGCTGCTCGGCCTCCAGCGGCGAATAGCCGGGTGCCTCGGTATTGATCTGGACCTGCACATTGGTGATGTCGGGGGTGGCGTCGATCGGCAGCCGGCGGTAGCTCCAGATGCCCACGCCCACCAGCACCGCGGTCAGCGCCAGCATCAGCCAGCGGTGGGCGATGGAGAAACCCAGCAGGCGCTCCAGCAATCCACCCTGCGGTGTCGGCTCAGTGGTCATGCGAGGCCCCCGCTTTTTCGATGTCGGCCTTGACCAGATAGCTCTGTTCCACCACCACCTGCTCGCCGGGCATCAGTCCGGACCGGACTTCGACGTTGCGCGCGTCGCGCTTGCCCAGCTGCACCGGTCGCACCTCGTAGGTGTCGCCGACGCGCACGAACACCACCTGCCAGTCGCGGAAGGTTTGCAGCGCGGCCAACGGCACCACCAGCGCCGCCGCCTGTTGGTCCACCGTCACCTGCGCGCGCACCGCCGAACCCGGCCGCCAGCGGCCGTCGGCATTGGCCACTCGCGCGCGCGCCACCGTGCTCTGGCTGGCGGTGGCGGTGCCGGGCAGGATGCGTTCGATCATGGTCTCGGCGCTGGCGCCATCGCTGAGCCGGGTCAGCGCCACACGCGCGCCGGCGGGGATGTGGTCGGCGTCGCTGCCGAAGATGTGCAGGTCCACCCACAGCGTGGACAGGTCGGCGATCTCGAACAGCACCGTGCCTTCGGCGGCGACGTCGCCCACCGCCGCGCTGCGCGCCATCACCACGCCGGAAATCGGTGCGGTGATGCTGTAGTTGCCGAGGCTGAGGTTGCTTTCGATGACCGCCACTGCCTGGCCAGCGCGCACGCGGTCGCCGACGCCGGCATCGAGCCTGCGCACCGGCCCGGGGAAGCGCGCGGTCACCTTCGCCACCCGGCCATCGATCGGCGTCACCAGTCCCTGCACCTCGTGCATGTCGGCGATGCTGCCGGGGCCGACGGCGGCTACCTTGATACCGGCGTCCTCGGCAATTTTGCCGACGATCACTGTGCGGCCCTCGTAGCTTTCATACGCCCAGCGCAGCGACTTGCCCTGCACCGTGGCGCGCACGTCGACATCGAAGGAATGCGGCTCGTCCACCACCGTGGCCGCCATCAGGCTGCCGTCGGCCTGCGGCTTGAGCACGTGGGTTTCGGCCACGCCGCCCAGGCGCTGCAGGCGGACTTCCACGCTGCCGGCGCTGGCCGGCAACGGCTTGCCGTCCCGGTACAGCCAGGCCTGGTACTTCGGCGGGGTGCCGTCTTCGAAAATCTTCAGTTCGACCGCGTGCTCGCCCTGCTGCAGCAAACGCCCGCCGTGCGCGCCCTTGGCTGCTTCGGCTTCGGTATGCGCGCCGGCTTCGTCGTGGTCGTGCGCTTCTTCGCCGGCATTTCCGCCACAGGCGGCAATGCCGAGGGCCAGCAGGGCGGCCAGGCTCAGGTGTCGGATCATGGGGTGGCTCCTTCGGTCTTGGCGGCCAGCAGCGGCTGGCCGGTCAGGCGTTGCAGTTCGATCAGGGCGCGCTGCGCGGCGAGCGCGGCGTCCAGCTGCTGGCGGCGTGTTCCGGTCGCTTCCGACTGCAGCTGCGCCCATTCCAGGTAGCTGATGGCGCCGGCGCGGAAGGCACGCTCGGCGGCGGCTTCGGCGCGGGCCAGTTTCGGCAGCACGTCGGCTTGCAGGCGCGCGATTTCCAGCTGCGCGAGTCGGTAGCGGCCATGCGCCTCGACCAGGGTCGAATACAGCGCCATGCCGCCGGCTTCGCGTTCGATCTCCAGCGCCGCCAGTTCGGCCTGCGCACCGCGGATCGCCGGCTGCGCGCGACTGCGCGTGCCCAGCGGCAGCGACAGCCCGGCCACCAGGCCGGTATCGCCGCCGTCCTGCAATCGTCGCACCCCGAGCGACCACTCCAGATCCGGCGCGGTGTCGCTGCGCGCCAACTGAAGGCGCGTCTCGCGCAGGCGCTGGTCGTCGGCAAAGCGGCGCAGCTCGGGCGCCTGCGTCAGCAGCGCGTCCAGAGCATCGATCTCGGCAAGCGCAGGCAGCGCAAGCAGATCGCTGGCGGCAACGTCGAACTGCGGATCTCGCTCGCCCCACAGTGCGGCCAGGTGCTGGCGCGCCGCCGACTGCGACTGCTGCGCCCGCGCCCGCTCCAACTCGGCGCGGGCCAGCGCCGCCTGCGCGGTCAGCAGCACGGATTCGGGGGATGCCCCAGCCTGCAGGCGTTGGCGTGCGGCCGCCACGGTGCGCCGGCGCTGGGCGATGTCTTGCGCCGCGATCACTTGCTGCTGCTGCGCGGCTACCACGGCCAGATAGCGGCGCGCGGTTTCGGCCAGCAGATCCAGGCGCGCGGTCTCGCGTTCCACCGCCAGCGCGTCGATGCGGGCATTGGCCAGCGTGCGGCGCGCGTCCAGCTTGCCGCCGCGCTCCAGCACGCCGGCCAGGCTCAGCGTCAGCTCGGCCGCGTCCAGCCCGCGAACATCGCCGCTGCCGAGCGCGTTTTCCAGCGCGATGCCGGCACGCAGCGGCGGGGGCTGCAATGCGGCGTCACGTTCTGCTTCGAGCGCGTCGCCGCGCGGGCCGAACAGGCGCAGTTCGGGATGGCTGCCGGCCACGCGCGCAAAGGCGGCGTCCAGGGTGAGGGGTTCGGAAGCCGGCGCGGCGTGGGCCGCGACGGACAGTGCAAGGCACGCGGCCAGGGCCGCGAGGATGCGCTTCATGGAAAACTCCGCTTGTTCCAGACGAACACACGCGCCGGCGAGGTGCCGGCGCAGCGCACCGGATGCCCGGTGCAGGTCGTGGATCAGGCGGTTCGGGGAGGCCGGAGTAGGGCGCGAGCGCGCGCCGAAACTAAGTCCGAATCGGGCGCAGGAATCTGGCGTTCCGAGGCGGGCTGCGCGCCGAATTCCAGCGTGGTGCCGAGACAGGCGAGCTGGGCGTAGCCGCAGGCGTGGACGTGGTGGGTCAGGAAGTGCAGCGACTCGCCGGTGTCGTGGTGTTCCTCGCCGAGGCCGGCGTGGCCGTGCTCCTCGGGCGAATCCATGCCGTGTGTGGTCAGGAGGTGCGCATGGCTCAGGGCTCCGAGCACCGGCTGCGCCACCGTGCCCAGGGCAAAGGGCAGGAGCAGGAGAAGCCGCAGCAGGAGGGGCAGGGAAGCGCGCACGGGGCGCAGACTACAGCGCGATGCGGCGAGGGGCAACCGTGCGCGTCGCCGGGTTCATGCGGCGGAGGGTTTGCGCTACCACTGCCGGGGCGTGAAGTCGCGGTCTTCACGCATCATCGGCAGCGTGGTGGCCGGGTCGCCGTCGTTGGCGGCTGGCGCGATGCGCAGCAGGCGGGCGAGCAGCGCATAGACATCCACGTTGTCGAAGGCATCCACCGTCAGGCCCTGACGCAGGTCGGGTCCGTGCGCGAGGAAGATCGCGGCCATGGACGGCAGCGCCGGGTCGTAGCCGTGCGCACCGGGATTGGGTTTCTTGCGCGCGAGCTGGGCGCGGTCGAGGATCGTCCAGCCCTCGTCGGCCAGGCAGACCCAGGGCGGGATGCGCGGGTGGCTGCCGAAACGGAAGCGCGCGGGAACGCGCTCCTTCTTCCAGCACTGCGCGTGTTCGATCGGTCGGGCGAGCGCGGCGTCCAGCTCGGCCTCGCGGCCGGCGCGTGGCGCAAGACCCGCCACCGCGCCGCGGTTGAGCAGTTCGAAGCTGCCCGCGGGCAGCAGGTCGTCGAGCAGGATGATCCGGTCCGGCCGCGTGGCGGCCATGCCGTGGTCGGATACCACCACGAGGTTGATCCGCTCCCACAGGCCGCGCCGCTTCAGCCCTACGACCAGCTGCGCGAGCGCGGCGTCGGTGCGGCGCACGGCCTCCAGCGCCTCGGGAGACTGCGGCCCGTGCAGGTGCGCGTCGTGGTCCACCTCGTCGAAGTAGAGGGTGAGGAAGTCGGGCCGCTGCGCCGCCGGAAGATCCAGCCAGGCCAGCACCTGTGCGACGCGATCCTGCGGCGGAAGATTCATGTCGAACGTCTTCCAGTAGTGCGGATGGTGGCCGTCGATCGGCGCTTCGGAACCGGGCCAGAACATCGTGCCGCTGCGCAGCCCGGCGCGACGCGCGGTGTTCCAGATCGGATCGCCCCCCTCCCACCAGCGCGGGTTTTCCACCGCCTCGCGCGAGGACAGGTAGAACGCCTGGTCGATGTCCGGATCGATCATGGAATTGTTCACCACGCCGTGGTGGTCGGGTACCCGCCCGGTGACGAGGGTGTAGTGGTTGGGGAAAGTGAGGGAAGGAAAAGACGGCCGCATCGAGCGCGCCTGCACGCCCTGATGCGCGATTTCCGCGAGCGTGGGGGTGGCTTCCGGGGTGAGGTAGTCGGGGCGGAAACCGTCGATGGAAATCAGCAGCAGCGCTGGCGGCCGGACGGAATCGGTCGCCGGGCGAACCTCCGTCCGACAGGCGGAGAGCAGCAGGAAAGCGGCGGCGAGCAGCAGGGCGGGAAAGGCGCGTGAGGCGGCAGGGGGCATCGGCGGAATTCGGTTTTGCGCAAGGCGCACCGATCATGACAGAAGCCGCGCTCCGGCGGGCCAGAAGGCGCGATTCCGGGCGGAGGCGGATGCCGCAGCGCAGCAGCCGGGACGTTCTGACGCCTTCCGGAACACGAGGCATTTTGGGGTAGGATGCCGCTTCGCCAGCACGTCTTGCCCGGTCCGGGCAATGTCCGGACCGGCGCATGACCTGATTCCGAAGCGGCATGTCCGGCCCGTTGTCGGGGTGTGCCATAGTCCATGTCCGAGTCGACGCAACCGCTGCCATGTCCGTGCTCCAGCATCAGGATCTGACCCCCGCCGAGCTCGACGAGTTGCTGAGCGCCGTGCTTCCGGAGATACCCGGCTACCGGGTCGTGCGTCTGCTGGGGCGCGGCGGCATGTCCTACGTCTACCTCGGCATCCAGGAATCGCTGGATCGCCAGGTGGCGATCAAGGTGATTTCGCCGCTGGCGCTGGAAGACGAAGTGGGCATGCACCGCTTCGAACGAGAAGCGCGCACCATCGCCAAGCTGCAGCACCCGAGCATCGTGGGCACCCACGCGGTGGGCCGCATGGACATGGGCCTGCTGTATTACGTCATGCCCTATCTCTCGCACGGGCACCTCGGGCGACGCGACCTGCGCTGCGACCAGCCGCGCGTCATCGGCATCCTGCGCGCCCTGCTGGGCGCGCTCGACTACGCCCACGCGCAGGGCGTGGTGCACCGCGACGTGAAGGCCGAGAACGTGCTGTTCGACCAGAACGACCGCGCGATGCTCACCGACTTCGGCATCGCCATCACCAAGCGCGACCGCGCGCGCATGACCGGCGCCGGCAACGCCGTGGGCAGCTGGGGCTACATGGCCCCGGAGCAGGCGCGCGGCGAACACGTGGACGCGCGCGCCGACATCTACAGCGTCGGCGTCCTCACCTTCGAGATGCTCACCGGCAAGCTGCCATTCCAGAACGCGGACACCGTGGCGCTGGCGCTGATGCACGCGATGGATCCGATCCCGCGGCTGCCGCCGGACAAGGCGCACTGGCAGGCCTTCATCGATCGCGCCATGGCCAAGCGCCCGGAGCATCGCTTCGCCAGCGCGCGGGAGATGCTGCACGCGCTCGATGCCATCGCGCTGGAACGCAGCGCGACGCAGCCCGCGCGCCTTGCCGGGCGCGGCCTGCGTGGCAGCCTCGATGCGCTGCATCGCTCTTTGGGCAGGCTGAAGAGTCTTGTTCTTCGCCCGGAATCCGCGCGCGCCGCGGATGAGGCTTCTTCTGCCGCGCGCGGCGCATGGAAGCCGCGCCCCGTGGTGTTCGCCGCCGGCTCGCTGATGCTGCTGGCGCTGGTGCTGCTTGCGGGTGTGTGGTGGTCTGCCGGCAAGGACGAAGCCGCGGAGCCAGCCCGTGCCGACGGTGCGCCCCTTGCGGTGGCTGCCGATCCTGCACCGGCACCTCCGGTCGCGGTCGCCGCGGATGCCGTCCCGCCGTCCGATGCCGCTTCCGCCAGCACGGAAGTCGACTCGGACGCAGCGGACAACCCGGAAGCGCCCGGCGAACAGGGAGCGCAGGCTCTGCTGGAAGAGGAGGCGGAACCCGGGCTTGCGGAAGAGGTCGAGGCGGCCTTGCTTGCGCTTCCGCCCGGCGAAGCCGCGCTGATGACCGCAGCCGAACAGATCCGGCGCAAGCGGCTCACCCAGCCCAGGGGCGACAGCGCGCTCGATTCGCTGCTGGCCGCGCGCCGCCTGCTGGGTGCCGATCCTCGCGTGAAGCCCGCCGCCGAACGCTGGGTGGCCGCCGTGCAGCCCTATTTTTCCGCGGCGCTGGA
>Ga0116141_10002532_pt1 | contig 15602 bp, 13 predicted proteins | sample AD_UKC097_MetaG_FD_89744 | JGI IMG/M metagenome (GOLD analysis project Ga0116141, IMG submission 89744) | Active sludge microbial communities of municipal wastewater-treating anaerobic digesters from USA - AD_UKC097_MetaG | ecosystem: Engineered > Bioreactor > Anaerobic > Digestate | place: USA...
ACCATCCAATCCTGAATGGTGCGCAGTGAAGTGATATCGTATTGTTGTTCATAGCCCTTTTTAGGCTTTACGACGTACTGGTATATTTCACCAAGACCCGTTGTCACCGGAGCGAGCCTGGGAATGCCGGTGCCTGCCGGTATTTGTTCTTTGGCCACCTGCAATCTTTCTGTAACCTGTTGCCGTGCCCAGTAGATATCGGTATTGTCATCAAATACGATGGTGACAAGTGATAACCCGAAACGGGAAAAACTGCGTATTTCCAGCATACCCGGAATATTGCTGTTGGCCTGTTCAATAGGGAAGGTGATGAGTCTTTCAATATCTGCGGCGCCGAGCGATGGCGCTGTGGTAATTATCTGCACCTGATTATTGGTAATATCGGGTACTGCATCTATGGGTAGTCGGGAGAGTTGGAAGGAACCGTATGCTATCAGCACCAATACCGCCAGCCCGACAATAAGCTTATTCTTTATAGAGAATGCTATAATCTTGTTAATCATTTCAAAAGAAATTTAATAGGAAAATTAATCAATGTGTCCGTCTTTTGACGGATGAAAAAGAAAGAGTAATCAGGCTTTTTTCGGTGGTTGCCAGATATTGGCAGTAAAGCTCGGAATGTATGGTTGTTCCTGAAAAACAGTATGACTGATTTCATGATGATATTCCTGTGGTAATACAGGTGTCACCGATAGTGTAAAAGAGGCAATAATATTAATGGAATGTGTGCAGCCATTATGTGAATTGAATGGCAATTGCGTATCCTCATGATGGTCCTCATCTATGGGTTTGTTGACATTGTAATGTGCAGCAAGAAAATCCAGGAAGTCGGCTATACCGTCATCTTCCTTGTGTTGGTGGAAATGTTGTATCAGTATGGGAAGTCGCAAAAACTGACCGAATTCTGTTGAAGTGAACAGATAAAAAACAAGCAATATAGAGGCCATTGCTCTTCTCATGTTGTGAAATTACTCTTTTCTGACATCCTTTGTGTCATCAGAACCTGTAATTTAATATAAAATATTGTTAAGAATCGGATGGCGCTTAATTCAATTCGTGTTGTTGCGGTTGTTTAGGGCGCATGGATTTGGAAGCCAGAATTAATCCGATGATCAATATGCTGATGGCAAACAGCAAGCCCGCTTCAAAATAGGAGAGCACGTTGGAGCCCGCCACAATTTTTTTGGAATCATCCGTCATCCGTTTGCCTTCCGTAATCTGGATATTGGATAATTGACGTAAATCATCCATGACCATATAGATAGATTTATCTAGCGCTTCCTTGGATACTGTGTTGCTGCTGTCGGATTGTAGTTGCTGTATATACTCCGATTCCTGTACAATATTTTGCGCGAAATTCTTTTTAAATGCTTTGAACCGGATATCTTCCGCCGGAGTCAGTTTCGTTTTTTCATAATCTGCGATCAGTCCGCTGAGCAGCGTATTGTGCAATTGCAGTTTGTAGTTCAGCGCGTCTTTGTTGTCTTCCTTTTTAAAATTATCTATCAGGAATTTCTTCTGTGAAAATTCGTTATTGAGCTTGTAGATGTAGCTTTCCGCCAGCAAGCGATCTTCGTACACCGCCGAAAAACTGTCGCCGAGTTGCGCCACATGTCTTCTGTCCACAATACTCTTCACCAGTACCAAAACAAGGATGATGGTTAGCAACAAGGCTACCTTCGTTTTTTGCTGTATGGCATAAGTCCATTTCATAATAATCTGATTAAAGGTAAATTAACGAATGCAAATAAGGAAACAATAATTGTTAAAATAAGAAAGCTGCCCGTACGGGCAGCTTTCTTTGTATGATAGTGGTAGTGTGTTTATACCAACAGGCCCTGATAGGTACTCGGTCTTCTTTGTTCGAGCAAGGCTTTTCGGTCGCTTTTGAATTGATTGATATAATCGAAATTGCTGTAATGACGAATCGTCAGGATGGTCAGATTTTCCACGATGCAAAAATCGAATTTATCCTGCAGCGCGTTTTTCACTTTTTCAATTTTTTCCGGGATATTGTCTACCACAGCTTCAAAGGAAATGGCGCCCTGCTGCATCATGTTCAGCTTCAGGTTGGCATTAGAGAAAGAAGTAAAGATTTCTGCCACCACTTCATCTTCTACGAATGAAAAATCTTTGGTGTGCAGGGTAATCAGTGCCTGACTGTTTTTCACGATGCGGATAGGAGGTAGGTTGTGGTCTTCTCCACCCACTTTGGTACCCTTTCCTTCCGGATTGATAAACGATCTTACCAATAGCGGAATATTCTTGTTTTGCAGTGGTTTGATTGTTTTCGGGTGAATCACCGTTGCACCGTAAAAGGTCATTTCCACAGCTTCATTGAAAGAGATTTCGTCAATGAAAACAGCATCGCTGAATACGCGCGGGTCGCCGTTCATTACGCCCGGCACATCCTTCCAGATCGTCTGATGTTCTGCGTCCAGCATATTGGCAAAGATAGCTGCCGTATAATCCGAGCCTTCGCGGCCTAAAGTTGTAGTGCAGTTTTCCGGTGTGCAACCGATAAAACCCTGGGTAACGATAATACTGTCTTTTACCACAGGTTTTACGATACTGTCCATCAGTGATTGTGTCTTTGACCAGTCCACCACCGCCTCGCGGTAAGTGTCATCGGTTTTCATCACATCCCGAACATCCAGCCAGGTATTCTGTACGCCGCTTTCATTCAGATAGGCACTCAGAATAACCGATGAAATCAATTCACCTTGTGATACAATCTGGTCGTATACGTAGTTGTAGGCTTCCTTTCTGTCTTCTTCCAACTGCCAGTCTACTTCTGCGTAGATATTCTGCAGTTTATCAAAAACAGGGTGTGTGCCACTGCCGAATAATTCCGTGCAGATGGTATGGTGATTATTCTTCACAATAGCGAATGCCGCCATGGCGTCATCTGTGGAGCCGCTGAAATAGGCTTTTACCACATCTTCCAGTGCATTGGTGGTCTTGCCGGTGGCGGATACCACTACCACCAGATTTTTCTCTCCGTATTGCTGAATAATGGATGCTACATTTCTGATGCCTGCGGCATCTTTTACGGATGCTCCTCCGAATTTAAATACTTTCATCTTGCCATGTGTTTTTGGCGTTGTCCGCCATTTTATTGAATCTGTTTCGTTATCGTAAAAATTCTTTTTCCAGTTTTACCGTTATCCAAGAGTCATCAAAGGTAACGGGATATTTTTTGTAGAACTGAATCGCATTTTCGTTCCAGTCCAATACATGCCATCTCACCTGATTGATATTTTCTTCTTTGGCAATGGCAATCAGTTCATCCAGCAGCAGTTTGCCGATACCTTGCCGGCGATAGCTTTCTTTCACCACGAGGTCATCCAGATAAATCATGGAGCCTTTCCAGGTGGAATAGCCATAATAGTACAATGCAATGCCAATGATTTCACCTTTGTCTTCCGCCACAATCACCTGAAAGCGCGGATTCTTGCACGTGCCTTCTTCCATAAATTTCTTCAGCGGATTGCTCGGTTCGTCCGGTGCATTTTCAAAAACCGCCAGTTCCCTGATTAACGCATATACCTGTACCAGGTCATCTGCGTCTGCTTTTCGGATAGATATTTGGGGTTGGCCGGTCATTTTTGGACTGCTAATATACTGAATTACTCTGCGGCAGTACATCCGTATTTATTAAGGAATAATTAAAATCCCCCTCGTTTTTTTTGCTATTTCTGCAAATCTTCGCTTCGCATTCTTGGTATTTTCCTATCTTTACGCACGTCAAAAAAAAATCTATGCGCCTGGTTACTTTAGATGAGTTTATCGCTGAAAATCAATACCGTCATCCGGAAGCGACCGGAGAGTTGTCCGGACTGCTCAGAGACATTGGTCTGGCGGCTAAGATTGTAAACAGAGACCTCAGCAAAGCAGGGTTGGTAGATGCCATTTTAGGGGATGCCGAAAAAACCAATGTGCAGGGAGAGGAAGTGAAAAAGCTGGATGAGTTTGCGAATGAAATCCTGATTAAATGTCTGCAAAACAGCGGTGAATGCTGCGGTATCGCGAGCGAGGAAGAAGATACTTTTGTAGCTTTTGAAAATCGCAAAAACGCCAAATATGTGGTGCTCTTCGACCCGTTGGATGGCTCCAGTAATATCGATGTGATAGCTCCGGTGGGCACTATCTTTTCGGTATTCCGCCGCAAATCGCCGGTAGGCACGCTATGCACGCTCGAAGATTTCTTACAGGCCGGCGATCAGCAGGCGGCTGCCGGTTATGTGATATATGGTTCATCTACGATGTTGGTGTACTCCACCGGAGAAGGGGTGAATGGCTTCACGCTCGATCCGACTATCGGGGAGTTTTGTTTGTCACATGCCGATATTCAGACGCCGAAGAATGCCAAAACCTATTCCATGAATCAGGGCAATTGTCGCGATTTTCCGGAAAATATACAGCAGTTCGTCGATTTCTGTCAGGATAATGTAACGAAGAAACCATATTCATTGCGCTATATCGGTTCGATGGTGGCGGATTTTCACCGCAATCTGCTGAAAGGCGGGGTCTTTCTGTATCCGCCCACGAAGAGTGCGCCGAACGGAAAGCTGAGGCTGATGTACGAGTGTAATCCTATGGCCTATCTGCAGGAGCAGGCGGGCGGCAGTGCCAGCAATGGCGGACAGCGCATATTGAGCATTCAGCCGACAGAACTGCATCAGCGGACGCCGGTATATATCGGTTCAGAGGAGTTGGTGAACAAGGTGATACATACAAAATAAGATGGTATACATACAATAATATGGCGGCTCCGAAGGAGCCGCCATATTATTTATGGGTGGATAGCATTATCCGTTTTTAAGTGCTACTGCTATCTGTGCCACATGGTGTTTGCCATGCCACGCGTAGGTGGCCAGCATTTCCTCCAGTGAAACGGTGCGGTTCATTTCCGGATGGAAATAAGTGCGCTTGAAATCATTCTTATCCATATTCTCAAGTAATATCGTCCACTTGGCATGAATAGCTTTCAGCAGGCGGATGGAGTTTTTGACAGGAAGCTGATTGTCTACAGTTTCCGCCCACAAATTTTCATCATAAGGTTTGACCGTAGGGTTATTTTCTGTCAGTGTCAGCTTGAATCGCACCAATGCATTCATGTGGCTGTCTGCTATATGATGGATGATTTGTTCCACATTCCAGCCACCTTCGCGGTAGGAATAGGTCAGTTTTTTCTTCTTGTTGATTTTTTTGCTTACCGCTTTGAGTTGCTCCGGCAGTACATGTATATCCTGTATCAGCTTATTGATAACAGCTTCACTATAAGTGGCCGGTAGCAATAATTTCCCGATAGGATATATGTTAGCATCCGCAGCAGGAACAGCCTTCGCAACTTTTTCCTTTTTAACAGCTTTTTCCTTTTTCAGTAATACTGTTTCCTTCGCTTCTTTCTTCAGCACTTCTTTCTTTTTCGACATATAGTTGGTTTAGAATTTCTCTATGGTTCTTTCCATGAAATCATTTTCACTGCTGATAACCAGTTTGTACGCACCGCTGGCCAGTTCGCTTAGATTCACGGATTCATTGTGCAAGCCTTTAGAAAGGAAGCCAAGATTGATTTTCTTCATTTCGCGTCCGGTTAAATCATAGACACGAACTTCCATATTGGAGCCTTTTACAATGTTGAATTGCAGTAAAACCTGATCGATGAATGGATTCGGATAAGCACTCAGTAAAATCAGTTCGTTGGTCTGATTTCTGATGCCGGTCACGGTGCCGATTCTCGGATTTTCCGGCGCCTGATAATGTTTTGGGGTCAGCAAAGAGGTGAATGTCGTTGCTTTTTTCAGCCAACGGGTGTTGTCAACGGTATAAAAACCAGTTGCAAACCGCTGTCCTGTATCACGGCGCTCAATAGTATTGACATTGTAATAGTCAGCTTGCGCCTGTAGTGTTTCCAGATTCAGGATTCCGTAGCCTTTGCGGTGTAATTCCACGTATTTGATATGTGGAAGTGCTTCATATACGATGCCATTCAACGGATCCAAAGGAACAGGTGAAGAACTGGAGGTTACGCTGGTACAAACAAACTCAACGCCCACTGAACCTTGGCCGGTTGCTTTGTTATAGGTCGATTGGTTGTAGGGTAAATCCATGGCCCATGCGGTGTGAATATCACCGGTCAGCACAATCATATTTTTGATATCATTTTGCAGTACAAAATCATACAATTCTTTTCTTTCCGCCTGATAGCCGTCCCATTGGTCATCATTGAGTACGAGTCCACCCGGAATAATCTGCCAGAAAGGATTCAGGTTGCCCACCATTACCTGCTGTCCCAGTATTTTCCATTTTGCAGTGGAGTTTTTCAGGGATGTTTTGAGCCACTCCATTTGTTCTCGTCCTAAAAGGTGAGCTGCTGTATCTGTTACGCTTCTCGCACCTTGCAGTGTGCGTCCGTACAGACGGGTATCCAACATGAAAATATCGGCCATATTGCCATAGCTCATTTTTCTCCAGATTTTATTCGGGTTGCCGGCTTCCGGAAGGCGAATAGGCAGCCATTCTTCATAAGCCTGCTGTCCCGCATTCTTACGGTTAATCCATGGCCCTTCATTGCCCGGTGTATGGTTTTCCGCACCATCCATCCAGGAGTTGTTGGCGGTTTCATGGTCGTCCCAAACGGTAATGAACGGATATTGCTGATGTAATTTTCTCAGAGAAGGATCCAGTCGGTAAGAGGAATATCGTTGTCTGTAGTCTGATAATTTAATGATTTCTGTTGTCGGCAAATGATCTCTGCGGATAGCGGTAATGCCTGCAGCATATTCATAAATATAATCTCCGAGGTGCAACACGGCATCCACGTCGTTTCTGTCTTTGATACGGTCATAGGCATTGAAATAGCCTGTCGGATAATTGGAACAGGATACAAAAGCAAATCGCAACTGATCAACACCTCCGGTCGGAGCTGTTTTTGTTCTGCCTGTCAGGGAGTTTCTGCCCAATGCGGTAAACTCATAGAAGTACCAGGTATTCGGCTGAAGTCCGGTAACGTCAATTTTTACACAGTAGTCCGTCGTGCTGTCTGCGGTGAAAGTACCGGATTGTACAACGGAGGTGAAGTTCGTGTCGAGTGCCATACGCCAGGTACCGCTCACCGGTCCTGCATCATCTCCAGTAACACGCGTCCATATGACAATTGCATTAGGTGTCGGATCACCGGAGGCCACACCATGATAGAACGGCGCAAGGGAAGTGTCCACCATAGAACGCAAGCTGATGTCCTGCGGTCCCACAGCCCAACCCTGAGCGTAGAATCCTATTAAAAACAATAAGGAAAGTAGATGTTTATACATAAAAAGAAGGTTTTAATAAAGATACAAAACTTTCTGTGTTTCCTCACCATTTTTGTGTAAAAATTGATTTTTGTCACTCCATATTTACAGTGTCTTTATCAGTTTGCGTGTAATACTTCCGGAAGATGTCTGTATGGATAGTAAATATTCTCCTGCAGGCAATGCACTCAGGTCAAATTTGTCAAACTGAAGCCCTCGCTGACGCATTCCCAGATCCTGCTGATAGACTTCCGCACCGTTTAAGTTGTATACTGATACACGCAATTGGTCGGCAGTATACAAATAATACTGAACGCCGGTATAGTTGATAAACGGATTCGGATAAACACCGGTCACTTCCAGGGCACTGTATGGAGGGCGGATGCCGGTGGCTACATTGATACGCGGATAATAGGGTGCTTTTACGGGTAGTATACCGCTGTAGTTGCTGAAGGTGTTTTGTTTCTTCAGGTGATTAGAATCTTTTTCCGCCATATAGCTGACCTGATAAGTGTAGTTTTTATTGGGACGTTCAATGGTTTCTATGTTGTAGAAATCATTCTGTACCCGCTGTGGTGTGAAGTCGATAATAGAAAAGCCTCTGTTTACAAAATTATTGTGTTTGATATGCGGATTATTTTCTTTGATAACCTGTGCAGCAGCGCCTTCCGCGATATTTCCGAAGATTCCGGTAAGCGGAATACCCGGCGAGGTGACGGCTGTCGTAACAAATTCCACGCCCGCTGAACCTGCGCCGGTAACAGCCTTGTAAGGGGTCTTTCCCAGTGGTAAGTCGCTGGCCCACGCCGAATGTATGTCGCCGGTCAGTATCACAAAATTATTGATGTTGTTGTCGTTGATAATCTTAAACAATCTTTTTCTTTCCGTAGGATAGCCATCCCACTGGTCGGAGTTGAAAGCAATATTGAATACTTTGAAAGGAGCAACCATCACTTGTTGTGCGACCACTTTCCAGGTCGCTGTGGATTGCTTCAATCCATCTTCGAGCCATTGCATCTGTGCCGGTCCCAGCAAGTAATGGGTGGAATCGTCTGTGCCGGATAAGGAAGCGAGAATCGTTTGTTCTTTGCGTGCTGCAATGCGGGTGTCCAAAAAAAATAAATCCACCAGATTGCCGAGCTTATACTTTCTGTACAACATGATATCCGGCAGGGTGTCCAGCTTGCGGATAGGCATCCATTCCGCATAGGCGCGCAGGGCAGCCTGTTTTCTGGCAGCCCAGCTTCCTTCTGTCGCGCTGGTGTGGTTTTCCGCACCATCCACAAAAGCATTATCCGCAAATTCATGGTCATCCCAAATGGTATAGAATGGCATTTGCTGGTGGAGTCGCATCAGCATGGAATCCAGCTTGTACATGCCGTGCCGCATGCGATAATCAGATAGGGTGAGTATCTCATTGGTCGGTTCCGGCACACGCACCGTACCATATTCATTCTTGCCGTATTCGTAAATGTAATCGCCCAGATGAATGACGGCATCCACATCATTGCGTTCCTGCAATGCCTGATAGACATTGAAATAGCCGTGCGGAAAACTCGAACAGGATACCACCGCAAAACGCACTTGTTCCACATTGCCGGATGGCAGCGTCTTGGTGCGACCTCTCAGTGAGTTTTTATTGCCGTAGGAAAATTCATAGTAATAATATTTTCCCGCATCTAAACCTTCTACATCTACTTTCACCGTATAATCTTTTTCTGCCGATGTTGCGATATTTCCAGAAGCCACTATGTTCTGCATCAGCGTGTCAGTGGCCACTCGCCATTCTATTTCCGGTTGGCTGTCTTCGGTCGTAATTCGTGTCCATAATACCACGGAATGCTGGGTCGGGTCGCCCGACGCAACACCGTGATAAAACGGTGCGAGCAATGTGTCTGCCCATAATCTTCCGGCATCGTGCGGCATTTGCGCATAGGCGCCAGAGATGGTCAATAGAAAGACTGCGATAATGGTGTAGAGTCTGTGTTGCATAAGAGGCTTTTTATCAAAATTAGCCATTAATCCCAGCCTCTTCAGGTGTTCACCAATTCTACATATTAAATTCAGGTGCAGTACTTCAAGGCTTAATTGCACAGTAATTAAGATGCCGCATGCATAACTTATCCTTAAAGATGCAGGTAAAACGGACGGAGCAATGCACTCGCCGCCGCCGAATATTGCTGGTCGTTGTCTTTGATGATCAGTTCTTCTGTGCGCATCTCAATGGCATTTCTGCCAAACAGTATCATGCATCTGAAAAATGCATGTTTGGGAGTTGGCTGCACTTTCATCACACGTTCCGGATATAAATGATGTTGCCTCGCATTGTCCATCAACTCCTGCATTCTGAAATAGGGCAGCAGGATAGCCAATTTTCCTTCCGGATGCAGCAGCTGCGCTGATTTGTTTAGCAAAGCATCCAATGTCAGCGTAGTCGCGTGTTTGGCGCTTTGTTCATCGCTGTCTTCTGATAGCACGGACTGCTCGTAAAACGGCGGATTGCTGACAATAAGGTCATATAACTTCGGTGTCGTAAAGGTTAGTATGTCTTCGTGGTATACGCGAATGCTATCGTGCCACGGTGATGATGCAATGTTTTCTTTCGCCTGCAAAGCAGCAGCTTCCTCCAGTTCAATGGCATCAATCGCTGCGTTGCTTCGTTGCGCCAGCATCAGCGATAATAAACCGGTGCCTGTGCCGATGTCCAATATGTTGGTCGGTCCGGAGTCTAATGGAATCCATGCGCCGAAAAGACAGGAGTCGGTGCAGACCTTCATCGCGCAGCGATCCTGGTGAACGGTGAATTGTTTAAACTGAAAATAGGTGTTTCCCACGCCGCAAAGGTATTTATTTCCTGCGATTGGCATGGTATCATTAGGAGATTTCTGAAAAATGTATTAATTTACCACTTCATTTTTTTAACCTTAAAAAGTATGCAGGAGTCTATCATTCAATTTTTTACACAAAACGATTATTACTATTTTAAACTGGCTACCATTCCATTGGTCAGCGGGTTTATCGGTTGGTTTACGAACTGGCAGGCTATCGTAATGACGTTTAATCCGGTTGATTTTGTCGGAATAAAGCTGGGAAAACTGAAACTCGGATGGCAGGGGATTATCCCGGCAAACGGACCGAAAATGGCAGGAATCACTGTCGATTTGATGACACAGAAACTGATTAAGGTAGAAGAGATTTTTGAGCGCCTGAATCCGCAAGATGTGGCCAATGAAATGGGCCCGCACATGCAGCAGATTTCTGAAAATGTGGTGAATAAAATCATGAAAAGAGATGCACCCACTATCTGGAAAAATATTCCGGAAGCCGTAAAGAAGCAGATCTTCTCCCGTACTTCTCAGGATATTCCGATGGCGATTAAAACCATGATGGAATCCGTGAAAACCAATATACACGATTTACTGGATCTGAAAAAAATGTGTGTGGATGCTATCGTGAAAGACAAGCAGCTGGTGAATGAGATCTTCCTGAAATGCGGCAAAGAAGAATTTAAGTTTATTGAGATTTCCGGCTGGTGGTTCGGTCTGATATTTGGTATCGGACAAATGATGGTGTGGCATTATTTTCCATATGATTGGACACTTCCGGTGGCCGGCATCATCGTGGGGTACGCCACCAACTGGCTGGCCTTGAAGATGATTTTTGAACCCCGACATCCGAAGAAATATTTCGGTATCACCTTTCAGGGGATGTTTCTGAAAAGACAGAACGAAGTATCTGCGGAATATGCAAAAATTATCGCGGCTAAAGTGCTGAACTCAGAAAATCTCTGGGAACATATGCTCAATGAAAGCGATGGAGACAGGATGTTTAAACTGATAGAAGAACACGTGGAGGAAGGCGTGGAGAATGCGACCAAAGGCCTGGCGGAGCCTATTGCCAGAATGCTGGTGGGAACCGAACGTTATATGTCTACGAAGCAGTTGATTATTAAAGAAATTGTAGTGCAATTGCCGGCAAAACTCCGCAATCTGTATGGTCTCACCGACAAGGCTTTCGATATCGAAAATACCATGCGCGAACGTATGCAGGCTATGGATCCCGATGATTTTGTGGGTGTACTGCGTCCTGCATTTGAAGAGGAGGAATTGAAGCTTATTCTGGTGGGTGCCGTATTAGGCGGTCTTGCAGGATTAGCACAGCTGATGTTTGTATTTGCATAATATCGTTGTCACATAAAGATGAAAAGGGCGGAATAACTTCCGCCCTTTTCATTTACTGAAATCTTGTTTTAAAATCCGAACGCGTAGTATTTGCGGCCGTTTTCCTGTGCATATTTGCCTTCCAACAATATGCCGCTGCCTTTCGCTTCACCCAGTAGTTTTTCCAGGTCTTCTTTTTTGGAGATGGATCTGTTGTTTACCGCCGTAATGATAAACCCTTCCTGTATGTTCGTATTCTGCGATACAACACCGTCTTTTATTTTCGTTACTTTCAGTCCGCCGGCAACGCCCATTTTCTTAGCTTCCAGTGTGCTGATTTCCGCTACTTCTATGCCCAATATGTCGAGTACGGCACCCTGATTTTCTTTATCGTTTTTAGCCAGCAGGGAAGTCGTATTGTCTTTGGATTTCAGGGTGACTGTTTTTTCAATCGTTTTTCCATCCCTTCTGATTTCCAGCGTCACCTTGTCGCCGGGGCGATAGCGTGCGATATGTTCCTGCAGGTCGGCGGAGTTTCTGATGTCCGAATTGCCGACTTTCATAATCACATCACCGCGTTTCACACCGCCGTCTTCGGCAGCGCTGCCTTTGTTCACCTCCGCGATGTAGGCACCCTGAATCTTATCCAGCTTAAGGTCTTTCGCCAGTTCATCGTCTACCTCGCGGATGTTGACACCGAGGAAACCGCGCTGTACCATGCCGAAGTCCATCATATCTTTCACCACCTTGTTCACCAGATTGGACGGAATCGCAAACGAATAGCCCGCATACGATCCGGTGGGTGTGGCAATGGCAGAGTTGATGCCAATCAGCTGACCGTTTAAGTCAACGAGCGCACCGCCACTGTTGCCGGGATTCACTGCCGCATCGGTTTGTATAAACGATTCTATCGCCAGATTGCCGGCTTTTTCTCTGAGGATATTGATGTTTCTGGCTTTGGCGGAAACAATACCCGCCGTTACGGTAGAAGAAAGGTTGAACGGATTCCCTACGGCCAGCACCCATTGCCCGATCTGCACATCGTCGGAGTTGGCAAAAGACAGGAACTGCAAATCTTTTGCATCAATTTTCACCACCGCGAGGTCGGTACTTGGATCAGTGCCAATGATTTTGGCGCTGTATTCGCGATTGTCATACAAGTTCACCTTTATTTCATCCGCGCCTTCCACGACGTGGTTGTTGGTGACGATATACCCATCCGCGCTGATAATCACACCGGAGCCGGAGCCTTGCTGCTCGCGCTGCGGCATGTCGAATGGAGTGCCGCCGAACGGATCGCCGAAGAAATAGTACAACGGATTCATATTCCGACCGGAAGTTTTTTTGGCTTTGATGGTGGTGTTGATATGCACTACGGCAGGAGTACTGACCTTGGCGGCCTGCACAAATCCGTCGTTTGGTAAATTGCCGTTATAGCTCGCCAGTTGCACCGGAACAGTGCTGCTCTGTGAAAACGCTGCCGCACTTTCCCGTTGCTGATAGTGACTCACGCCCAAAGCGACCGCCGCACTGATTAAGCCGGCCACCAGATATGTACTGTACTTTTTCATGGAATTACTTTTTTATTTCATTACCTGCAAATTTCAATCCCAATTGCATGAAACGCATCTAAAAATTTGCAAATACGGGTTAAAAAAAGTTAACTATAGAAATAGGTTTAATGTGACGGGGAAGCCGTATTTTTGTATCATGAAACTTCATTTTTACAAGTACCAGGGCACGGGCAATGATTTTGTGCTGATAGACAACAGAAACGGCACATTCGGACCACACGATGTGGCATTTATCAGCTTTCTGTGCGATCGCCGCATGGGCATTGGTGCCGATGGATTGATGCTGCTGGAAAATGCGGAAGGCTATGATTTTAAAATGGTTTATTTTAATGCGGATGGCCGCGAAAGCACCATGTGCGGCAACGGCGGACGTTGTATCTCCGCCTTTGCGCATCACCTTGGTATAGTGCAACAAAGAGGACATTTCATCGCGATAGACGGAGAACATCCGTTTGAAATAAACGGTGATATCGTCAAGTTGAAAATGATTGATGTGGAACGCATCCTGCCGGAAGGCAATGATTTCACGCTGTTCACCGGATCACCGCACTATGTGGGCTTCCGAAGAGATATCGCGGCAATGCCTTTGGTAGAGGAAGCCCGCCGTATCCGATACAACGACACGTTCCGCGAGAAGGGTATTAATGTGAATTTTGTGGAATACAAAGACGGGCAGTGCAGTATGCGCACCTATGAGCGCGGTGTGGAAGATGAAACACTTTCCTGTGGTACCGGCACCGTGGCCGTAGCGCTCTGTGTGGCGCAACAGCAGGGAATGGACTCGGGCAGCGTCGGCATTCAGACGCCGGGCGGCAAACTGAGCGTGCATTTTGTCCGAGATGGCAACGCTTTTCAGGATATCTGGCTTGAAGGACCGGCACTCAAAGTGTTTGAGGGGCAGATAGAAAGATAAGAATTAGCGCCGTTGAATCCAGATAAAAGAATGACGGGAATCTGTATCTTTACTTTCAGAATATTCATTAATATCCATTGCGCAGGCAGGTAGTATGATAAAAATATACAAGAAATCAGGGGATGAACTGGTGCTGCTGCAGCAACCGGAAAGCGATTGCTGGATCAACATCGCGCCGCCATTCAATATGGATCAGCTCGAGCAGTTGTCAAAGCAACTCGATGTGCCTTTTTCCTTTATCGTCGACTGTATCGACCAATATGAACGTTCCCGCTATGAAAGGCAGGATGATGCCAAACTGATTGTTATCAATACACCTATTCTGAATGAAGGATTCGATCTGGAAGATGAGGCTACCTATATCACCATTCCGGTGGGGATTATCATTATTCCCACCATGCTGCTGACGGTGTCTTCCGTGAATAATCCGACCATAGAATGGTTTGAGAAAAACCTGATGCGACATGTGCAGATAGAGGACAAAAGTCTGTTTGTAATCAAGATTTTTGAGCGCAATGTCTATTATTTCCTGCATTACCTGCGCGAAATCAACAAGCGCATTTCCCAGATTGAAAAGGAACTGAATTATTCGAGTCGCAATCAGGAACTGAACAAGTTGTTGCATCTGCAGAAGGCGTTGATTTATTTTGTAAATGACATTCGCGCGAATGAGATGGTGTTGCTCAAAATACAACGCACGGATTTCCTGAATCTCGCGGATGCACCAAATGCGCAGGAGATATTTCAGGATATACTGATTGATAACTCGCAGGCGCTTGAAATGGCGAATGTATACTCCAACATCCTGGGTAATATGATGGGTGCTTTCGGCTCCATTATTTCCAATAATCTGGGGCATGTCGTAAATCGTCTGACCGCGGTGACTATCGCGCTGATGCTGCCTACGCTGGTGGCCGGTATCTATGGTATGAATGTGGATCTGCCGTTTCAGCATCATCCGCACGCTTTCACGATTGTCATCCTCATCAGTGTCGCGGTGACATTCTCTTTTGTGTTTTATTTCAGAAAAAAACGCTGGTTGTAAATGAATACAGATCTATCCACCATTCGCAGTGTGCTCATCTATTTTGCGGGCATCGTGACGCTGTTTCTCCTGTACTTACTGCAGGATCTGCTGGTGCCGCTGATGATGGCCATGTTCATCGCGCTGCTGCTGCAGCCGACCCTTGTGTGGATGGATAAAAGAAAAATTCCGTTTCTGTTGAGTGTGAGCCTGGTTTGGGTGTTGCTCATTTCCATTTTTCTCTTTATCGGTGCCATCATTTATAAAAACGGTCTGGATATCTACGAACAGAAGGAGTATATTTTGCAGCAAACCAATATCAAACTCGCGCCGCTGTTTAAGGCGTATACCAATTTCACCGGCAAAGCGTTCAATCTGGAAACGTTATTGTCTAATATGGTGTCGCAGATGTCTTCGGAAGCGATCATGCACAATTCCGGTTCTATCTTCGGCATGCTGGGCACTTTATTTGAAGAGGTGCTACTCACGGCTATCTATCTTTTTATCTTGCTTTCCGGAATTATGAAGTACGAAAATTACCTGCAGTATCTGGGCGGAGAGGAGCGAAGTACCAAATATATTACGGCATTCGAGGAAGTGAAAAGTTCTATCGTATCTTACATGAAAATCAAA
>Ga0116141_10002536_pt1 | contig 15590 bp, 20 predicted proteins | sample AD_UKC097_MetaG_FD_89744 | JGI IMG/M metagenome (GOLD analysis project Ga0116141, IMG submission 89744) | Active sludge microbial communities of municipal wastewater-treating anaerobic digesters from USA - AD_UKC097_MetaG | ecosystem: Engineered > Bioreactor > Anaerobic > Digestate | place: USA...
CCTGAATATATTTGGCTACATATCACACATGAACCATTCAATAAAAGAGGTTTATACTAATAACCAGTTTGGTTTCAATCAATACTGGTACTTTGCGCATAGATACATAATGGATATCGCGAGTTTCTCATCAACCGTTGAAAAGGATATAGCTAGACAATTTAAAAAGCCACGAATCAAATATTCGCTTGTTGAGATAGACAGCAAGTATAAGTATGCAATAAGGCAGGGAAAGATTTATGCCTTTTCTAAAACTAAAAAACCAGGATTCAGAAAAGTAGAAAATGAAGGCAGCAAGTATTTCCAAAACGGCAATAGAGATGTTTATGAGTACCGGATGAATATAACGCCGGAAAAAGATATGAAGGTTATCAATCACTTCGAAGAACGGAATATACTTCATCTCTACTACTTTACGAAAGATCAGATAAACAGCAGGCCCAAAGACAAGCTAGATGTTATCAATAGCACTATATCTGAATTTCCAAAGCGCTTAGTCACTATGAAACAAAACAAAAACAATTATCCGAATACTTTCAAAGGGAGGTATATGCTTCTGGAGGATCTGTATAAGACTCAACGGTACAACTTCAAAGAAATGTACCAGAAAAATATGGAAGCGGGTGAATACTACACCAAAAATTATAAAGAATGGTACAAGCAGTCTGCAGAGGTAGCATAAATTGAAGAAAGCAGAAAACAGAAGATCACAAATAAGAGATTTACAACATCTAATTATGTCGGCAATAGGTACTTTTTCATCACAAATAGTATATTCAAACTTTTATAAGATTGTGTTTTCCCCGTACGTAAACATAATCAACGAGCAAAACAAATTCAAGACGTTTGATGTTCAGACATTCAACTCTTCTTATGCCTTGTATCCTAATATCGACTACGAGTGGACTCAAGAGAAGGTAAACAAGATATACCTAAAAAGTATTGAATCCTATGCACTACAAGATAATATTTACATCATCGAAGATTCATTGCCGCTCGAGACCGTATATTCGAAATTGCAGGGCAACGAAATGTTGATATACGTTGGAGACACAGAAATAAAATTGTCTAATGAAGAAAGCGCAACAATTCGCTATAACAGGGATAGTGCCCAGTTAACCATTTTCAACTTTGTAGACTTCATGTCTCAATTAGGAGAAATATATCACGATAACGAAATCATAAGGTACTTCAAGGAGGTAGATAACATTGAGTGAGAAAAACAGAACGGCAAAGATTGTACAGTCTATTTGCAATGCAGGAGAAATCCCTATCCTTCTGGGAAATGCGGGTGTAGGAAAAACAGAAATAGTAAAACAGATTGCCGAGGAAACCGGCAGAGAACTCATAATACTTATCAGTTCTCAGATGGAACCGGGTGATCTTATAGGTATGCCAGCAAGAGATTTAGAGAGAAAGGAAACCGCTTATCTCAAACCAGACTGGTTCCCGAAAGACGGAAATTGTATACTATTCCTCGATGAGATCGGGAGAACTTCGACTGCAACAAGAAGCGCTATGCTCCAGCTTCTTACCGATAGAAGGCTGCACAATCACCGCCTTCCCGAAAATACATGGATTATTGCAGCTTCAAACCCATTTAATGATAGATTCGATCAGGAAGACATCTATGATGACGCTTTTGTTGATAGATTTGTTTGGCTCTCGGTAATGACCGATCCTGATTCGTGGATAGAGTGGGCAATAGATAATGTTCTAGATTCGTCCGTAATAGAATTCATAAGAACCGAAAGTCAACACATCGGTGGAAGAGAAGATTTTGATATGCCTGATATTAAACCTTCTCCGAGAAGTTGGGCAAAACTAAGTAAAATCATGAAAAGCATGCCAGAAAACGATTTTGCTGATATGGGGTTTTCTATAGCTAATGGATTGCTCGGACCTCAAGCCGCACAGTCTTTCATGGAAACATGGAAGTCTAGAAGGCAAAGAATGAGAGCAGAAAATCTCTGGGAAAAGACAAAAGATACTCTGAAGCAGCTTACCGAAAGTGAAGTACATGAGGTTAACGAATATGTCCTCAAGGTTGTAGACTTTCTCAAGCTTCAGCACAAAGAAGGCAATCTAAAGAAGTGGAAACCAGAACCTATAGTCCAGCTCATGAAGACCGTAAATGCCGAATCTGCGGCAATAATCGCAAGAGAACTCAATCAGGAAGATAATATAGAAATCTATGATTATCTGAAGAAAGATGAAGAGTTCACTCAGCAGATCATGATATCAATGACAGGATCTAAGGTCAAGGTTTATTCAATGAAGAAGGATGCAAGCGGAAAGAAAAAACTAGCAGAGGTGAAGAGATAAGCGGGGCGCAAGCCCTGCTATTCTCTAATTTATGGAAAAAGAACTATGGTGGGAAACACTCGTATATAGTGGAACGAGTGTATATGTAAAACCTAAGCAGATATTGTACAAGCTGGAGGAAGGATTTGAATTACCAAAAGAAAACAAATACTGGGAATGGTTCTACGATAACGTTCAAAGAAGACAGCACAAAGAATGTTCAGAAAAAGTATTTTCAAACCTTCCGGACGAACTTGTAAACAACACAGATTTCTTTGATGTGCTTCTTTACGAAGCTAGATATGACAGCATGGTAGCGTGGTTAAATGATTTAAGGTTAACAAAAGAAATGAAGCAATACATGATCACGCGGCTTGCTCATCCGGCAAAAACTTACTACGATAACTGGAAATTGCGTTTATACATAAAGGAAAATTACGGATATGAATATGAGTAACATGCATTGTAAAAAGCTCAAAAATTAAATAAAGGAGGAATACAAAGTTGGATAAGAGAATATTCGACGATGCATCTAAAAAAGTCATAAGAGGACTGCCGTTCTATTCCTATATCTATGCAAGAACAAAGAAGATATATGACGACAGTTTTGTGGCTATGGCTGGCATGACAGTCGACAGAACCACTGCAAGACCGGTTATGATCATTAACAAGAAAATGATCGAAGAAAAGATGGAAGAATTCAATATTCCTGAAGATGATGCTCCACAGTTCATTGCGGGCATAATTCAGCATGAATTAGACCATTACATTCTAGGACACGTATTTACCAATCCAAAGACCATGTATGGAAGAATGCATGAACTTTTTAACATCGCCGCAGATTCTTCTATAAACAGGTATATTGACCCTCTAAAGAAACTATCCGGTACACCGGAAGATTATTTTGAAGGGACAAGAACAGAAGAAGAAAAGTTCTTTGCTGGAAGTAAAGAGCTTAGTGACTTTTCTGCTGAATCGATGTTCACGCATCTCCTAAAATACTTGGATAAAGATCAGATGAAAGAAGTCATGGAAGCAATGGCAAAAAGTGGTCAGCAGCCGAGCGACGGGGACCAAGAAGGAGAAGGCGAAGAAGGCAGCGGAGAAGGTGAAGGTAACACCGACATAAGGGGAAACCTGGATAGTCACGGCCAGTTCGGTGTTCCCGGAGACGTAAAAGAAGCGGCCCAGAATTTCAGAGATTCTGTAATAAAGGAATCTTTCCAGAAGTCAAGAGGTCTTGTACCCGGGCATTTGCAGGGATTTATACAAGAAATCCTGAAGGGAAAAATAAACTGGAGAAAAGAGCTTAAGAAGTTTTCCGGTAAAGGCATACTCGGAAGACGTGTAGAAACTCTGATGAGACCAAACAGAAGGTTCGAAGATCAGCCTGGTCATAGAGTAGATGAAGAAGGCAAAATTGGAGTAATCTTAGATACTTCAGGATCCATGTCTGAAAAAGAATTAGCAAAGGCTTTCTCCGAAATCGATAGATTAACTCAGAGACAGAGAAAATTCTACCTTGTTCAGTACGATGCTGAAGTAACAAGTGTAGACAGATACAGGAGAGGAGCATGGAAGAAAATTAAGATAAAAGGAAGAGGCGGAACCAATATGGGGCCAGCACTTCAAAAGATGCAGGAGATGAGAATCAGACGACTGGTTTGTATAACAGACGGCTGGGATTACTTCGACACAGAACGTCTTAAGCAGTTTAAAGTATTGTTCCTCTTTACCAAAGAGCACTGCGAAAACTTCGAAGCAAATGCAAAAGCAGAAGGATTCAAAACACTTGTAATGGAGGATTAAGGTGGCCAAAAAGAAGACTACAACAGCGAGGAAGCTGAAAATAACCAGAATAGATATCAACATATCAGCAGAGAGTAATGAAAGGCGGCAGGCCAGTTTTGACCTGTCCGCCACGATCTCTGAAAAAGAAACCCCAATACTCGATGTCTATAACTCAACAAGTGTGAAACTTACAAAAAGTACTATAGATTTAGGCAAGCAGATAGGAGAAGCTTTAACAAAATTTATTGCAGATTCTGCAACAGCCGCATCTTGTTCGATAGTGGAGTTGGATATCTAATGCGCTGGTTTAAGAAAAAGAAAAAGGCATCAGTCAGCGGAACTTCTATGTTAGACACAATAAGCAGATTGAATAAAGAAAGTGTAGAAACCCTAGAGAACATATCAAAAGAGTTGGACATAGTTTTATCCTTTTGTAAATCATATATGCGACAAACAGCGCCACAAATTCAAGAACAACACATAGAAGAAACAAAAACAGATCCAGAATACTACAACATGCAGCAAATAGCCAAAATGACCGGAATAGGTATAAACACTTTAACAAAGTACTGTAATGTCCTCATTAGCCAACACAAGATAAATTACCGTACAAATGGGAAAAATTCCGGCAAACTTTATTCAAAGGAGGATATCAACACAATCATAAATTACTACAAGAAAAAGAATCCTTCGAAGGTGACTAAAATTGCAAAGCTTAGTTGACGATAAAAAGGAAAAACTGCTTAAACAGATTAAAGTAAAAATGGATACACTAAAGATGGAAATGCAGAGCAAACAGTATTCTTCTGATTTTCAGAAGATAGTGTCTGAAACAGCGGACAAATTTAATTGTTCAACAATGGTTGTATATTCGTCTTGGCACTATTTCCTTTCTAACGGAAAGTCACCATATAACCAATTCAATAAAATTAATTCATATATTTTGACTCGATTAAACAGCACTCTGTAAGGAGGTGGTTTATTGAGGTAATCGTTAATAGCATCCCGTTGATTTGTAACTTCTAATTTGGAAGGAGATGTTTTTGTATGGAAGACAATTATGCTAAAGACCTTCTAATCCTTGTCAAAAACGGATCCGCATGGCTTTTGGCTGAAGCAACACACTTATTATCCAGAGTACCTATTCTCAACAAAACGAGGTTGGGATTTAGGATATCCAATATGCTGGATACAATAAGCAGGGCCCTGTTGACAGAAGAAGGTTCCAAGTACGGTCTTCCCTTGTTACTAGCTATTGCGTATTTTATATTCCCAATCGATGCAATACCGGACTTCATCATCCCATTAGGGTTTATGGATGACGTAGCGGTATTGGCTGGAGCTGCCAGGGCGGCCAAGGGAATTATAGAAAGCGCAATAAAAGTTGAATAGGAGGGGCGGTTAAATCCGTCCCGCCTATTTTTTCTAAGGAGGTGAACATGAATAAATTCATGGCAGAAATAATCTTCAACGAAGACAAAATAAGTTCTATACGTCGCTCTAAAGACGGCACTGGATACATTTTTTATATAGATGATTATAGCGTTTTTAATCCAAATAATGGCTATTCAATTGAGACTACATATGATAACTATCAGTATCCTGTACATTTGATGAAAATAATGAGCAATAGCTATAATCTGTCGCCGAAGATATTCGAATTGAACAGGGAAATATACTTCAAAAGAATAAATGAAATAATAAGCCACGATATAATAGGAACTTTGAACAAGAAAGACTTTTCGCAGTTAATAAATAAGTATGCGGAAAGAATAACCATAGAAATGCATGAATGCATATCCTTGACGTGGACAGAGATAATAACCAAAATAAACAGGCTCAATTTTATCGATGTTAGTCTACGAATCAGCAGTGCAGATATCGTAGTGTTCGTGTTTTTCAAAAATTCGATAGAGGACTATTATGAACTTATAAAGTGTATCGAACCAAAGAAACAGGAAGAAGTTATCAAGTCTTACATAAAAACTGGAAAAATACCAGGCTTAAGAGAAATCAACATAGATGTAGATCCAGAAGAGATTAAAAACAGCCCGAAGATTTTTAGGGGCGACTCCGAAATATTCATAATGCAAGCTCCACTTGAAGGAGACTCATCTGTATCAATATGTGGAATAAGTACAAAATACTGGAACATATACGACAGGTATGTTAGAGAGATGCCTGATTGTATGAAAGAATTAAATCTATGAGCCAAAATCAGAAAGCTAAAGCCTTGATAAACTTTGAGAAAGCAGAAATAAAAGAGAGCAAACACTTTCCGAACACATATAACGTGAAGATCGGAAAATTAAACATATTCTCTTATCAACAAAAGAAAAGCATGAAAAACATGATAATAAATCCCGATGAAAGGGATAAATACCTCTCTATCATAGAGTCGGGAATGCAAAACAGTATTTTTAGTTATCTGTCTGCAGAATGCATCTCGAAATTGGCAAACAAGTATTTAAGGACAATGTGGATATATATGGTTGGCGAAAAAGTAGAAAGCATAGAATTCAGATTAAACTATTTTACGAAATACGAATCTATGATTCCGATAGATTTCAACTGGAGAAGAAGTTACCTTTACTTCTACTTCACACCAATACAAATAAATTCCAAGAGAACGTTTTTGATCGAAACATACGAGCAAACACAGCAGCAAGCATGGATTTATGAGTATTTGGCAACAAATGGAAGTTTGCCTGGAATTAAATTCTTGAAAGCAGATCTAAGCGGATTCTATATTCCGGAGGATGGGTCAAAGTTGAATGGCGTCAATCGATTTTATTGTATTCTACCCGAAAACAACGAGAACTTTTATTTCAAGGACATAATGGTGTTTGATAAAGGCATTTGGCCTGTGGATACATCTAACCCTTGTATAGACGTATACGAAGAAGAATTTGATGAAGAAGATTTTAGTAAAGAAGAACAAGGGCTTGCAAAAGTATTAGACATGTTAGAGGACTTGGACATATGAAAAATAGTCTTGCGGAAATACTGATAGACGAAGATAAGTTTATAAGTGTGTCCAAAACCGGTCTTTATGAATATACAGAATTCAAATACAGTGATTTTGTGCTGAATGTTAGAAAAGACAGATTCAATTACCCAAACGATCTTATCACCTATTTAGACTCTCCAACCAAGGCTAATTTGTATAAAAAGATCAGATCAAGAAGAAGTTATATAGATAGATGGAACAAAATTTTTTCATCAATTATATGGTCTGAACTTGGTTGTGAATTCTTTGAAAAGACCATCTACGACAATGCTGGATATATGATTGCAAATCTAGCCAACGACGGATCAGACTTCTTTTGGTTGAAGACCAAACCAATATCAAGCATAGAAACAAAAGTATCGCTCGATATATACAAAAACAGTATACAACCACTAATATATTTCTTAGAAGACGAAACATTGCAGATTTCAGAAATTAGATTAGAGCCGTTAAACAAATGGATAGGAAAGGATGTAGTAACAACTTTCATAAACAACAAAAGGCTTCTTGGATATACATGTATCTATATAGAACTTGGAAAAGAAAGGCTGCCGGACTTTGTTATATCAGAAAACAACGTCTACTTTCCGTATATGGATTACTCATTAAACGGGTATATCAAATGCGCGGTGTTCAGCAAAAAATACTGGGATCCGGTTATTTCAGGTATCAAAAAAGATTACAACGTAATCATAAACAAAATAGATAAGGAGTTAAAAGATGTCAAATGAAACACTCGCCGAGATTATTTTGGATGAATCAAAAATAGTCGAGGTACTGCTTTTCCAAACATACGAGTCAAAACTTTTAAGGAGGTGTAAACAATTTCAGTCAAAACTGTAGCAGAACTACTATTTGATGAAAACAAAATAATAGATGTTGATGAGTTCTATTCGGGATTTTGGATATTTAATACAAAAAACTTTGTTATAAAAACAACCAGCAATAGATTTGCTTATCCAAACATGCTTCATAAAAGCAAGGAACTGGGAACAAATAACAAAGAATATATAACAAAGATGCACAAGAAGAAAATAAATATGCTGGATAGGATCGATCTCATAATATCCAAAAGTTTAATATCTCTTCTCGACACAAAAGACATCAAAGAACTAATAAGCAACGAAACTAGACAAGTAGAAATAAATATGCCAAAACAGGATTTAAAGCATAATCTGATATGGAAATTAAAACCAAAAATGATGGACGAAAGCTATAACACACTATCGATCATAAGAAAAAATGTTGAAATCACCATCAACACAAGATTAAAAAGAAAGTATAATCTAAAATGCCCTGTATACCCAAGAAATGACGAAATAGCATTAGATGTTATAAGAGGATATATTTATGAAAATCGATTTCTCGGGCACGAAGAATTCGTAATTTTGCATCCGACAAAATACATATGCGGTATATATACCGAGGATGAAGATTTTATCTATGTATTAAATCAAGATCAGAAAAACACGCAAAGCAAGTACTGTGTAGTAGAAAAGTTTGATAAAACAATATGGAAGCGTAACGATGATGTATTCTTCTATTCATCGCCTATAGAAGAATTATTGCTGGAGGACTGACATGAAATTGGCAGAAATATTGATGCCGCCATATAAACCATTCAAAACATTCTTAGACAGAGATGGCTCTACGATAATATGCAGCGATAAAAAAGTTATTTCGCTATTCAACGGCATTCCAATCGGTGCTTATATAGACATATCATCAATTTCAAAAAACGAAAAAGATGAGTCTTACATCATATATAAATACTATGTGGATCAAATAGAAGGAATAATGCAATCTACCGTACTCGGCGGTCTAACAGAAAAAGAAATGATCCTTTTGCGAGAAATGACAAAAACTGATTGGCTCTTTAAAACATCAACAGCAACAAATCCTTCGACGGTATTTGTTGAATTAAAACCAATAACAAAAGATTACGTTGAGTTCCAAATAAAGTTGGACAGCAAAGGAAGCAATGTTGCTGTAGTAGGAATCGGAGGCTCAAACATTATGCCGCAATATTATTCAGACTTCTTTTATAAGGCCGGATACACAGTAAAGAAAAGACATGAGCTAGATATGATAAGAGAAGTGATAAATAATAGAAACATTATCGGCATGGAAGAATTAATTTTTGAGTTGTCCACTAACGACGTAGCTGATTTTGCAACTTACGAACTAACAAACAAATATTACTATAGCATATTATCGAGCAGTGAAAAGGGATTCTCAAGTTTTATCAGAGCAGATCAAAGGATATGGGAAACAGAATACAGGTATTATTCTCATAAATTAGTAGAAATGGGGATTGTAGATGATTAGCAATGCAAGAAAATTCATAAATGATTTTTTTAAAGAAAAACCATTGGTGTATCATAACTTTAGCAACCTCAAAAAATACGATCACAATAAATACATCCTCGGAAATATTACCCTTATTATCTACCATGATAACTTTTTGTTTCATGAAAAATATTCATCCGGAAAAGTTGACAGCTCGCTTAAGAGCCGGTACTTCAACAGAATAGCTAAAGCTTTTGAAAGGAATATAGGAGAGCGCGAAATAGATTTTGAAGTATTGAAAAACGCAAAAAGCGCAAACATAGAAATCTACATAGGCACTTACGATCGAATGTCTAGGATAGAATTCATACTCGACGTAGGTCTGAATACCGAAGTTGAATTTAGTAAATGCTATGGATCTTTTCCAGAAGTTCTTATAGATTTCGAAGGATTAAATCTTACTTGGTACATAGAGGTAGAAGACTTATTCACCGATGTATTAAGAGGAAACATAGAAATGCATGTAGAAGAAATAGCAACAGAAACCAGACAGATCGGAATAGAACTTGTTAAAGAAAAGATGGGCGAAGACTTCAACCTGGATGAAAAAACAGCTAACGACTTGGTGATATCTAGAGATGCAAAAGGTTTTATAGAAAACAGGGTACTGTTTCTAAAAAGGAAGTGGTAAGTGTTGACCTATCTCGTTAGAAAGTTCCTAAATGAGTTTTTCGATCAAAAACCCGATGCGTGTAAGAATGTAGATAACATTGGAAAGAAGAACTCGTACAAATATAAACACAGAAATATATCGATTATAACTTATTCGGACAATTATTGGTTCTTTGAGAGATATAAAAACAACGAACTCACAGAACAATATAAGAAGCGATATTTTGATAGAATGGCAACCGCGTTTACAAAAATCGGAATTGAATATTTAGTTAAACTAGAAAACTTATTTAAGTTTGATTATGTTGATATGCGTTTATGGCTATATAAGCCAAACGCGCATTTGGTTTTCGAGTTTGGGAAAAAATTAGACGAAGGAATATTTCTGCGGTTTTTTCAGAATACATTTTCTGAATGCAACATGGATATATATATCGATGAAGAATACAGAAGAACTATAGAATCAGTAGAACCAATGGTTATAGATTATCTAATGGGGCGCATTGACATAAAAGCAATTCACTTAATAACAGAAGAGTATAAACTAAACGATGACTTTCTAAATAAAATTGGCTTTCGACATTTTCTGTATGAGGATGATGAAGCAGAAAAGCTAATTATCAGGAACGAACTAAACAACATAAATGAATTTTACATCATAAATTCGATTCCTAGGAGGTAGATAAGTGGGCAACATAACCGGTGTCATAACAGACGTCGTTTCATACGACAAGAAAACCCACTATTGCACCATAGTTTTGAATGACGGTAAAAAATACGTAGGTAAATTTCCTTTTGTTAGAGACGGCATAGAAGTAGAATTAAAACAATCAGGAACAGAAAACGCGATATACGATACGACGCCATTTTCGGAATATAAAGTTGTGGCGTCAAATACTCCACAGTCTGCGATGGGCATACTCAAAAGCGTCAACGGAATTGGCGCTAAAAAAGCCAAGCAGATATACGAACATTTTGGCGACAAGCTTTATTATATATTGACAGAAGAAACGCATAGACTCGCCGAAGTAAAAGGCATAGGAAACAAGAAACTACAGGAAATCTCTGAAGTCGTAGACAAGGTCCTAACTATAGAGCCCGTAGTCGAGATGTTCGGTCATATCCTTCCTTATCGAGATATACTTTCGCTGGTTTCAGGAAAAGACGAATTTGAAATAAGGGACATAGTTTTAAACCCTTACAAATCCGTCTTCTATCTCGATGGTTTGACGGCCGAACGTCTTGACTCAGTTGCCAGCATAAGCGAGATAATACCAAAAGAAGACCACTACAGAATAGCGGCATTTGTATATGGCAGAATGAAATCTGAAGCAGCTATGGGAAAAACAACTTTAAAGAAAAAGAACGTAGAAAACTACGTGTACAAAAAAGCAAAGGTAGACAAAGAACTGGTAACCGCAACAATAGATAGAATGAAAGAAGAAAATATGATAATAGAGAATATTGCCGGGGTTATCAAGCTTTACTTTGTGCACAAGATGGAACTGGATATACTCAACGATATAAATAGACTTCTCGAAAACAAGTCAATAGACCCAGAAGGGATAGATGAACTTGCAGATAGTTGGCAGAGAAATAGAGGAATTAAACTTTCTCCAAACCAGTTGAACGCAATATACGCACTCAACAGAGGAGTATCATGCGTAACGGGGGGAGCCGGTACAGGAAAGTCTTTCATCATTTCCCTCATGAATTATATAGCGGGCTATTATGATATACCGTGTTTCATATTGAGCCCAACAGGAGCTGCAGCAAAAAGACTAGAACGGCTAGCATTGAGGTCCAGCACGGTACATAGGTTCCTTGGATACAACTCCAATAAATGCGATATCAATAGAGAACATCAATCTAAACAGGGTATATATATCGTAGACGAATCGAGCATGTTGAGTTACTCAGTTATGAGTATGCTATTAGCTGCAATACCAGATGGTTCTTCTGTTATATTTGTGGGAGATCCAAATCAACTGCCGCCTGTAGAGATAGGTAGACCTTTCATAGATTTGGTACATTCTGAATCTGTAGATGTATTTCATCTTACAGATACGTTCAGGCAAGACGTTGAAGCCATAGACATAATAAGAGCCGCAGAAGGAGTTTTGCGCGGCAATCTGAAGGCACTCAACATGCCAAAGAGTAAATCGTTTTTTATACACGTGGTAGAAGAATCGGAAGATATGGTTGAATCAATAAAATCCCTTTTGTTAAAAGAAAGGTCTAAACGTGAAGATATGCGGGATGTTGGATTTATAACTGAATATATGATAATGGCACCAACAAAGCATAAGGGATATGCACCGGTATCAAAATTGAATAAGATGCTGGCCCAGACTTTTAACAAAGAAAATGATCATGTTGCCTTCAAAACTGCAGATGGAATAAATGTAAGAGTATACGACATAGTGATGAACACAAAAAACGACTACGAAAGAAATGTATTCAACGGTGATACTGGAGTGGTAAATTATACTCAAACCGGTATTCAGGTGTACTATACAGAATTAAAACAATTAGAGGAATATGAACCTTTCGAGGTGGACAATCTCGAATTGTCATACGCAAGAAGCATCCACAAGAGCCAAGGGTCTGAAGCAAAATATGCGATATTCCCGATAGAGATGTCATCGTTGTATATGTGGAACAGGCAGATGCTTTACACTGCCATAACCAGAGCAAAGAAAGAAGTCCACATATTCATGAAACGAAGTGAGAAAAACAAGATATTAAATTCTATATTGAACACCAAATCAGATTTATCGACGGACTTCAAGTTAGTATTAAACAAGCTGATAAGAAAGGAAAGTGTAAAAATTTGACTTTATTTGTTCTTCTTCCAATTATCATGAAGGGGAAAAAGGTTCAGAACTATGACGTCGTATCAACAGCCTGCGAAATACTCGGAAGATATCCAGACGAGATAAAAGAAATGTACTTTCCAGAGGTAGATATGAAATACATATCTCTCGGACCTCTTGAACAAGAAGAGTACAGAAGAATAGAGAAGTATATGGAGGCGAATGACGATTGGACGAAAAAGAATATGATGAGAATGGAAAATTTGAACAAGATGTTGCCCTCGAAAATTTCTTCAACGGCGATAACGAGATAGTAAAATACGCACGCATATGTTATGGAAGAGAGGATTCGACCAATAAAGAAGGTTTGATAAAAACCCTCATAACAAATGGTCATACATCGGTATTTGAGCACTCGGTATTTACATTCAGGATAAGGTGCCCTATATTTGTTGCTAGACAATGGATGAGGCACAGAATGGGAAGCTATACAGAGAAAAGCCTTAGATATACGAAACCTGAAGTTTTACTAAACTAGAATTAAATAATCCAGAAGCAGAAGAATTAATTGATGTTATCTTCAAAACCACAATGAGCACTTATGAAACTCTTCTGAGTATGGGAATTAAGAAAGAACAGGCACGTGCCATACTGCCAATAGGAATAGAAACAGAATTCTACTGGACCGTAAATGCACGAAGCCTAATGAACTTTCTCAAATTGCGCCTCGATCCTCATGCACAAAAAGAAATTCGAGACTATGCAGAAAAGGTAATGAACATATTTGAAGAGAAGATGCCTATAACAGCAAAATATTTTTCTAAATATGTGTTGAGGAGATAATTGTGCCATATACATTTGGAAATACTACATATGCGGAGTTCTTAAGAAGTAATAAATTTGATCCTGCGTTTAAGGACGCGGTTGTAAAAATAACTGTTGACTTCTACCATAAACTCATCTCCGGAAAAGCTCTGCAAATATTGAAAAAAGGTCAAGAATACCTTGCATCTACAAGCGAGAATTTGTTTGAAAATCATAGTTATGTATCCGGCGGAAGAGTAATTTGCTTAAAAGAAATGTCGACAAAAAAGTTGATAAAGAAATTATTGGACTCCGCTTTCGAAGAAATAGAGAAAATAATAACCGGCAATTTATTCATGGTAAACATGGATAAAGAATACGGAGTTTGCATCGAGTTCGACGATTCAGCGTTTATAGTAAGTTTATGGGCAGAAGATTTGGTGTATAACAACACTGAATCTTACTATGCAGAAGACGGAAGCGCAGTAGATACATGCACATATAATTATAATTATGACACTGTAAATACGACTATATCTATATCAACAAGCGAAGGAAATCTCATAACCGTTGGCAATAACACTATCCAATAAGCTAGAGCACAATTTTAAAGAAGAGGTGCGGAACATGAAAAACATCATACTAGACACACACAAGCAAAAACTAATCATTGAGTATATGGAGTTGCTAGATGATTGATCACGTTATTGATATAGATGACAGGCCAACTTTCGAAAAAATAGCCATAGACAGTTTGGTGGAGACTTTAGATAAAGAACCATCAATACATATCAGTTTTGACGGTAAGAGTATACTAATACATGATGATATGAAGATCGCGAGAGAATCAATTAAATGTGTATCTGGTTTTGATGAAGAACACGACAAATCAATTGCTCTCCGCTGCCTGTTGGCTATACTTTTTGAAATGTTCAGTAAGAGTATTGGAAGCCACTTTAGAATCAGTATGAAAAAAACAGAGTACGAAGCAAAGATAATCAAATAACAAAACACGGTTATATTCGCTACAATATAACAATAGTTAATACATAGAGGGGTATCTCAGCAGGTAGATTTCCGGAAGACGCGGGTTCGAATCCCGCCCCCTCTATCAATGGGTCCGATACTTTGTCAAACTCCAGATAAAACGGTATCACGCAGCAGGCGTGCTTTGTACGCAACTCTACTTTTTATTAAAAAGCCTAGGTAGTCCCCGGTTTATGCTTTTGCCGGCAAGACTGAATAACAATAAAGCAATACTTTTAAAGCATGTAGAATACCGTTTTGCCACATCTGTGAGAACCGTGGTTAGATTCCACGCGGGCCCATTAGTCCTCCCGGGAGGATTGCGGATTACATATAAGAATCTCCGGAAACTGCCGCAAGTTGTCCGGATTGGCGCGTGGCCGCGCTATATCAAATAGCTGATTTGGGCGGGGATCGGTCACAATAAATGGTGGCCGGACCCGCTTTATTTAAGGAGGTACTATGATAACTAGTTTAGACCATAAGATGCTTGTAGAAGAACTAGAAAGTCTATCTTTAGAAGAGCCTAGCCCTCGAGACGAGGATTTTCTGGACAGATTTGCAAATGTCATGATCCCTTCGTATATAGAAGTCATAAAGGGATTTGCTGTTGTAAATCAGATAGTTCATGAATCAAACGATATCCCAGAAGAAACTAGAGACAATATCATCTCAACCATTAATGCAATAAAGAATTTTACAGAAAGGCACACCAATCTAGCAGACTTTAAAACTCCGGCTGTGTTTTCTAATGTATTTACGAGTTACATGAAACTGCTTTTTGTATATACGATTTACTTAAACAGTATAGAAATAGAAAACCCGATAATGAAATTAGCTCTAATGGAAATAAACGCAGCTATACTTACATATGATGA
>Ga0116141_10002541_pt1 | contig 15578 bp, 13 predicted proteins | sample AD_UKC097_MetaG_FD_89744 | JGI IMG/M metagenome (GOLD analysis project Ga0116141, IMG submission 89744) | Active sludge microbial communities of municipal wastewater-treating anaerobic digesters from USA - AD_UKC097_MetaG | ecosystem: Engineered > Bioreactor > Anaerobic > Digestate | place: USA...
CAGAAACCTGCGCGACAGGAAGATAATGCAGGTCTTTCCTGACGGAAGCCAGGGTAAACCGGCAATAACCCACTACAGGGTGATAGAGGATTTCGGATATGTCTCGCTTGTTGAGTGCAGGCTTGAAACCGGCCGTACGCATCAGATAAGGGTGCATTTCAGCCACATAAGGCATCCGCTTTTCAACGATGATGAATACGGAGGTGACAGGATACTTAAAGGAACAACATACGCTAAATACCAGCAATTCATAAGAAACTGCTTTGCCCTGCTACCCCGGCAGGCTCTCCATGCTAAATCGCTCGCTTTTGATCATCCGGTAACAGGCGAAAGATTATCTTTCGATTCAGAACTTCCTGACGATATGGAACAGGTTATCCAGAAATGGAGGATTTATACTTCAGGAAGAAGTATCACTGAGCAGGACTAAGGTTCTGAAGGAAACTATGCATTTACCATTGTATCTTTTCGCTGCTGACCTGTGGTGTGAGACACATTACCAGCTTCCGCTGGCGCCTCCCCCGCCAAAGCTGCCTCCACCAAATCCACCGAATCCGCCGCCGCCACCGCCGAAGCCTCTTCCCCCGGAGAATCCTCCCCAACTGCCGCTGTGACGACTGCCTCCGGAGTTCATCATGGAAAGAAGCACCCACAAAGGCAATCCCTTCCGGCTAATGTGCTTCTGGTTCGACCCTCCGCTGCTGCGGATGAACATGAACACCAGTATCAGGAACAATATGAACAGGAAGGCACCCAGACCTCCTCCGGAAGACACTTGTTTGCCATACTGGTCCGGAGGAAACTCACGGCTTGCCAGTGACATGAGAACTCCGGTTGCCTTATCCAGCCCCCTGTAATAATTTCCTTCCCTGAATTCCGGGATCATCTCATAGTCAATGATCTGTGCACAGACTATATCTGGTATCACGCCTTCAAGTCCGTATCCGGGGGATATATTCACCTCTCCCCTGTCGGATTCTGACATCTTTGGCTTAACAAGAATAATTACTCCGTTATCATTGCCTGCGGTGCCGATACCCCATTTCTCAGCCAGACGGTTAGCATAATCGGCAATATCATATCCGTTGAGACCGGTAACGGTTACCACTGCAATCTGGGTAGAGGTGGAATCGTTGTAAGCAACCAGTTTCTGCTCAAGGGCATCGATCTCTTGAGGCTCAAGTATCGAGGCAAAATCATTCACCAGTCTTGGAGGAAAAGGCTTTTCCGGGATCTCCTGAGCAGCAGACCTTCCGGAAAGCAGAATCAGGACTGCAATTATACCGGCAAGTTCTGATAATAATCTTTTTTTCATCATTTCACAGGTTTTGTTCAGGAGTGTCGAACGAGATATCGTCGGGAAGCTCATTAATATCATTCTTCTGCCTGGGGAAATGCTCCCTGAGCTTTGAACCTGTAATCATTATCCCTTCAATCAGCCCCCCGGTAAAATCATTCCTGGAAAAATGCAGTTGCATGGTATCCTTTATGTTATCCCAGAAATTTTCAGGGACCTTTTCGTTTATCCCGCCATCTCCTATTATGGCATATTCCCGGTTTCTGACTGCAAGGTAGAAAAGAACCCCGTTACGGTTATCTGTTGCGTGCATGCCGATCTGACGGAAAATCCAGGCTGCCCTGTCTAGAATATTTCCCGAGAGAGAGGTCTCGATATGGACACGGATCTCTCCCGACGTCTCTCCCTCAGCCTGTCTTATGGCATCACGAATCTGATCCTGTTGTTCCTTTGTAAAAAAGGTCGAGGCTTTTACTTCCATATCCGCGAATTTCCTCAGAATGTTACTTCAGGAGCTCTTTCTGCTCCTTCCATCGATTCAAAGTATGGACGTGCAGTAAAACCAAACATTCCGGCCAGCAGGTTCTGAGGAAATCTTTTTATGTAAGTGTTCATTTCCTGGGCTGTCTCGTTGAATTTCCTTCTCTCAACAGATATCCTGTTCTCCGTACCCTCAAGTTCAACCTGAAGATCCCTGAAGTTCTGTGTAGCCTTGAGTTCGGGATACTTCTCCACTACAACCATAAGCCTCGAAAGTGCTGAACTTAAATCTGTCTGAGCCTGCTGATACTGCTGGATGTTCTCCGCAGTCATATTTGCCGGATCTATTGTTACCTGGGTTGCCTTAGCCCTGGCCTCGATGACCCTTGTAAGGGTTTCCTGCTCAAAATTAGCGGCGCCCTTTACAGTATTTACAAAATTCGGAATCAGATCCGCCCTGCGCTGATATTGTGTCTCAACATTACCCCATTGAGCTGTAACCTTTTCCTGAAGCGAAACCATGTTGTTATATACCCTGGTGCCCCATGACACAACCCCAAGGATCACGAGTCCGGCAATGACCCCGACTATTATCCAGATAATGCATCCTTTTTTCATTTTTTTCTGTTTTATGAAATTTTATCAAAGGTAAATAATATCTGATAATTGAAAGTATTTTCATGATTCAGGAAGTAAAAAACATCCGGTTTGAAAAGGCATATTACCAGTGAATCCATGCCGGTTACTGGCAACATAATAATTAAAGACCCTGCATGAGAGAAGCCAATATTCAAAGATTTGTCACTGTTTGTAAAATCATTTCACAAAATCTCTAATTTTGGCAGATAATTTTAGCTGGATGAAAACCATAGCAATTGCAGCAGGAGGCGATTCCTCTGAATTTGAAATTTCTGTAAAAAGCGCCAGGGAAGTTGAAAAAGTACTTTCGGGAAGGTACAGAACTTACATTATCCTGATGAAGGACACCACCTGGTACTGGGAAGATCCCAGAGGTAGGGTGCATTCAGTTGACAAAAACAGCTTTACCCTTAAAATCGACGATGAATTTGTAAGGTTTGATGCCGTATTCATTGCTATACACGGGACCCCGGGAGAAAACGGCCTTCTGCAGGGATATCTTGATATGATCCGCATCCCTTATACCAGCTGCAACCCTTTCTGTTCGTCACTGACCTTCAACAAGCAGGCCTGCAAGTTGTATCTGAAGGAGTACGGGGTGCCGATGGCAAGGAATATTCTGGTCAGGAAGGCCAGACCTTTTGATCCGGAAGTGATAGCCGGAACTGCTGGCCTGCCCTGTTTTGTGAAGCCCAACGACAGCGGGTCGAGCTTTGGAGTCAGCAAGGTAAATAATATCTCGGAGCTTGTCCCTGCAATAAACAAGGCTTTCAGTGAGAGCGATGAGGTCATGATCGAGAGTTATATGAAGGGAAGAGAAGTGGCTTGCGGGATCGTTAAAGCCGGTAACAAAACAATAATTCTTCCCGTAACCGAAATAATAAGCAAGAATGAATTTTTCGATTACGAGGCAAAATATACTCCTGGAAAATCTGAAGAGATAACACCTGCTGATCTGCCTTCACACGTCACAGCCAGCATTCAGGAGCTCAGCTCGGAAATCTACGATCACCTTGGCTGTAAAGGCATAGTAAGGGTCGACTTTATCGTAATCGGCGAAAAGCCATTCTTTCTGGAGATAAATACCGTTCCGGGAATGACACGCGAAAGTATCATTCCCAAACAGGCAGAGGCTGCAGGAATCGATCTGGCCGACCTCTATTCGATGGTCATAGAGAATCTTTTTGCCTGAGCAGCTGCAGTCTATTCTTTTGCCTTTTTAAGAGCGCTTGTTGTCGTGTAGTACTTGGTCAGCATTCCCGGCACTTCCCATTCAGGCAGCTTGCCGTCTTTAAGATATTCAAGATATTTCTGTGTTACCTGCCCGAAATGCTCTTCGTGAGAAACCCTGTATTTTGAGGGTATGCTTATTTTAAATGAACCGCCCTTAGCCGGAACCACTTCCAGACTGTCATATGGGAGTCTGCCTAATGCTGTTTTCAGCTGTCCCGAGAATTCCTCCGGGGTAAATCCCCTGATATTTTCAGCATATAATGTCGGAATATAGTTTTCCTCCGCACCCTGTCTTATCACCAGTTCACATTTGGATCCCCGCATTACAGAATAATGCGTGTCACCTCCTCCTGAAGGAGCCATGAAGTTCCACGTCACCGAAACGTTGGCCCAGATTCCTTTAAGCCTGTAAACCATCTCGCCGTTGGAATAAACATGGAGTTTTCCATCCCTGACATCTTTCTGCAGGTATTCAGGGAAATCGTCGAGACCGGTCACACTCCTGAATTCCTCTTTTGATATAACAGTGGGCCATCTTCTTGCAGATTCAATGTTAACATCGGAAGGAGAAAGGATCTGTTCGGGGAAACACTCCCACTGAATAAGATCGACCAGATGTGTGGTGACATCAACAATGCCTTCGCCCTGCTGGTCAACGTCGAAGAACCATGCCGGCCTCTGCAGTGAAGATCCTGAGACGATTTTTGAAAAATGATGCACGCTTACTTTAGACACAGCAGGATTTTTCTCAGAACCGGTCTCGAGCTTGCCGAAAACGGTCTCGTCAAGTGACAGGAGTTTCTGCAGAATTGTTGTTATCTCGAACCTTTCTGTCATAATATCATAGATCAGAACTCCCTTTTCGGAGGCTGTCCTGAAAGCTTCCTCCAGCCGCGGAAAATCCTCCGGTCTGATTATTACAGGCTTGTCTGCCAGAACATTCAGACCCTCGTTGACCGCTCTCGTTATATATTCTGCCTTTTTCCTGTTATTACCTGAAAAAACAACCACATTGCCTGGTTTCTCGGATATCATCCTTTCAAAGAAATCATCGCCGAGGTAGACTATCTCGTTCCATGAGGTTGGATTACCGGGGCGGTTATTGTATGACTCTATCCTCCCGAGATGCTGCTTCACATCCGGTCCCTCCGGGGCATAAACATGAACATCAGGAGATACCTGAGGATACATGGTCTTCTGGACCAGGGCAGCATGAAAATGACCCGGATCAACTGTTATTATTTTCACATCATAGTTTTCATTCATGTCAGAGCTTGCTTTAGTTGAAGATTTTCTTTCTCCTCCGCTTTGTCCGCACGATGCCGTAATAATTGCGGCAATCAAAAATGCTAATGTTTTTTTCATATTTCTGGTTATTTTATGTTCCTGACTGCCCTGATAAATGCTAAAAGGTTTTCATCCTTCACACCGGGAGGCATCCCTCCCCCTGCCGACCATATGAGGTTACCGTAAACAGCAGTTTCGGAGGAAGCTCTTTCGACTGCCTTGGCTACATCATCAGGTGTTCCTCCGGCAAGCACGTCTCTTGGAGGAATATTGCCCACAAGAACTACTTCCCTGCCGGCAAGCTTCTGAATCTCTCCAAGAGAATGGTTATGAGAAAAGTTGAACATATTGACACCCATCTCCCCAAGGTATTTTGCTGTAATAAGTCCGTCCGCATCGTTGTGCAGGAACCTGACATCAGTTCCCGTTTTGTTGAATATCCTCCTGAAGTAAGGTACAACAAATTCATTGAATTCCGCATCACCAACAAAACCGATTATATCGTCAAGAAGAAGAACTCCATCAATAGAAGGGAAAGACTCTCTCTGCCACGAAAGCCAGTCGCAGATAAAGTCCGTAATCTTTTTAAGGAGCCTGTGCGATCCATCGGGATCGAGTGCAAGCGACATCATGAATTCGGTTGTTCCCATAAGAAAGCTTGCAATATTGAAAGGACCCCTTGAAACCGCGAATCTTATTTCATGATCAGCCTCCCTTATGGCAGAATGCTTGTTTCTGAGCCTGTTTATCATGAATGGAAGCAGACCGTCTGTTTTCACGTTGGGGACAGGAAGAGTGTCAGCTTCAGAGATTTCTTCAAGTATCTTTTCGGCATGCGGAAGACTGAACTCACTGAAAACCATTCTGGAGCCGTATGCCGAGGGTTCTGTACACATACCATATTCTGACCAGAAACCGGGCATAAACCATACATCAGGGAATCTCTCTGCAGCGGCAAGATTCGATCTGAACCAAAAATCGTCGGAAGTATAGTAATCGAGTGATGATATTCCATACCAGCCTGGGATCCATGGACTGTCAATAATGAATCCGACCGGTCTGTAACCTATATCTCTGCCGCTTATGAGTGCTTTCAGATCGATCCAGGATGAGTTTCTCACAGTTAGTTCGTCTTAAAAATCTTACAATACGGTTTATACCGGGGAAAAAGTCAGGCCGGAAAGCTAATCCAGCTTAAGTATCTCCATCCTGTATGAATCGATCGGGTCGCAGGTGCAGACAAGATTCCTGTCTCCATACCCAGCATCTATTCTTCCAACAGATGGCCAGAATTTGTTTTCCTCCACCCACCTTAGAGGAAAGGCGGCTTTCTGCCTGTCGTAGGGGTGGTTCCATTCATCGGAGGTTACTGCTTTTGCTGTATGCGGTGAATTATGGAGGACATTGTCTTCCCTGTCTGCCTTACCGTTCCTTATCTCCTCTATCTCCCTTCCTATCGACTTCATGGCATCGATAAACTTATCAAGTTCCCTGAGCGATTCAGATTCTGTCGGTTCGACCATAAGAGTGCCGTGAACAGGAAATGACAAAGTTGGAGCATGAAAGCCGTAATCCATAAGCCGTTTTGCAATATCTGATTCCGTAATTCCCGTGTCGGTCTTGAAATTCCTGCAGTCGAGAATAAGTTCATGAGCTACAAAGCCTGTACTGCCAGTATAAAGGGTCTTGTACCAGTCTTTCAGTGCGGCTGAGATATAGTTGGCATTAAGAATTGCATACCTTGTCGCATCAGTTAGCCCCACGGCTCCCATCATGAGAATGTAAGCATGTGAAATTGAAAGCACATGGCCACTGCCAAACGGAGCTGACGCAACAGCTTTTGTCCCGTTTTTGCCACCTGTCCTGACAATGGGATGTGTGGGAAGAAAATCCGCGAGTTTATCGCTTACAAGGATCGGACCCATTCCCGGGCCGCCGCCTCCATGAGGAATGGCAAAGGTCTTGTGAAGATTAAGATGACAGACGTCGGCTCCGATATAACCCGGGCTTGTCAGACCAACCTGCGCGTTCATGTTTGCACCATCCATATAAACGAGGCCACCATTTGAGTGAATTATCTCCATCATCTGTGTTACGGCAGGTTCAAAAACACCATGGGTGGAGGGATAGGTTATCATGAAACATGCAAGGCTGTCCTTATTCTCCTCTGCCTTCTTCCTCAGGTCTTCAATATCAATATTCCCCTTTTCATCGCATTCCACAACAACAACCTGCATTCCTGCCATAACGGCACTTGCCGGATTTGTTCCGTGTGCAGAAGAAGGGATAAGTGCAATGTTTCTGTGTCCCTCTCCTCTTGTCATATGATATTCCCTTATTACAAGAAGTCCGGCATACTCGCCTGCCGCCCCGGAGTTTGGCTGAAAGGAAACAGCTGCAAATCCTGTTATCTCCTTCAGTGCAGCCCCCAGTTCATCCATCAGCATGTAATAACCTTCTGCCTGATCCTCAGGAACAAACGGGTGAATATTTCCGAATTCAGGCCAGCTCATTGCAAACATGGCTGTGGCGGGATTAAGTTTCATTGTACAAGAACCCAGGGATATCATGGAGTGTGTCAGGGAAAAATCCTTTCGCTCGAGCATCTTGATATAACGCATCATCTCCGTTTCGCTGTGGTAGCTGTTGAATGCCGAGGCCGAAAGGAATGATGATTTTCTCAGAAACTTATCTTCCAGACATTTACATTCAACAAGCGATTCGACCTTTTCAGCTGTCTGACCCGCTGCCCGGGCGAAAATCCCTACAATTGTATTGATGTCTTCAAGGGAGGTTACCTCATCAGTGCTTATAAGAATGCGGCCATTGCCGGGATAATAGAAATTTACCTCTGAAGCCAGGGCAATTTTCCTGATATCTTCCTGGGTTATGCCCTCATGAGGGATAACCTGAATGGTATCGAAGAAAAGGCAGTCAGGAACGAGATACCCGATTTTTTTAAGACTGGTGCTTATTGTCGATGCTGACCTGTGAATATGCATGGCTATCTTTTTAAGCCCTTCGGGTCCATGGTACTGTGCGTACATCCCCGACATTGTTGCAAGAAGGGCCTGAGCAGTACAGATATTTGATGTTGCACGTTCTCTTTTTATATGCTGTTCCCTTGTCTGTAGTGCCATTCTGAGAGCCTTATTCCCATGAACATCGACCGAGACACCTATAATACGACCCGGCATGCTCCTTTTCAGATCGTCGCGCGTTGCAAAGTAACCGGCATGTGGTCCTCCAAAACTCATCGGAAGTCCGAAGCGCTGGTTTGACCCGACCACTATATCGGCTCCCCATTCACCCGGAGGAGTCAGAATGGCAAGACTCATCAGGTCAGCAGCAACACCAACAAGCATACCTGCAGAATGGGCCCTTGACGTAAAATCAGCATAATCATTTATTTTCCCTGATGCAGCAGGGTACTGAACCATTGCACCGAAAAAGGTTTCGTCAAATGCCATTTCATCAAACCTGCCCCTGACAATCTTAATATTCAAGGGCTCCGAACGTGTTGCTATCACGTCAAGAGTCTGAAGAAAAATATCCTCATCAACAAAGAATTTGTCAGCTCCTGCTTTCACAGCTGCCCTTGAACGGGCATTGAACATCATAATCATAGCTTCAGCGGCAGCAGTTGCCTCGTCAAGCAGAGAAGCGTTGGCGATCTGCATACCGGTAAGTTCTATTATCATAGTCTGGAAATTGAGAAGGGCCTCAAGCCTTCCCTGTGAAATTTCAGCCTGATAAGGAGTATAGGAAGTGTACCAGGAAGGATTTTCAAGAACATTGCGGATAATAACAGAAGGGACGTCAACGCCATAGTACCCCTGTCCTATAAATGACCTGAACTGTCTGTTAATTGATCCCAGCTTCCGTATATGAGAAAGATATTCATATTCACCCATAGCCATGGGCAGGTTCAACGTGCTCTTTAACCTTATATTTGACGGAACTGTCTTGTCTATAAGTTCATCGAAGGATTCAACACCAATTGTCTGAAGCATGCGCTGCAGATCACTGCCGCGCGGACCTATATGCCTTGAGGCAAAAGTATCAGATGATATATGATTATTATTTAATTAGTTACGGATTTGAGAAAAAATATTTGGCAATCCGTGAAAATAGCAAATAACGCTTACTAAAAAAAGCAAAGGTTCAATTTGCAATAAAAAAGGGATTAGTGTCTCTCTCCCTGCCCACCGAGGTATCTTCCATATGTCCCGGGTAGACAATAGTATTGCCGGGTAGCGTAAAAAGCCTGGTTCTGATGCTGTTGATAATTGTCTCAAAATTCCCTCCGGGCAGGTCAGTTCTTCCTATGCTTCCGGAAAAAAGTGTGTCGCCCGTAAAGACAATACCTTCCTTTTCACAGTGGAAAGCCACAGAACCGGCTGAATGACCCGGCACATGAATAACCTTCAGTTCAGTTTCTCCGAATGAAACAATCTGTCCGTCGGAAAGGAAACCCTGAGGTTCGGGAGGATCTTTCATTTTAAGTCCGAAAAACTCAGCATGAGTGCGGGCATATTTCCTGTTAGGAATATCATCCATGTGACAGAATGCCCTCAGGTTATAGGATCCAAGCATAAATATGTCGCCGAAGATATGATCCAGATGGCAGTGGGTATTGAGCAGAAGAACCGGCTTCAGCTTCTTTTCGAGGATGAAAGAATTGAGTTCATCGAACTCACCCGGGTCATAACAACCACAGTCAATTACTGCACATTCGCCCGATCCGTCAGTAATAACGTAGGTGTTTGCATCTATCGGATTGAATACGAATCTAAAAACTTCCATATCTGAATTTCAGCTGTTAACGGTTCCTTTCAGCATGGGGACAAACACAAATGTACCATGCTCAGTGTAATCAAAATCATTTTCCCCTGTTCGCACCACAAGGGTCATTGTCTGCATTTCACTTCTACCAATAGGTACTACAAGCCTTCCGCCGATCTTGAGCTGGTGAGGCAGTTTTTCAGGTACCTCAGCAGCGGCGGCTGTAATAATAATCCCGTCAAATGGTCCGTACTGGGGTTTACCTTCATAACCGTCGCCATAGAAGAAATCGACTGTATACCCTAGTGTTGCAAGAGTTCTCTGTGCTTTGAGGTAAAGCTCCCTGTGACGTTCAATCGTATATACCCTGGCTCCCATCTCTGCAAGGATGGCAGCCTGATAACCCGATCCTGTACCTATCTCAAGAATCCTGTCCCGTTTTTTTACTTTCAGCAGCGATGACTGGACCGCTACTGTGTAAGGCTGGGAAATGGTCTGGCCAGATGATATCGGAAATGCCTTGTCGATATATGCATGATTAAGAAATGCATGATCCATAAACTCATGGCGCTCTACCTTGTTAATCGCCATGAGAACCTCCTCATCGCTTATCCCTTTTTTACGGAGTTCCTCAACAAGTTTCTTCCTCTTTCCCCTGGTCAGAAATGTATCAGTCATTATTTTCAATACGGGTTCAGTGGTAAAGAAAAGAAAAAAAAGGAAACCTAAAATATGTTGTTAAGAAATAAGCCCTGCAAGAAATGGTGTGAAACAGTAATAAACCTTACAGCTTCGGGCTGAAATCAGCTGGCCCGCCTGAAGTATCCTTAAGAGGGAAATATTCAAGTGGCCTGTATACAGGACCTGTCTTCTGCAGAATACTCTCATAGAGAATCACTTCCGTTACCTTCACTGTCTGAAAATGTATTTGACTGTACTTTCCAAGGATGTTCCTCAGGCTTTCCCTGTCAGAAACTGACCTGGCCCTCCCGATAGTAAGATGCGGCCTGAATATTCTCTCTTCCTGACTAAAGCCAGCAAATCCGGGATTATCAAGAATGATCCTGTTAAGTTCCTGAAGTTTTTCGTGGGGATTTACCCCTACCCAGAAAACCCGGGGATCGTTCCATGTTTTAAAAACACCGGTTCCTTCGAGAGAAAATTCAAAGCTGCCATATTGCTGACATGAAACACCAAGGGCGTGAGAAATGTCAGCAATCCTTTTCTCTTCAGTATCTCCCAGGAACACAAGAGTGATATGCAGATTGGATGGATCGACCCATTTAATTCTTTCCTGGCCTGCTAATGACTTAACAGTGGCAAGCATCCTCATAAGGCTGCTTCCGGGGAGGGTTTTAACGGCAATAAAAATCCTTTTCATCCTCTTCTGTCTTTATACGGATCAAAGATTCCCCGATTCTATTTCCGTAACAATGATTTCAATGATGATATCCTCCCCGTAAGGATCATATTCTTCTTTCAGGTTTGTCCCGAAAATCCTTGCTATTCCCTGCCAGAATGCTGCTGAAAGACTTCCCCTGTATTGCCGGATGAGCTCGTATGATGTGTTCATTGTCTCACGGTCGATAAGCTTTATTAGAAGCCTCCCCTGTGAAATTGTCATATCCCTTATATCATCCTCATACTCTCCGAACAGGGAATTTTCTGTCTGACGGAGATATTTTCTTCGTTCCCTGTCGTCAGGGAGCTCCTGAAGTTTCAGGTTAATGTCGCCAAGTTGTGACCTGACGACCAGTGCATAGGGGTATACTTTTTTTAGATTAGACACAAGCCTCTGGTATCTGCTGAAAGGAAATTTCTTGGATTTTGATTCCCTACCGATAATTACAACCTCTTTTATATCTATTTCCGGAAGAGCTTCTCCGTCCCTTTCAACAGTGCTGAGAAGGTAAAAATTATCAGGCAGTGTATCAGGCGGGTTACTGATACCAGTGCTCTGCGCTGTAATTGCCAGCGGTAATGAAAGGCATATAAATATTGACCAGAGTAATCTCAATTAACCGGTTTTTTACAAAGTTATCAAATAACGGGCCATTTGGAATAAGGGCTATGCTACCGAATTCTATTTAATATTCATTCAACCCTTTGAGGAATAACTGAAACTTCCCTTCTTTATTACATCATGCGGGCCCCGGCAATAAGCTTTCAAAACTCACATAAGACCGACAGTACTAAATGAAATAAAATATATCGCCTGTTATATGCAAGACAGGTAAAATGGACTTTTGATCATTTCAGCTTTGCGGAATTTACGCAAAAGTCTATATTTGGGAAAAGCATTAGTAATGTCACTGAAAGTTGAAGATCTTGAAGACCAGTCAAAATACAGGGAGATGATACAGATCCCCAACTCTGATCTTGTTCCTTTCGTGTTTGATTATCTTAAAAGAAAGTCGGGACTGATGTACCTCTACTGGGGATTTTGCATGCTTTTCCTCTGTATTGCCCTTTTCGTGAGGATCAATATTGAGGGTCACTTTATTTTCAGGAGAATTTTTTTGCATACAATTCTGGGGCTGGTTGTTTTTCCCGTGGTTTTGATTCCGGTTCATGAGTTGCTTCATATAATACCATATTATCTGACCGGAGCCCGGAAAATACGGATTGGGATGGATCTGAAACAGTATATGTTTTATGTTACGGCTCACAGACATGTGGCTGGCAAAAGACAATTCAGCCTGGTTGCATGGTTCCCATTCCTTTTCGTCAGTACAGGATTAATAATAATGATACTCTTTCTTCCGGGCCTTTGGAAATGGAGCCTTTCCCTTCTTCTTTTCGCCCATTGCACAATGTGCGCCGGGGATATTGCCCTTCTTAATTTTTATGAAGTGAACAGGGGAAAAAGGATCTATACCTGGGATGATGCGGATAAAAAAACCGCTTATTTTTATGAAGAAATCTGAAAGAAGAATTACGGATATAAGATTGCCTGTGCCGGAAAGAGACTGGAGAATATCAGGCAGCCGCTTCAGGGAAAGAAAGTTTTAACAATTGACTTCGGCTGAAAACCGGAGAGAGCATAAAAAATATAATAAACATAAAGAAATGAGAAAACTTTTTATTGTTGTACTGCTGTCTACAGCAGTTTGTTTTTCAGGTTATGGGCAGAGAAAAATTATAAATCTCCCTGATCTGCCGGGATATGTGACGTTGAAATGCGATTTCCATCTTCACACGGTGTTTTCTGACGGGAATGTCTGGCCAACTGTCAGGGTAGGCGAAGCCTATCGCGATGGTCTTGATGCAATCGCGATTACCGATCATATAGAGTACACTCCCAAGAAGGATTTTGTTCCCGTCGATCACAACGCTGCCTGGAAGATCGCCTCAAACACGGCAAGGGATTACAACATCATCCTGGTACACGGGACCGAGATAACACGAAGCATGCCTCCCGGCCATTTCAACGCTTTGTTCATTCAGGATGCATCACTGCTGGATGTCGATTCAGTTATGGATGCTTTTGAAGCAGCAATAAAACAGGGAGCATTCATTCACTGGAACCACCCTGGCTGGAAATCACAGCAGCCAGACGGAGTACCCCGGATGTATGATATACACCGGAAGCTGATAAACAACAAATGGCTTCATGGAATAGAATTTTTCAACCACAGGGAATACTATCCTCTTGTAATGACTTTCTGTAAGGAAAACAACCTTGCTGTTCTTGCAAACAGCGATATGCACGGAGTGATAAGCGAGGAATACAATGGTCAGACCAACAGGCCAATGACGCTTGTTTTTGCAAGGGAAAGAACTCACGACGCACTGAAGGAGGCTATGTTTGCAGGAAGAACCCTTGCCTGCTTCAACGATATGATTGCGGGTAAGGAAGAATATGCCAGGCCATTCTTCCATGAGTGCATTTCGGTTGGGAAACCCTACTATACAAGTGAAAAGAACAAATACTTCGAAGTAAGGAACGATTCGGATATACCTTTTATCCTTGAGAATGGAGTTCCCGGGGCCCCTCAGACAATAACCCTTAAGTCAAACAGCGTAACAAGAGTCGAAGTAAGCAATAATGTTACTGCCCCACTGACCTATGACGTTAAGAATGTTATTACCGGAGAGAATGAAGTCCTTAAAATAGAACTGAAGTAATCTCCGTCTGAAAAATTCAAGAGTTGAAAGACAGTCATTTGATACTGCTCTTTCAACTCTTTTCTGTTTCAGTTACATGCTAATCAGAAACTTGCTTTTGCCAACCTTACAACATCGTCATCTCTTTCAACCGGGCTGATTCTGAAAGTGTATTCATACCTTCTTTCCAGGAGCCTGTATTTCGGATGAATTTCAGCGCCCCATGAGTTGTCGCCACCTACTCCCATCTGCCCCAGATCAACATTAAGATTGACCAGTTCTCTTGGTTTTATATCATTGGTATGAGTGTTGGCACTTTTGGCATCCTTCCTGTATTGCGACAGCTTGCCCGGCGACTCAAAATCATCATGGATATTATTAAGTGCGGCAAAGCATATGACCGGATTACCGCTTACAAGCAGCCCCGTTCCGGTCTCATCAGTCAGAGTGAGCCAGCGTGTATCTGTTTTATACCCGTTTTCCTGGGGACGAATATATGGAACGTACTGGTCATCAACGGTGCTTTCATACAGACCCACTTCGGCCGATGTCTTTCGGTCGGCGTAGTTCTCATGAGGGCCCCGGCCGAACCATTTCAGGTTCGTAAATTCATCAGGAAGCTGCATCTGCATTCCCATTCTGGGAATCTCGGGAATTGCATCAGAGACCTTTGAGAACTGATTCTTAACGATTACCTCTCCCGAGCCAAGAATTGTATAAGTTGTTACATACCCGGCAATTTTCCTGCCATCCGGATCGGGGATGTCGTACTCAAAAGTCAGCACAACCTTACTCATTTCAGGTTGATTTATTGTTACTTTCTTAACAGAGCTCTTTTCTCCGGCTTTTTTCCATACCCCAAGTCGCCTGTCCATATTATAGCCATAATCATTATCTGTTGGAGGACGCCAGAAATCGGGTTCAGGACCTTTGCTTATCAATAGCTTTCCCTTGAATGAATACGTTTCCAGCCTTCCTTTCTCAAGATCAAATACAATACTAATGTCAGTACTGCTCACTGTATATTTACTTTCTTCCGTATTGGTCTGAATAACTGCTAATTGATCTCTTTCTGAAGGAACCGGTCCGCCTTCAAAAGGAAGCCTGAACTGTGCAGTTGCATAAACATGGTCCTCAGGAACGTAATTCCATTCATCGCTTCTCGACACTCTTAAATTCAGGAAGTACTCGGTGCCCGGGACAACTTCTACTCCTGCAACCGGAACAGTAACAACCGTATCCTGGCCAGGGGCAAGATCAGGAAAGGAAAATTTGCCGGATTTCACAGCAACACCATCTGCAACTATATCCCAGTCAAATACAAATGACGACAGATCGATGAAAAAGTATTTGTTTGTGATTTTCAATAAACCTTTTTCAAGGTTCACCGGTTCGAATCCAACATACTGGTACACCTTTTTTACCTCACTCAACCCGGGCTTCCCTTTCCTGTCCGGCCACACAACTCCGTTTATGCAGAAGTTACCGTCGCTGGGAATTCCCTCGTAGCCAAAATCACCTCCATAAGCCCAGTATTTCTCACCATTTTCATCAGTCGTAATTATCCCCTGGTCAACCCAGTCCCAGATAAATCCGCCCTGTAGTATGGGGTACTTTTCAATAACATCCCAGTAATCCTGAAGGTTACCTGTGGAATTACCCATTGAATGGGCATACTCGCACAGGATAAGAGGTCTGTCACTTGCCGGGTTCTTTGCGTATTCCTCTATCTGCCAAATCCTTGCATACA